>Ga0315295_10000409_pt1 | contig 36947 bp, 47 predicted proteins | sample YL17G14_0_MG_FD_204453 | JGI IMG/M metagenome (GOLD analysis project Ga0315295, IMG submission 204453) | Sediment microbial communities from Yellowstone Lake, YNP, Wyoming, USA - YL17G14_0 | ecosystem: Environmental > Aquatic > Freshwater > Lake > Sediment | place: USA: Wyoming | collected...
AAGACGTGGGGATATCATCGAAATAAGGAAAGATATCTGTGCGTTTGGCAGAATGGAACGATTACCACGATTTTACCGGATTCATGCTCCAAGTATTTCAATGAACTTCAAAGAAACCATGGAGACTGGATACGTAAAGTATCAGCATTCTGAAGTAGCCAGGGATAATCTTACTGATAATCCTATCATAGATCAAGTGTGGAAAAATTATTATATCGATTTTAATGAGTTGAGTGCCGCGCAGAAACAATACCTTGAAACTACCGGTGAATTAACATTAAATAGCTTTGAAGTAGCAAGAGTTATTAAGGGTAAAAAGATTCCATTTGATCCTTTGAATTTTGGGGATACTTCATCAATTGGGACGTTTGAGACAATTACTAAGTATATAAGCTTAACAGGATCTTGTTTAATGATTTTTAGTTGTTTGGGGACTTTGATAGATGATGGGAAAATAGCTGGTTCTTCTTCGCTAACATTCAATCTAAACGGCACATTACTTGGATAATGGAGATTTTATATGTCTGCTTCTAATGCTTTTGAAACTTTGTTGTTGCAACATGTTTTTCAGAATGCCAATATTGCCAACATAGGTAATGCTACAGGTCTGAGAGGGGCTACTGCTACCGGAAGTCTTTATGTAAGTCTCCATACTGGGGATCCTGGTGAAGCCGGAGCACAAAATACTTCTGAGGCCACATATACCGGGTACGCTCGTGTTGCTGTAACACGATCTTCCACAGGTTGGACAATATCCGGGGATACCGTATCCAATGCAGCTGTTATAAACTTTGGACAATGCACTGCAGGGTCTAGTACTGTAACATACTTTGGTATTGGGACAATACTTTCAGGAGCAGGGACTCTATTATATAGCAGCATTTTATCGGGCTCTTTATCGGTAGTTATTGGTACTATCCCTCATTTTGCTATAGGCGGACTTTCCGTTTCTGTTGACTGAGAATAGAATATGGCAACAACTGTAACAAAAATAATTGATCCTAATAGTGGTGCTGGCTTTGACTATGCATCTATGTCTGCTTTTGAAGCTGGAGAAGATGCAGATATTGTTACTGCTGACCAGGTAATTATTGGAAAGTGTAGATGTACAGGTGGTACTGCTGATACTACAGCAGTTACTTTTGGAGGATGGACTTGTGATGCTACCCGCTACGTACAGGTATGGACTGATACCTCAGAAACTTATCGCCATAACGGTACTTACCAAACAGGTAATAAGTACCGTTTGAACATTAGTGGTTCTTCCACTACAACTATCCAGGTAACTAATACCAATCGAATGGATCTTAAAGTAATTGGTATTGAATTTCTACCTGATAGGATAGCCGCTGGTGCTGGCATGGGACCAATTGCTGGTTCAAGTACAGCAGGAGCAGGTTCCACTTATGTTGTTGATAAGTGCATGTTTAATTATTCGGCATCAAGTACAGGACAATCCCGTTGTATCACAGGTACCTCTGCTAATATCACCTGGACTATTACTAATAACATTGCTCGTCTATATCGTGCTAATACAATAATTGAGACCACTGCTGGTGGTACTGTAACTGTTTACAATAATACCCTGGTAGGTGATAACGCCTCTACCACTACTGGATACTCAAGAACAGGTGGAACTTGGACTTCTAAGAATAATATAGGTCAGGATATATCCACCTGTTTCGGTGGAAGTACAGGTCAAAGTTATAACCTATCAGATGATGCGACTGCTACTGGAACTGGGTCAGTAGCAAGTACAACATTGACATTTGCTGATAAAGCTGGCGGTGACTTACATTTAGCTTCATCAGATACTGCCGCCATGTCTGCTGGTTTAGGTCCTTCTTCTGACGCCGTTGTTCCAACAACGGACATTGATGATGATGATCGATCAGGGACATTCTGTGACATTGGTGCGGATGAAACAACATATAGTAGAACGACTATATGTTGGGAGAGTGATGAACAGATATGATCTTAGGGTTAAACATTATAGTAGGACCTGGAGAGTCCTATGAACTTGAACGATGCTTAAAAAGTATCCGGGGCCCTTTATTTGATGAAATTATAGTTACGATCACGTCAGATGATAGAGAAGTAACAGCTGTAGCAAATAAATATGCTACAAAAGTATGCCTCTTTCCGTGGATACAAGATTTCTCTGCAGCAAGAAATTTTTGTCTGAATAATACTACAACAGATTATGTACTCTGGCTTGATGCTGATGATGTCATCAAACCTTCTAATTATAAAAAACTTTTGAATTTAAAAGAAACCCTTAATCAATATGATGTTGTTTTTATACCCTATATTTACCACCATGATGAAAATGATGAGCCAGTATGGATCCTTCCACGAGAAAGAATCTTTAAGAGAATCCCCAAAATACGCTGGCAGGAACCTATTCATGAATGTCTGACTTTAACTAAAGAAATGAATATTCATTCCGTAGATAATATCTTTATAGATCATTATAGGACAAAGCCTTGTGATGTCACAAGAAATCTGACTATACTCAAACAGACCTATGAAAAAAACCCCTCTCCCAGAATTTCTTACTATTATGCTCGGGACTTGATTGAAGCCGGGAAGGAAGAGGGCTATCTTATATTGGAAAAATTTATAGATGAAAAAGACGGATCCTCAGATGATTTAGCCCAATCCTGTCAAAAACTGGCAAATTGGTATTTTAAGAAAGAGAATTATGAATCAGCTAAGGCCTATGCCTTTAAAAGTATCTCTTTCTCCACAGACTATGCAGAACCCTATGTCCTTCTTGGAAAAATTCATGCCCAACAGGACAATATTGATAGTGCTATTCAATATAATAAAGAGGCCCTGACAAAAGGTTTGAATGCTAAAATGACCCAGACCATAGAAGATTATGGCCTCATTCCATGTGCAAATCTTTCTATCCTTTATTTTAAAAAAGGGGATCATCAAGAATCCTTCAGATTTAATAGATTTGCCCTAGAACATGCCCCGGATAATATAGGCCTTATTCATGATAGGGCCCTGTTACTCCAAAAAATAACCACAAAGTTTAATGTTACATGGATGATCCCATATTTCAGTATGATCAGTCCTTCAGATAGAATCAGGCGCCATAATGTTCATATACGGTTACAACAAATGGGGATAGAATCTAAAATTGAGACAGATTACTATTTAAGGCCTATCTTAGAAACCATTGAGAGGTTAAACACATCAAATTTAGTTGTTTTCACACAGGCAACTGAATATGATCTTGTTCTCATGAGAGAGTTAAAAAAACTTGGGAAACGAGTCATTGCTGATGTCTGTGAAGCTCTTTTTGATGATCAACAAAGACTTCAATTCCTTAATGAAATAGATATCATAGTCTGTTGTTCTACAGTACTCAGTGAAATGTTTAGAAATCGTGACATTAACCACACTACCGTTATAAAAGATGCCATAGAAGATGACAGGGCCATAAATCATGACTATGACAGGAAAACGAACAAGGCCCTTTATATAGGAATGGGTGGGAATAGCTTTATCTGTACAGATGTCCTTAAAGATACAATAGAGAAAGCTGGCTATGAATTAGTTCTGATTACTGAATGGGATAACGCCACAAAGCCATGGCATTTAAACACCTGGCATGAGGATATGAATGCTTGTGACGTAGTTCTATGCCCCCAAAGGGTAGATGTTCAACCGGCAAAATCTAATGTGAAAGTGACTACAGCCATGGCTCTTGGCCTTCCTGTCATAGCATCGCCTCTTCGGGCCTATACAGATATCATAAAAAATGGTGAAAATGGCTTTATCTGTGATACAAAAGAGGAGTGGTACCGAGCTTTAATGGAACTAAAAGATCCAGAGAAAAGAAAGAAGATTGGATTTAAGGCAAAGAATTCTATAGGATTTTATTCATCCTTAGCCATATCCAATCAATGGATAAATCTTTTCTATGATTTATTGGAAGCAAAAGAAGTAAGAAAATTATGTGGTCAGGAAATAAAAGTTAAAATACAGGCTCCTGTAGACATCATAGTTATCAGCTATAATAACCTAAAATATTTAAAACAGACTATAGCTTCAATTCTATTGAACACCTCCTATCCATATAATCTCATCATTTCTGATATGGGGAGTGATGGCGATGTCTGGGATTATTTAAGAATTTTAAAAGGTATTTCTGTTGTAGGCGCTAAAAAGAAAAGAATAAATTATTCAGAAGCCTGTAATGCCGGTATACGAGGGGCACGATTCAAATATTCTGTCATATTGAGCTCAGAAACCATCGTATCCAAGGACTGGTTGAATAATCTTGTAGAAAAAATGGACAGTGTACCAAGACTTGCTATGTGTGGGGTCTTATCAAATAATGACCGGGGATGGTTACATGGAATAAGAGGCAAACCTTCATATTCTATGAAATTAGAGCAATCTGGCATCGAATTGGTTCCTGGGATGAGATTTGAACAGATAGAACCCTATATAGAAGAACTTTATCGATTCATGGTCCAATCCAATAAAGATAATAAAGGGAATTTTATCCGGCAGAGATGGATTGAGAACTATGCCGCTATTTATGCTAGAAGTGCCCTTGAAGAAATAGGCCTTTTTGATGACCAATTTTATAATTGTGAGGATTTAGACCTGTGTCTACGTCTGGATAATGCCGGATATGTGATTGGACAGTCCTTGGATTCTTTTGTTTTTAGGTATGGTGAAATTTTAAAGAGTCCCTATGGAAGTAATTATGAATTAATAGAGAAAAAATGGAGAGTACCTTATTCTGATCTTGCTCTGGTTTAAAAAGTTGAAGGTGAAAGCACATAAAAACAAAAATACCCCAGTAAAATTCAATAATCTACTAATATAAATACCATGAATGGGGTAGAGATGCATAAAATCCAAATAAAAGGAGCTTGAGTTATGAATCAGATGGACTATCAGCGAGAAATGCTGTCTTTTGACGAAAAGATTGCTTTGGCCAAATTGGAAGAGTCTAAAGCAGCAGAAAGAGTAAAAGAATTGGAATATCAAAAAGCCAGATTTAATATAGACTTTTTTATAGCAATTGCAAAAGAGCAGCAACAGCAACAACAACAACAAGGAAAATAGATGCCCGGGGACCTGAGAGACCCTGATCAGTCAATACCCTTTTATTATGATCCAAGATACGACACGGCCTTAAGTGTCTTTACTCCTGGATCATTTGATACAAATGGTTATTTACAATCAATAGCTATAGAAGCCATTGGGTCTCATCTGAGTCCTCAAAAATTGGAAGATATAAAAAATAACCTGGAACAAAGAGGATTTTTTCATAGAAATGTAGGAGATGAATCCTTCCGGAATGAAGCCATAAAGGTTATAAAAAACATGACTTTGGCCAGAAAGGTTGCTTGGGCATATGCCAGATCTAAATAGAATGTTACAGGAAGTTCAACGTCAGAGTTCTGAAATCAATGATAAGACCAAGAATCTTTTAGGTCTTTATGAGAATCTTCTTAGAGAAGGAAACAGGGTTCTTGCTGAGGAACGTACGGCTTCCGGATCTAATTTGGGACTGGAAGACTTTATAAGACTCATGCAAATAATCAGAAGGAATAGAGACGTTATAGGATCCTTGATTAGGGGTGGATCTAATTTAAGACCCATGGCTGCATTCAAGTTTATTGAGGAAGATATTAAAGAAGCCTTTTCTAAAAAGACTCGGAAACAAAAGCCTTCTGAAAAGAAACCAGAACCGAGACCTGATATAAATGAGCCAGAACCTGAATTAGTGGCAGAGGAGATAAAGAATGGCTAAGCGTGTTAGAGTCGTTACGGCTGGAGATAATTCTGGTAAACCTCAGAGAGTGGTCGTGGCCCAGGAAGAGAACCCAAAGGTCCCTAGACTTACTGAGAATGAAATGAAGGCTCGGAGATATGCCACGACTACGACTATGGGTGGCATGAGAAGAACGGCCGGGGATGTTATAGACAGTGCTGGATCCAATTTTTATTCTCCTCAGCTCAGTACCGATTTTCTTGAAAAGCCCCAGAATCTACGTGAACGTAGAGCTTTCTATCGGTTCTTTTATAATACCAATGAAATTGTAGGTCAGGCCGTCGATATACATTCGACATTACCTTTGTCTAAACTCAGACTGACCCCTCCCAAAGGGAAAAACAAACATCAGAATGAATATGTGTTCAAGTTTTTCTCTGACATGTGTGATAAAATGAAGCTGTTTAAATGTCTCATTGAAGCAACTCATGAGTTCACACTTTTTGGAAATGCATTTCTTTTCTGTGAAGAGGGAAATTGGCAGGAAGGCCTTACACCACAAGAAGTTGCTAAGAAAAAAACTGTGGCAAAACAGAGAAAAGATTTCTTAAAAAGTAAATATGACATTAATGATAATGATCCAAATTTCAAGGGTTGGAAAAAGCTTTTGATTCTTCCTCCAGATCAAGTCAGAATCAGAAAACTTCCGCTTACAGATGAAGTAGCTATTGAATATATCCCAGATGCCGAAACCAGAAAATTTCTGACTTCGGATACTCCTATAGATGTTACGGATCCTACCCGTCGAATAAAGTATGATTTTCCTGAAGAATTAAAAGAAAAGGTTAGATCTACTGGGGTCATTCCTCTGGATACAGATCCATATACAGGATCGCATGTTTTTCTTCTGGCGAGAAAAAAATCCCAGTATGAGCCCACAGGTCAATCTATTATTGAACGTTGTGTAAATACTCTTGTTCTAATGGATAAACTCAGACAGGCTCAGACTTCTATAGCTTCCAGACATATGACACCCATGAGAATAGTCTGGGCAGATCAGCTAAATGGAGATGACATAGATAATCTCCGGGAACAGGTTGATCTGGCTCTTGTAGATCCTGATTATAGTATTATTGCTAACTATGAGGTACATTGGGAAGAAATGGGGTCTCAGGGACGTTTATTGGACATTGAGGCTGAAAATGAAAGTGCCATGAACAGACTTTTTGCTGGTCTTGGCGTTACTCGAGAAATACTGACAGGAGAAGGGACCTATACTGGGAGTAAAATATCTCTTGAGATTATGAATACTCAATACCTTCTCTATCGTGAAATTATTCAGGATTATGTAGAAAATAATCTATTTAAGCCTATTGCTAAGAAGAAGGGCTTTGTAGAATATGATGATTATGGTAATGAGGTTATTTTATATCCTAGATTGAGTTTTACCCGTCTTGCAATCAGGGATAATGAACAGTTCTTTGATGCAGCCTTCCAGCTCTATCAAAAGGGGTCGATTTCTATTGATCTCCTTTTGGATATACTCAACATTGATCCTGATGCAACCCGGGAAAAAATTGAAAAGGATATGTTTACGGTCAATGATAGCCTTTTCAATGAAGTTTTGAGGAATATTTATACCAATGTTGCAGCACCCATTGTTGAGAAGACAGATATTGTTAATAAACTGTCAGAATACATGAAACTTAAAGTGGTCGAGGAGGTCCCTCAGGCTGAGGGGGCTTCCAGGTTTAGTACTACAGATGATCCAGAACGAAAGAAAAAATTGGCTAAGCTATTGAAATATTTCAGTGAAAATCCTGCTGCCCTGGACAGGGTATTTAAGAAAGGGGCTGAGACATGTACCAGTCAATCTCAAGTCTCCTAAGGAGTATAATATCTGAAGAAAATCAAGGGGAGATAATAAAAAAGTTTAAGGCAGATCCTAAGATAAAGCCGCCCCGACGTAGGCCAGCTATTAAGAATAAGAGTAATCGTCGGGATTACATGAAGAATTATATGGAGACTTATCGTAAGGAGAAAGGTAAGGATTATCAGAAAGTTCCTGACGTCATAAAGGATCAACGTCGGGAACAGAAAAAGAGATTAGAAGAAAAATTTAATCTTAAAGCTGAGGCCTGATTTCTTCATAGGTGCCATAGTAGTAGAGCATAAAGATAGACTTACCCGATTTGGCTTTAATTACATAAAAAATTTGTGGCCCGGTGAAATACCTCTTTTTGTCTCTCTAAGCCGTGTAGACTATTTAATAATCTACTAATCTATAGTGTAGAAGTACAAAATATAAAGGATTTGTGAATATGCCAAAGAAAAATGGTCTCGGCCGGGATGTGAATAAATCTATAGAAATCATGGATTCCCTTATGGGATCCCTGAAAGAATTTGCTCATATGCCCCTTAAAAAAGGGCTCATTTCCAATAAGGTCTATGATGACCAACTCAGTAAAATGCTTAATGAATCCTCAGAAGAAGCTTTTGCCCTGATAAATAAAATTGAGGATATAAAACATAAGATTAAATCTGTGAAAACAAATACAAATAGTAGGTTTGCTAATCGAGTAGTTGATCTTTTTCTTAAACAGAGTCCCTGTTAAAAGATAATAATCTTTTAATACCTAAACTTTTGCAACTCATAAACTTAAGGTATTTAAGCCATGAAACTGATTATTTTAGTGCCTAAAGTTGTACAGAACTATGTCTCTCAATTTCCTGAAGTTACGAATAATGCCTATAAATATTTTAACTATGATAATAGGGTCGTAGAAGAACGAGTGGACAGGCAAGATCAAAAAGCCCCTTATAAAGGCCCGGAACAGTTCTGTGATGAGGATTATGACTCTTTAGTGACATATGCCAAGACCCTGGTGAATCCAATCCTGGCTAAATATAGTTCAAGAGTGGCCTGTGAAGATGCCCTCCATATGGCCATAAGAGATTTTTCCGGGGGCCTTTTTGACGGTAAAGTCAATGCAAACAGATATAATGTCCTTTTGAAGGTCATGTCTCTGCCTGCAACTGTGATGGCAGGAAAGAAAAAGGAAGCACCTGAACCATCAAAGGTTCCAACCAGAGTTCTTAAACAACTGGGCCTTACGACAAAAGATATACCACGTCAGAAGCATATAAGACAAAGAATACGTGCTCCTCATCTGGTCAGAACAGATGAAGGAACTGTAATACAGAAATCATAAATTTTACCTTTTTATAAGGAGGACGAGAATGTCTCTTAAGAATGCACAGCAGTACTCAGAAAGACTGGACAAGATTGCTGGTGACCTTGAAACTGTTTCGCCGGAATTGGCCCTTCAGATCGACATGGTCTCTGATGTCATTGATGGCCGGAAAAGTGCATCAACTCTGAAGTTTGATGCAGATGAAGCCCGGTACATGGCTGGCCGTTTTAATAATAACGTGAAAAGCCGTGAAGCCGATGAGCCCTTTATGGACAATTACAATCAGAGCAATTTCGAACAGGTCATGAAAGCCAGACAGAATCCGACCCCGATTAAAGTGGCATATCAAAAGGTTCAGGACTAATTATAAAGTTCTGAGATAAAAGGGGGCTTCTTAACAGAGGCCCCTTTCAATCTTTTTATAAAAAGGGGCTGACGTATTATGTCTGGACCTGAAAAACAGACTCCACATCTCTATCCCATGATGGCCGATTCTTGTGACTTTCAGATTGGGGATTGTGTCCGGAAATTTGTCACAGAATGGAATGTGACCCCTTTTGTGGGTGTTGTCACTCATTTGATCCCTGCAACGAATAAGATCTGGGTTCAATGGCCTACAGAGAACACCTCTGAGAGTCCTGAAACCCTTATTAAGGTCAATCCCGCTATTTACGGCATGCCTGTGGTGAAGACTGATTGTGGATATGACTCTTGGGAAAAGACCCTGTCAGAAAAGATGTATGGCCAGATTCCAAAGCGGATGACTGCTTCAGATAAAATGGCAATACGAATTGCACATACTTTTGCATCGAATGTTATAGACAGACTTTCTAATGAGATAAGTATTCATTATAAAAGTGGCCTTACAGATGTTCAGGCTTATAACAGAACTTTTGAAAAATTTGGTTCTATATGTTCTGATCATATTATCAGAGCAACAATAGAATCTTTCTACAAAAAGAACTAAAAAGGATAATCCTTATGTTTTTACAAGTCTATGAACATGATGGTGATACATATTATCGGATTAGTAGCTCTAAAGGGAGCGCCGGGAATGTATCCTTTGGTCAGGGTAATCGGAAATCTGTCCATCAAATAACAGGTCCCTTAAAGCAGAAGTTAGAAAATCTTCAGAGAATTCTGAGTGAAGAACCAGAAGTTGAAGAGAAAGAGACTGAAAGTAAAGAGGCCTTTTCAACCACAATAAGAACTCTTGCCAAGACATTAAAGGGTTAAAAATGGCTATGCTGCGTTATGGTTCTGCAGTAATAGCAGAACCCTCAACAACCCCCGAGGCCTGGACCAAGACCGTGTGCTGCGGCCATAAAGGGTCCTGTACCTGTGGTGGGAAATCGTGTCGGGTAAAAGTGGCCCGAACAGTCCTGGCTAAGTATGATCCCCAGAAATATCTTCTCAGTCACTGCTCCATTATGGCGGCCGTGGATACTGAACAGGCCAATCCGAAAGACCCCAAGTCAGATTTTTATATTCATCCGGCATATTCCAAATTTGTAAATAATAATGGTGATGCCTGGTCGAAAAAAATGTTGGCAGCATCCTATAAGACTTTTGTAGGATCTAATAATTATCAAGAACACGTTCAGATCCCAGAATTATCTAAAGGTAAAGTGGTTGATGCTGTACTCAGAGAAGTACCTATTGGTAAAGATAAAGAGGGTAAGGATCTTACAACATATTATGTGGATATACTTGTTGCAACAGATAGAAAACACAGGGACTTAGTAGCTAAGATCGAGTCCGGAAATCTTTCCACTTTGTCAATGGGTTGCAAAATATCATTTTCGATATGCACTAAATGTGGTAATAAGGCTGTAGATGAGACCCAGGCCTGTCAACATGTTAAATATGAAAAAAATAACATGTTCTATGATGATGGTGGAGTACAAAGAAAAGTTGCAGAACTATGTGGTCATTATGAAGAACCAGACTCCGTAGTCTTTGTGGATGCTTCCTGGGTAGCAAATCCTGCTTTCACTGGGGCCGTGATCAGAAATATTGTTAACCCACCCGAGAATATAATGGCAAAGATACAAGAGGCTGAGAAAAAAGATGCCTATGAATATAAAGACGGGGATCTGTTAAAGGCTGCACATATTAAAAAGGCCCAGGCCCCGGTCATTGAAGAAGGTGGACCTGGTGGAGAACCTTCTGCTGAAGGTGCTCCACCAGAAGAGGCCCCTGCCGAAGGTGCCCCCCCAGAAGAGGCCCCTGTCGAAGGTGCTCCTGCCGAAGAGGCCCCTGCTGAAGAAGCTCCACCAGAAGAATCTGAAGTTAAAAAATGGAAGACTCAGATTAAACAACAAATTCTGAAACAGCTCGGGGAAGAGATATCTAAGGAATTTTCTGAAGAGGAAGAGACAGGGGCCCGGGAACTTGAGACTTTAGATGAAAGTCTTATACAGCCTACAGCTTCTACAGCTCTGAAACAAATGTGGAAAATGAAGAAGAGCTGGGATAAATATCTGCAGAAGAAGGCTGGGGGTTTCGAAAAGAAGCATTTTGATAAACTAAAATTTGGTTCATACATGCTTCTGAACAGCAGTGACATGTCTGTCCTTAAGGATTATGGATACAGCAGACGTGACTTTTTGGCCGTGATGTCTTTTATTGATGATTGTTTTAAAAAGCCCTTGGACAAAAATATTAAAAGGGCCGTGGCAGAATTAGACGGGACACAGAATCGAAAAGTTAAAGAGCTTATTTTTGCCCTACAGAAAATAGCGGGTCGAAAACTTTCTGTTGATGAGATCAATAAGTCTCTGACGTGGCTGAAACTGATGGATCAATATCAGGAATAATTGTAAACACTTGGTATCAAAGAAGTTCTTTTTAATAATCTACTAATACACCCTGTTTTTGAAATTAAAAAGCAGGAAAATATCTCTTAATAGGAGGTTCAACATGCGTCAGAGACTGAGCTGGGACAAAAATAAGGTCGCCGAGATTTCAAAAAAGGCTGATCCTTACACAATGAATCAAGACCACACCAATAACCCAGTTGAAAAGTACAAGAACTGGGATACCGAGACTGGTGGAGAAGGTGTTGACATGAGACAGCCTGCAAGATCCGAAGGTCGGACAGAGACCGGTCATCCGGCTCCGACATCTGGTCCAGCCGCTGCCCCTGTTGCTACTCCTGCTGTTCCTGCGCCTATGGAGCCCGCACAGGCCGTTATGGCCGCTCGTAAACTTGAAGACAAAGCTCTGAAGTGTATCACCATTGCCCAGAGAATGCTTCCTGGTGCAGAAGACACAATGATCGAGGCCCAGGCCACAGATCTTATGTATCTTCCTGAGAAAATGGTTCTGGCGACTCTTCAGCGTCAGGCTGAATTGGCCGAGACCTTGGCTGGTGATACTTGTGAAAAAGGAACCAAAGAAGAAGATGATGATAAACCTGCAGTAGAAGCAAAGAAAGAAGACAAACCTGCAACAGAGCCTGTAGCAGACAAACCTGTAACAGAGCCTGAAGTGAAAGAAACAACGGCTGCTAAAGCTCCAGAGGCTGCTCCGGCCGCTCCTGTTGTAGAACCTGAAGCGAAAAAACCTGCAGAGGAAGAGATAGAAATGGAAAAGACAGCCTCTGATGCAGATCTTCTTGATATGATTTTTGCTAATGAAGAACCGAAAAATGGTGCCAAGAAACTTTCAGGGATTGTGAAACAGGCTTCAGAAGGTATAGACCTGAACAACCTGTGGGACAGTCCTCCGGATGTTTCAAAAGCATTTAAGTAATCACAATTAAATAACCTTAAAGGGAGGTGAAGTACAATGGGTTCCAATCTTCCAGTTCCTAATGCTCACTGTGAAGTTCTGTATCGCCAAACATTTAACACGCTTGGTAAGGTGACGACTGCTGGCCTGACACAGGACAACCGCGTGGGTAATGAACAGAAAGTACACAACGCACGTTTGACTGCCAAGACCAATAAAGGTATTCTGGCGGGTAGCGTTGTCGCCGTGGTTGATGAGGGATACATTGGGCCTTGCGCCGGTGATAGCTCCACGATATTCGATATGGCTGTCGGAATCGCTGTGAATGACGCCGTCGGTAATGCTTATGAGTCCAGCTCAGCCGTGGGTTCTGAGAGAGTTGTTTATGCTCATGGTACCGGTACTGTCGTCAGCACCGATATTTATGAGACGAAGACGACCAATGGTGTAACTGATCTCGATTATAATTATGGAGATAAGTTATACTCTTCACATAACGGTCTGTTGACGAAGATTACAGGTATAGATAATACTAACCTGACATATTCGACACTTATCGGTATCTGTTTGAAGTCCCCGTCTTCGACAGATCCTTACATGAACGTTCAACTGAGAATTTAAAGGAGGTGATCTCTCATGGGTGAAATCAGTAATGAACTGAAATCGCAGATTATTTCTGAGTATATCAAGACCGCTGGCGGTCGGGCAAAACTCGCTGCATCAATGACCCAGCCGTTACGGCTTCGGAGAGATTACACCTCGGTAGGTCGTAAGACCTTCTTGGTGGAACAGCTCCCTGATGGTGCGCTTCCGATTTATGACAAGGACGCCGGAGTGACAGCTTACGTGGTTGGCGAAGAGGGTCAGAACATTCTGGCCATTCAGAAACCCCGTAGGGTGATCTTCCCCTTGTTTGAAATCGCTTCCAATCCTGAAATTCCGTTGACACAGGTCAAAGAGCGTCGGTTCGACTTGATCGAACGTGCTCAGGACCTGGCAAAAGCGGAGATCCAGGCTGAGGAAGACACACGCGTGTTCGAAGTTCTTGATGCTGTCGCAGCCGCTGGCTTTGACAACATTGGTGCAACGAATGTCGACGTGGCTGCTACTGCTCCTCTTACACCGGCAGATCTCGCAGATGCTTTCGCATCAGTTGAACGTCATGACCTGCGTGTTGCTCGCGTCTTCGCTAATGCGTTGGACTACAGTGACATTCGTAAGTGGGGAAGGGATGTTCTGGATATTGAAGCCCAGGCAACCCTTCTGAAGACTGGTCTGATGGCGACTGTGTGGGGCGCTCAGATTATTGTCAGTCGTAGAGTTCCTGCAGGGTACATCTACGTCTGCGCAGAACCTGAGTTCTTTGGTCGGATCCCGGTCCGTACCGAGTTGACGGTTCTATCAGCAGATGATCCTCGGAACAGGACGATAGGGTTCAGTTGCTTTGAGAATTTGGGCATTGGTTGTCATAACCCGCTTGGCCTGTGCCGTGTAGTTCTCTCTCGTTAATTAACTGAAAAGTTAATTATAGGGGGCCTTCTAGGGAAACCTAGAGGGCCTTTTTTATTGTACCTTATTAAAAGATCTTAAGTGTTCAAGAATGTATTAAGAATAAATGTTTGATTTCGCATACAGAAAATCCTGACTGCAGATGACCCCATACACAGCACAACAAGGTTTTTATTAATAATGGGGGAAATATTTATATAAACCCCATATTATCTTAAAAAGGACATTTTTATTTGCTTTTTAATCTAAAATAGCGTATATTTAAAATATGCCTATTAATAGATCAAAAGAAAAAAGGTTATTGATTTCTCTTTCTGATGAAGACTTATGTAAAATTATAAGCGATAATCATTATGTAGCTATTCAAAAAATACTTGGTGTGTCGAGTTTTGTTTGGAAAGAGGAATTAAGAAAAAGAAATATCCCTCTTAAGAATCAATTAAGGATCAATAAATACCCAGAATTAACTTTACAACAAATCAGACTTATTATAGGAAGTCTTTTAGGGGATGGGGGTATTGAGGATGGGAGTAAAAAATGTGCTCGATATTTTGAAGCCCACGCTCCTAATCAATACTTATATTTAAAAAATAAGCATGTTTTACTAAGACCTTTTAGTTGTAATATTTATATAGACGAGGCATATAGGGATCTTTTCTGTTACAAATTTACTACAATATCACACCCGTGTTTTAAGAGATTTTGGAATGCTTTTTATGAACCTGGTTTAGAGGGCAAACTTATTCCATTAGATTTAATAAAATTCTTTTGGCACGATGATATTTTAGTTTATTGGTTTTTGGATGACGGCCATTTTGATTCAAAGAGTGGCTGCTATACCATAGCTAATAAATGTCCAAAGCCTGAGCAGCTTTACTCCCTCCTGAATTTTCTTAGTGACTATTATCAGGTATCTTTTACTTTGTATAAGGATCCAGATTTATTTAATGTTAAACTGCCTCTAAAATTTAGAGAAAGATTTATTCAAATGATTTTAAGAGTTACCACAGAAGATATGCTATATAAAATACCCAATTCTGATCAGAGAGAACTAAAGAGTAGTTATCAGCTACCAATGGCTTCGGGATCTTCAAGAATAGCAGACATAAAAAATAAAATTACTTTGGGATATACATTAGAAGAGCTTAAGAGAGAGTACCCTATTACGAGGGCCTTATTCAAAAAATTGGGTGGTGTTATTCCTCAATATATTACTATGAATCATCCTTTAGTCAGAGAGATTGTGGGAGATGGGAAGATACCCTCTCAAAGCTCTCCCTTAGACACAGATATTATTATTGGGACTGTTTTGGGAGATGGTAATATCTATAATTATGGACATGATACATGTATTTTTTCTTTGGCACACTCAACACCCCAGATCAGCTATGTCCAGTTAAAATATGAATTGTTGAAATTTTATGTGAATAGAGTTCTATATCTAAAAAATACTACGAATGACTTTTACAGTTTTCATGTTCTTCTTCAAACTCTTCCTATTTTCTTTGACCTGTATAAAATTTTTTACACGGCAGAAAAAGTTGGAAAAAGTCATCTTCAGAAGGATCTATTTAAAGAGGAGATTATAAACATGCTTAATCCAAGAGTTTTTGCCTTTTGGATTATGGATGATGGTAAGAAATACGGATCAGGTAAATACATGTTCACAATTACTATTGGTAAGCAGCCTTATTATAAATTCAGGGATTTTCAAAAATTCGTGGGTTTATTGAATGATAAGCTCGGGATTAACATGCGGGCCAGAGAAGAAAAGATATCCTATGAAATAACCACGACGCCAGGAGAGGCCGAGGATGTGTTTTATAAAATAAAGGACTATATATGGCCCTATTTTTCTTATAAATTTGGGGTATCTTTAGCAGATTGTGGTCAGGTTTATAGAGATTTTCCATGGTATTCTAAATGGGAAAAAAGAGGATTTTTTCAGGATGTAGAGGAATAAAAATATGCCCTCTTGTGCAATTTGTGGCATGATAAGATTGGATTTATCTCGTCATCTAAAAGAACAGCATCAGATATCCGTTAAGGAATATTATGAAACTTATAAGGCTGATGTTGTAGATGCTTCTGTGAATGATAAAAGAAAACAGACTTGTTTAGAAGTTTATGGCAATCCTAATTATCGTAATGAGGAAGCCCGTAAACTATCTTATGAAGTTTATGAAGGGGGCCACCCTTTAAAGGATCCGGAAGTTATTAAAAAGGGTCAGCAGACTAAATTGGAATTATATGGAGATCCTGGATTTACGAACCGTAGTAAAGCTTCAGAGACCTGTTTAAAAAAATATGGCGTTAAAAATGTTGGTCAGATAAAAGAAGTTAAACAGAAGGCTGTTAAGACATTAATAGAGCGGTATGGTAGAGTTATAAACTATGATTATGTACCTCCCTATACAAAAGAGGACTTGATTGAACTTCATGTCAATCAAAAATTGACTTTGGCTGAGATAGGAGCCAAATATGATAAGACTGAAGCTTGTATAGGATATTGGATGAAAAAGTCGGGTATTCCAGTTACAAAGAGAAGAACTATCTCTTATAAAAGAGAATTTATATCGGTTCGAGCTTTGGTAGAGATTTTTTTCAAGGAATGCCAAGAAAATGGTAAGGTATTAAGTTTTCCTGAATATGGAAAAATAAATGATAAAAATATGCAAAAGATGAAGCGATCTTTTAATACAGGATGTAAATACAATCTTTTAAGGGAAGAACTTTTTATGGTGGCTTTATGTCCTGATAAATGGCCGGAATTTCTATCAAAATTAACTTAAGGAGTTCTTATGGGAACAAGGACTATAGACATTCATTTAGGATATTTTAAACAAGGGGACGATTTGGCAAATTGTTTGGGAGAGACAAATAGCCCTGTAGAGGCTCTCAAGGCACATGCCGAGAGAATGCGTTCAGTGGCAGAGCATTTGGACAAGATTGCGGCCATTGTTGCTGATTTTCCTATTGAGATTAATGCGGATACACATCACATAGAGATGACTTGTGATGAGGACTTGGCCCAGAAGCTTATAGATGAGGACTTGGCGGAAAATGTTGAGGATTTAGAGGATGAAATATTTGTTGAAGATGCTGAAACTGAAATAGATCCAGATATTAAATAAGATGTGGTGAAATATTTGAATAAGGCATATTAAATAGTCCTTGATTTTTATGCTACCACATGCTATATTATGCTATATGGACAAAAGAATCAAACTCAAAGACGCAGCCAAAATACTTGGAATCTGTTACCGGCACGCCCAGCGACTCTCCTATGAAGGAAAAATACCTAACATAATAACTGACACGGGTCGGCGTTATGTTCCTGAAAGCTGGCTCGCTAAACAAGTTGGAGATTCCGCTCAGGATGGCTTCCGGTGTGCAATATATAGCCGAGAGTCCAGCTCTGAAAATAAAGCTGCCCTGCAGAGCCAGACTGATGGTCTTCGACGGTATGCCCAAGCCAAAGGCTGGGTACTGGTAAAAGTAGTGGAAGAGTTTGGTAGTGGCGTAAATGATCAACGGAAGAAACTGTCCACACTCCTTAAACAAAGAGACTACGATGTGCTCCTTGTAGAGCATAAAGACCGGCTCACCAGATTTGGGTTTTCTTGGTTTGAGACAATCTGTCCATTTAGAATAGAAGTAGTGAATCGTGCTGAAGACCAAACGTCTGACCTGATGCAAGATCTTGTTGCTATATTGACCAGCTTTTCTGCCCGCCTCTACGGGCAACGTAGGGGAAGAAAGAAAACAGAAGCGGCCATTAAAGCTATCCAAGGAGCTTAATAAGTGATCCGTTCCGTCCCTGTTTCCCTCAACCTTGCCACAGGCTCTAAAAAACGTGCCCTTCAATCCCTTATTGGAGAAGTCCGTTCCTCTATCAATCTCTTCTGTAAATCCCTCTGGCGCACTCCCGGTAAACTCGACTCCGAAACTCTTAATAGATTCTCTGGTGGGTCTCTCTCCTACAGGCATCGCTCCAACGCTCTGAAAGTAGCCTTGGAAACGATCTCTACTACTAAAAATAATGCTCGGGCACTTGGGGTAAAACCAGCTATACCTGTTAGTAAAAATGCTGTCACCTTTAGTTCTCTTGTATGTAAAATAGAGCCAGGTAAACATTCTTTTGATTATGTTATTAAAATATCGGGTCTTAAATCTGGAGAACCTATAGTCATCCCTTTTAAATCCCACAAAAGACTCAACTACTGGCTCTCTAAGCCCGGAGCTTCTTTCAAACAAGGCGCTATTATTGATCTCTCTAAAAACAGAGCTATCCTCTGGGTCAATATCCCCCAGGAGGAAGGAACTCAATCCGGACAGACTCTCGGAGTGGATATTGGTAAACTTAAAATGCTTGCTACTTCGGCAGGTGAGTTTCTTGGGACTGAGTTCAAAAAGGTCTGTGATAATGTTCGTCGAAAGAAACCAGGATCTAAGTCTAATAAAAGATCTCAGGCTACTCGGGAGTGCTACATTAACAAGACCTGTAAACAGCTTCCGTGGCCCCTTATAGGGACTCTTAAAATAGAGAACCTGAAGAACTTGAAACGGGGTAAAAAACGAGGTAGAGGTAAAAGTTTCCGTAAAGCGATGGCCCCCTGGACATACCGAAAGGTGAGTACAAGATTGACTCAACTGGCTCAAGAAAACCGTGTTTGTCTTGAGCTGATCAATCCCAAAAACACCTCTCGGACATGCCCTCAGTGTGGGTTGGTGGCCAAAGAAAACAGGGTGGGAGAAATGTTCAAGTGCGTTTGTTGTAACTACACTGCGGACGCCGACTATGTCGGGGCCTTGAACATATCGCTTGCACCACCGGAGAACTCTCGGCAGCGTATGGTCGCCGGGTCGTGAGAGAGCTAAAATGTCATACATTTTGGCAACCATTAACAGAGTATAAAAGGATGTTTTATCCAAAAGGCTCTGGTGATAAGAGGTTACCTTTGATTCCTTTGACTGTACAAGGTCTTGGATATTGGTATATGGGGGATGGATCTCGTCAGCGTAATGAGGCACGTATAACGGTCGGAAAAGATGTCGTGTTAGATCCCGTTATTGAATATCTTAATAAAATCTATATGGGTCTTTTCAGGGCAAAAAAATATTGCCAGCAATGGACAGTTTTTATAAATGACGCCGAAAGATTTTATAATCTTGTAGCACCTTTTATTGTCCCCTCTTTAAGATACAAAATTCCTGATAAATACAGGTCTTTTTGTACAGAGGATTTTTCAGAAGTATTAGAAATTAAGGATAGAATTAATCACGACCGTAAAGGCCGGATACCGTACAAGGTTTTATTATGACTGATATCTATCATTCAGCTCTTAAAGATCCTCTTAAGATTGATCATGAATTAGAGCGTTATGAGTCTAAGGGGTCTCTTGTTTTTTATCATGATGTGGTGAACGGATACAGCCCTCTTTATAATGGTGTAGATGCCATATATTCTGAGCCTTCCTGGAGAGCTGGGTATCTTAAGTTTCAGGTCAGGGCAGGGACTGTTGGGGCCTCTTTTGGGGTCTATTTACAAGGCATACTCGATATAGTTCAGACCCTGAAAGTGCCTAGTTATTTGTTGATTGGTAAGCATATGGTTTCTATGTTACAGCCTCCTAAGGTGGTCAATACTAAGCTGCATGGTTACGATTGTCTATTGGGGATCTGGAATGCAGACTCCATTTCTGAGGGTGGCTTTAATACTGACATTATTGATTATTTGGCTGATAAATACGCCAGAATTTTGGATTTCTCGTGTGGGTATGGGAATATGGCTCGGGCACTGAGGGCTCGTGGAAAGACGTTTGTATGTTCAGATATCAATAAGAAGTGTGTTTATTATGTGGCTAAGGAAATAATGAGATATAATGGATAAGGTTTATTTTACCAAAGATATTAAGTCCATAGGGGCTCATTTACCGACGGATTTTGTGAAGGGCTCTGTTGTAGTTTATCATTCTATGTATGATCGTCCTGATATAGAGCCTGCAGAGTTCATTGAATGGGAGAAATATCGTGGTAAATACAATGATCTTGGGGCTGATAAGATAATTTTGGTTGGGTTGAACAGGATGATTAATCCTGCAAACCGGTGTGATTTTGTTCATGAATATCTTACTACACTGACTCCAAACATTCCTAAAATTGTAATTGATACAGCCCCTTTTATAGGTGAGCCCTGGAGACTCTTTTTTCATTATTTATTTACCAATACCAACAAATTCGGGTATAATTATTCGTATCCTATTGAGGGTGAATGGTCCAAATGGTTTTTATATGAATCTAACGATTGTAGATTATCGGCTGATAATTTGAAGATGTTTATTACGGGAACTTACAGTGATCTGGCTCAATTAAACAATGAATTTTCTTTTATAGATCCGACTATTGAGCAGAGTGAGTGGTATGAACAGATGAAGGGTCATGTTTTTTCTAAATACAATACTCCTAAAATGTGGATCAATCAGCTTTTGAGTGAGTCGAATAAGAAGTTTGGTCTTAAATTTTCATTTGAGAGTTATTTAAAGGGAGGATGCCATCAGGTTCCTGATTTGGGCATATATCGGTTTGTAGTTGAAGAAAACAAAAGGCGCCAGGCCATTTATAACGTGTTTGCCGTATGAAGCGTATTTTAAGAGATCAGAATGTTCTTGATGCGACCCGGGAACGGGTTTCGATGATATTTGACAATTTCAAGGATATCAGTGTTTCCATAAGTTCTGGAAAGGATTCTACGGTTATATACTGGCTCTTTCTTCAGGAGGCTATAAAGAGGGATCGTAAGATAACAGCTTTCTTTCAGGATCAGGAAGCTGAGTATCAGTCTTCTATTGATTTGATTAAAGTAATGATGAAACATCCTAACGTGATCCCGGCCTGGTATCAGGTCCCTATCTATCTTACGAATGCTACGTCGTACACGGACTATTTTTTATATGCGTGGGGAGAGGGGGAGGAATGGGTTCGAGAGAAGGATCCACAGGCTATTCATTCTATATCAGAGGAATATCCTAAGAGATTTTATGAGTTTTTTAGATGGTATGAGAAAAGGAATGTTGATGCAGCCTATATTGTAGGGTTAAGGGCTGAGGAGGGTGTGATTCGATATCGGGCGGTGACAAAGCATCCTGGGTGGGGTGGGTTACGATGGAGTACTCTGGATGGGAATGTGAAGAAATTTTATCCTATTTATGATTGGGGAGTTGCTGATGTCTGGAAGTTTATTTATGATTATAATATCCCTTATAATAAGATCTACGATTTAATGTACAAGAATAACTGTAGTATATATAATCGGATGCGGGTATCGAATTTGATCCATGAGAAGTCATATAAATGCTTGGGAGACCTGCCAAGGTATGAGCCTGACACGTACGGGAAGCTGTGTCAGAGGATTGGGGGGATTGCAACGGCTTCTCGGTATGTGTCTGAGAAGTTGGTATTTAGTAATAAACAGTTACCTGAGCATTATAAGACGTGGAAGGAGTTTAGGGATTTTCTATTGGAGAATATTCCGAATGAGAATCAGCGGGAGCAATTCCGGGTCCGGTTTGGGAGGCAGAAGCAAGATGAATGGACGTATCAAGCTCAAACGGGACAATTGCTCATAAATGATTTTGAAGGAAGTCGATCCTTTGACACGAAAAAGGATGAGAAGGTTCAGCGGGAAAAGGAAAAGTGGATGAGGATACTTTAGATTATGATAACAATAGATAATATGAATATTTTGGCAGATAAATATGGAGGTAAGTGTTTATCCAATTCCTATTTAGATCAAAATACTAAACTCAAGTGGGAGTGTAAAAACGGCCATATATGGGAAGCTTCCTATAAAGTAATAAGGGAGGGGCATTGGTGTCCAAAATGTTCCGGTAGGGGTTTTATAATTAAAGATATGAATGATTTTGCGAAGTCAAAGGGTGGTAAATGTCTTTCGCTAAAATATGTTGGTAGTAGAAAAACCCTTAAATGGGAATGCTCTAAAGGGCACGCATGGAATTCTTCATATTATTTGGCTCAACAAACATGGTGTTCCGAGTGTAGGCAACTAGAGAGAAATAAGAGCACTTTAGAAGAAATGCAGGATATTGCGAGAAAAAGGCATGGAAAATGTCTTTCTGAAGAATATTATCCGGATAAAAAATTAAAATGGGAGTGTAAACAGGGCCATATCTGGGAGGGGGTTGGTTATAAGATAAAAGGGGGAAGTTGGTGTGCAATCTGTTCAGGGGTACAAAAATTCTCTGTTAAGGATTTACAGCAAACAGCTAAAAATAGAGGGGGTCGAGTTGTTTCGGATAGATATGTAGATGCACACACTAAAATTCTTTGGGAGTGTGCTTATGGTCATAGGTGGGGGGCAAGATTTTGTGATATTAAGAACCATAAAAGTTGGTGCCCTTTTTGTACTGGGAAGAAAACTATAGAACATATGCAAAAATGGGCTGACAAACATAAAGGTGAATGTCTGTCTGAAAAATATGTCAATTCAAGAACTGAACTTAAATGGAAATGTAAATTTGGTCATATTTTTTGGAAAACTCCCCAAATTGTTCAGAGAGGTGGTTTTTGTCCTGAATGCTCTTCTTTTGAAAGCGAACAGTTTTGTCGTGAAATTTTTGAGGAATTATTTGGCCGGGAATTTCCTAAAAGATGGCCAAAATGGTTAAAGAGATATGATACGGGGGCAACTCTGCAACTTGATGGTTATTGTGAAGATCTTAAGATAGCTTTTGAACATAATGGCCTTCAGCACTATAAAGTGTGTGATAGATTTCATATGTCTAAAAAAGATTTATTAGATATAAGGTATAGAGATAATGTAAAAGTACAAAGGTGTAAAGAGAGAGGGATATTCCTTGTTATTATCCCTCAACTGGGGGTGTCGGTTCATGGTTTATGCGTTACTCGGGATAATTTAAGGGCATTTATTTTTGGTGAATTAAAAAAGAAGAGCTACAATTTTCCTATCCAAGAGAAGTAGGGTAAAATGGTTATGGATACTTTGAAAGAACAGGAAGAAAAAGTTCCTATCCGGAATAAAGTAATGGATGTGAAGATCGTCTCACTCGATCTACTCCAGCCGAATATTTATAATCCGAACAGATTTTCGGGCGGAAAAGACGGAGAGATGATGGGCCTGTTAAAGGTGTGCATCTTGAAGTACGGATTTTTGTTCCCGATTCTGACTTCTTGGGATGAGGATATTCAGAAGTACCGGATCATTGATGGGTATCATAGATATGAGGCATTGAGGCAATTAGGGGCGATGGAGGCAGCCATTATCGATATGCAGATTCCGTATCATGATGCGGTGCAACTCACTGTACTCATGAACAGAATCAAAGGACACCATCAAGTCAGTTTAATGTCGGATCTGGTAGTGAAGTTAGAGGATTTGGGATTACAGGATAATGAGATTTGTGAAAATCTAGGGATGGAAACAGAGGAGTATCTGCGCCTTAAGCAGCAACTGGGTATTGCCCATGCTTTTAAGAATCATGTTTATTCAAATTCATGGGAAGTAGAGGAGAATGACTGACGTACTCCCACGACTAAAGTCGTGGGCTTCTAAGAGCCCTCACCTGTGCTTTCGCCTTGCGGCGAGGCACTGGTCGCTCAACAGATCATAAAAAAAGGCCCCTCTATCTAAGATAGGGGCCTTTTTTATTATGTTTAATTTGGTCTTTGTTACGTCATTTGTCGGATGTATCTATCTTGAAATAATATTTTTCCTTTTAATAGGCACCTGAATCTTTAGAATCTGGCGCAATGCCACAGATACATTTCATGCTTACGGTAGTCATTGGACTGAAAGGAGTGATTGATACAGAAGCATCAGCTCCGACAAGATTATACCAGTTATCCAGGTCCCAGGTCATGGCGAAGGAATCTTCATTTAATCTACGACACTTTGTGCTTCCCAGCTGTCCTGATATATTTACTTCAAATTCCCCTGTTTTGTCGGTGACCACATTGTAACAGAAGAGTTTAAACATTATTGGGGATGTCTGTGTAAATTGATACGGGGCCTGGGCCAGTCCTGAGGCATCAAAGGGCCCTAGGACCTGTTGCGTGGCAGCCTGAGTGACTGTGACGGCTGTAGTAGGGTTATCTGTGAGAATGGGTATTCCGGCATAGTCCACGGGTCTGTAGACATATCTGTAGGTAGCAAGATCTGGGAGGGCCATAGGAATCTCCTTTAAAGGATAAATTTAATTTTGTTGATAGTATCAATTGATTATTAAAGTTTAAAATTTAAAAGATCTTCCGTATAATATTGTATGACTATAAAAGACCGCCTATTTAATCAATATTCTGTAGAGATAGACCCTGCTCTCTATATACGGAGATTGTCAGAAACAGAGCAGAACATCTATAATTTGATTGAAATTAATGGGTTAGATCAAAAGTCAGTGGCAAAATTGGAAGGAGTGACTCAGGGGGCAATATCATCGAGATTGAGTAGAATCTGTAAAAAAATAGGATATCTTTATCAGATAAGTCAGTTTGACGTGAGTAATATTGATAATGATTTAGGGCATATTTTTGGTCCTTTTGAGACAGAGCTGGTTAAAGGGATGATAGGGACTACCTGTCAGTCTGAAACGGCCCGTATTTTAAATCAAATGTTTAATTTGATGGGTAATAAAAAGATGAATCAGGTTAAGATACGGCATCGTTTTGAAAAATGTCTTAAGCAATTAAAGGATAATAAGGATCCTTTATTAATTAAATACTATAATTTATTGAAGATGACCAAAGAAAATTTGTATATGCTTTATGAGGTGAAGTTACCGAAATGGGAGAGGGGGTTCTGATGGATTTAAAAAGTTTTTGTAAAGGACATGCCATAACTGATAAAACCATAGCTCAGCTCTATGTCTTATATCAGGGATCTAATAAAAGGTCTAAAATGACTCAATATGAGTTCGAGAAAGGTCTACTGGGATTGAATAAAAGGCCTGCCAGGAATGTTGCTGAGAAAGTAATGATTTATGTCAGAGAGAATGGTTTTGATTGTTATGAAAAATTTATACGTGAAGTAGAGTTTATTACCAAAGATTTTTGGGATGATATTCAGGGGATTAAGTTTAAAGACAAGAATCTTTTTTCGACCCTATTTAGACAGACACATCAACAAAAGGTTCTTGAGACTGATACGGATTCTGATAATAAGTATGAGAAATTATTGCCTATTGATTGGATAAAGATGGATTTTTCTAGTAGAGTGGATTTTGTTAAAAAAGTTAAACATTCAGGGTTTTTGAATTATCTATTTGAAATAGACCCCAAGATAAAAAAATATTTTTCTTTAATAAAAAAAAATCCTACCAAAATGAAGATGTATGTTACGATATATTCATTTCCTTCAGATACATATTCTGAGGAATCAAAGAATCTTCTCAGGAGTTTTATTGAAAATTTGAGTATGGTTGGCAGGGCAGATTTACAATATATTGAATGTCACAATCCCAATATCATTGAGATCCGAGAAGTTCGATGACTTGGATCATAGAGCAGACCTGTGATATTTATGGGGCATCCTGTCTCTATGGCAAAGATATAGGGAAATGTACGTGTCGTGAAAGTTGTAAACACAAACGATCTGAATTTAGGCAAATAATGGATATAGAGGATATGCCCTATGGGGAAGGTGTAAAAAATGATATTTTTTAATGAAGAAATAGACATCAATATTTTTAAACTCAGAGAAATTTATAAAGGGAAAAGACATTGTGTTGTTGCCAGTTATCCACTTTTAGAAGTGATAAAATATTTCAGTCATAAAGAAGTATCTATAAAACTTTTTTACAGCCAGATTTTTAATACCTTTGAAATACAGCCCTCAAGTTATCAATATTATTCCAAAATATCTTATTATGATTTTAAGAAGCCTGAACGAAGATGGGCCCGGGATAAAAATGACCTATTTTCTTTTATCAGAGATCTGAAAAAATGTGATTTGTGGCCTTACATTTCGAATAAAGATTTTCTTATTGTTAATTCTCTTAACACAAAGAAATCTTCTAAAGAACTCTGGGCTGTTTTGAAGGAAATAACAGGTTAATATTTAAGATTGGGTGGAGGTTCATAGGTATTGATATCTACAGGTTCATAAGAGAAAAACTCTTTATAGCCTGATTTTCGTTGGTCTAGTTTGACTTCTTCTGGTTTATAGCCCCAATTATCCATTTGCCCGGCATGCCAACAGAATACATTCCTGCAGAAAGCGACTTTCCAACCATTTTCATGAACTTTTTCACAAACTAGAGCATCATCCCCATAAGAACCAGATATCTGATTTATTCTTGGAAAGGCATTTCTTCTCACCATTTTAAAAGTATTTCCTACAGCCTTGCAATATGCAAGGTCTTGTTTGATATCATAGGGCATTTGAAATTCTACCGGGGGTAATTGGGGAGTAAGAAAGGCCAATTCTGGATGATCCTCCATGATTTCAACCATTCGTACTAACCAGGAAGGTGTGAGGGCGGGAGGGAAAACATCATTATCGGTTACAATGTAATAAGGATTTTGCGTTTCTGTCATGGCTTGAAAAACAAGTTTATTATAAAGACATCCTGTATTTCTAGAATCTAAATGGAGGGATTTTATAATTCCTGTCTTTAGGAGGCCATAAAGTTTTTCTTGTGTTTCGGAATCAGACCCGTTATCAAAGACATGTATATTGAATGTTCCTCTTTCAGTCCTCTCATGAATTTTTTGTATAGACTCTAAGGTGAAATTCAGGCGGAAAAAGCTGGTCATGTAGATGTCTATTTTTTGATTATTTTTCTTGAATGCTCTTCGTATTGATGGGGTCTCCCATTTACTGACATAGTAATCAGCATTGATCTGCCATTTTTCTGGGTATTCAGCTCGGGACTGTTTTGGGTGATGTATGTGATAGATTAGGAGTTCATCTTTGGTCACGATAGGAATTTCAAAGGCTTTTATGGTATTTATCAGATCATTATCATCATAGGCCATGCCTTTAGCATATTCTTCATCGAATCCTCCTATTCTTTGATAATGCATTTTGGCTATGCATGAGCAAAAATGGAGTTGTCTATCACTATGAGTTGTATGTTGATACCATTCTATCGGGGTAAAATTGTTGAAATTTATAAATTGATCATATGGGGATCCTGAATAGCTTACATTTTGACAGCCACAGATAATATAGGCATTAGGATTTTTATAGATCTCTTCATCAAATCCATGGAGTATATCGGTCATATGAAAACATTCAGGATTTGTTAAGATCAGGAATTGTCCTATAGAGTTCTTTTCTCCAAGATTATATAGAGGAGCCGGATTATAGGTTTCTTTATCATATTCAAGGTGTTTTATTGAAAAAAAGTTTTTAAAGGCATCAATTGTATCACGGAGCTTTCTATGATATTCTTCATTCAGGACATTTTTTCTTTCCTCTATGATGATAATCTCAAAGTCTTTCCTTTCTTTATAGAAATGAAGAAAGGAAGTTAAAGTCAGTCTAAGACTTTCTCTGTTGTAGTAAGGAATTAAAAAGGAATATCTCATAGTTTATTCAGTTCAAAATAGGATAGGCGCCCGTTATGAAGCATCTCTGTTTTCAAAACGGTAAAATATTGTTTAAGTTTATCCATCCAATAGATCTGGTCATAGTTCGTAATGTGTAGTCTTATTCCATCGATCACTTCTTCATGATTTGCTATTGCTATGAGACAAATATCTGATATTTCTGAGAAGGTCTGTAAAATGCTATCTATATAGCTCTCTTCAATATGTTCTAGGACGTCCAGACAGGTGAGGACATCCCAATGTCTTGTTTTAAGGTCTGAAATATTTTGGGTAAGATCTATAGGGATGAAGTCTATATCAAGAGTATTGAACTTTTCAATGTCTGTTGAAGTTGAGACAATATCAGGGAACTCTTTCATGAAATTAAGGATTCCCCCACGGCCGGAACTGATGTCTATGTGGGTCTTAAGATGACTTTGATTGGTTCTGATGTATTCCAAAGGATATGAATAATTTATGCTGAGATCTCCTTTATTATAATTGGGATGAGTTTTGAACAGATAGCGATAATTTTCTAAATATTTCATTAAATATAATTGGTGTGTTTAGGGTTTTTATTTATGCAATAATTAATGAAATCATTCTTACTCTTATACATACAAGGATGTTGACAATGCTTTAATGGATTATGGCATGAAAACATCATCTTTTTTTGTGTACTATTCCAAAGATCTTTGAAGGATTGATTTTTAATAGACCCTATTAGGCCCATATGATTATAGGCGTGAGTACAGCAGGTATAGACATTATAATCTGCTCCAATATAGGTTAGGAGGTCTTTAATAGGACAGAATTCATAGTTCTGTGTACCTTCAAAATTATCTTTGACTCGATCATTAAAGAGATTAAAGACAGTGAATTTATCATCTGAGAGTGTTTCGGCTTGTCTGGAAAGATCTTGAGCCTCTTCCATAAAGGAGGAAAAATAGTCATAACCCATAGGAGTAAATGCTGCAGATATCCTGAAATTGTCAACCCCAAGATCTTTATAAAGTTTTGCAGCCTCATAAATTTCTTTGAAGTTCTCTTTTTCGACTACAAAGCCTATGCCTAAGATACATGACCGTTTATATTTTGCTAATAATTTTATGTTGTCACAAACCTTGTTGAAAGCATTCTGAGGGATATTTCTTAAAAAACTGTATAGTTTGGGGGATGAGCTGTCCATGGATATTCTTACCCATGAAGCATCACCTAAAAGATCGCACATTTCTTCTGTTAAAAGATGCCCATTGGATACCAGAGCCAGGTCTATTTTTCTACTAAATGTGTCCTTGAGAATATCTGTGGCTTGGGGATGTACGAGGGGTTCACCACCTCCAGTAAGATGAAGAGCTCCTATTTTCATATCTACCAGGCAGTTTAAGGTTTCTTTTATTTTATCATAACTTAACATGTCCTGGTCATAAAACTGTTCATTGGATAGATAATCTTTCATTCTATAAGCACAAAAAGAACATAGATGATTACATTTATTAGATGTAACTAATTGAACCTGAAGGGGATAGGGCTGTTCCCCTTTTTTGAACTGGGAAATTTTTTCCGGATGATGAACAATCTTATACGGGCTGTATTCTTCTTTGATCAAGCGGGATTCCTTTCTCACACAGATCTTTTTTAATGGCTCTTCGAATTAATTCAGAAACTGGGGCTCCTGTCTCTATAGAGATGTTCTTCAGAGCTTCTAAAAGTTCTTCTTCAAAATAGAGGCAGATTTTTTTCATGTTTATACCTATATAGATAAGTATGTATAAATAGATTATTAATTCATAAATATCCCGTATAATATGATTAAGGAGTGGGAATTATGGATTATTCGAAGGAAGAAATTAAGGATCTCATAGAGACCCTCTATGGTTATGAGGGTAAGTATGATACAGTAGCTGATTTTTTAAAGGGTCATTATGAAGTGGGCCTTTTGGATTTTGGTTTTAAAGACCAGGGGACGATAGGATCTATAATGGCTATTGATGAACTTAAGGAGTATTTTCCGGATGTATATTATGCACTGATAGTAGATAAAAAAGATTTGCCTTTATATGCCATAGATGAGGCTGTGGGGCAGGAATACCCCATAGCCTGTTGGAGAATCAAGCTTGGACGATAAAGGCCTGAACAATTTTTCTGATAATATCAGAAATAGAGGCCCTTTTATATGTTTCAGAGAACAGATTCCCTATAAGGGTAAGGAGTGTGCCATCGTCTTTTAATTTTGAAGCCATTGCGATGACTTGATCTTGGAAGGATTTGGGGAGGATAGCTTCTCCCTTTCTTAATGCGGGCATGATATCATTTTTGAATCTGATTAAGACTTCTAATATTCCAAGTCTTGTGGGATCTTTTATTTTGTTGATATGGGATATTAAATGTTCAATATCTCTTAGAAAGTAAGCTGGTTTTTTTATGGGCTTATCTATATTTTTTTCTTTCAGGAATTCAGCACGTTCGAAGATCAGGCCTTGGGGGCCTGTTTCTTGTCGTTCTTTGAGTTTTTTAACGTCCTTTACCCATTGTGTGGGGATTTGGATCTGTTCTTTAGGATTAAAAGCTTTAAAATACATAGGTCAGGCTCCTTTTTTGATACTTAAAAAGAATATTTAAAGGTTATTATGATTGGAACTCTTTATAAGAAAGGACGCTTTTATGAGAAATGCTGCGGATGTCTTTAATGAATTAAGTGATGAAGAAATCAGAGACCTTTTACTTGAAAAAGGAATTTTACTTGAAAATGAAAAAGGCCATCTGAGTAGCTATTATAAGGGCTTTGATTTCTATAAAGAAATAGCCATGGAATATTTTCATGGGGATTTCGATCTTAAAAAATTAATTCAGGCTATAGGGCCTGAGGAAGTTAGAAAGGCCTTATTGTGATTACATCCGTAGAATTAGAGGATAAATTAAAGGCTTTGTTTAATAAAGAAGTTCTTGTTCCCAGAACAGAGAATAACGTCTATTTGAAAGTTTCTTATAAAGGATCTGGAACTGTTATTTCTTCAAAATGGAATGTGAAAATATATACCTCTGGATCCATTGTATGTAATGATGAAAAGGTTCTTTTGGATATATTGGGGGATAAAATTAAGCCTCCAGATATACATCTGACGTTGCTTCAGATAGATGATGCCGGGGTAGGCTTTGTTTTAGGAGGAGTGATGGTAGGGGTTACAGATGGAAGCAGGGTCGTTACAGATGTTGTTGATGTTTCTTTTTTTAAACCTGGGCCCTTTGAGAAAAAGCTCTATCTTAAAGAATATGCAAAAAAGGGTTTGAAAATAGTTCAGGATGATTTTAAGGCGATTCCTAAGACCCATCGAATAGAGATCTGCACAGGATTTATCAATCAATATTTAAGGGATACTCTAAGGGACCAGGGTTTTGATGTACGGGTGGTAGAAATTAAGGGTATGTTGCAGGATAATCTTGAGAATTTATTTCGAGAATATATAAAGAAAGAGACCGGGGCAGATTTGGCTTATGATCCCAAAGAGATCAGTAAGTCAGAATTGGGTAAAAATTACTATAAAGTTTTAGAATGGGGAAGAAAACACACTCCTCATTTATTGAAGTCCGGATGGGGGGCTCTTCGTTAAGAACTGAATTCTGTGGTTATTAAAAGGATTAGAGCATGTAGATTCTTTTGTAGAACATAAACCGCAACATATACAATCATCAGGTATTGTCATGGCCCAGATTCTAAAAGGTTCGGCATATTTTTTTATCCAATCAAAATAGGCCCAGTCTCCTAAATTGTAACCGCACTTTTCTGATAAAAGCCATTTATGGATATCCATTTGGCGTATTTCTTCATTTAAAATGAATTTTTGATTCATTTTGATATTTTTTAATTATGTTTTAATATAGAGTTTATAAAAAGGGCCTATTGATAGATAATTTTTAAGGGGGATTTTATGTTGATTACGAGTTTTATAAGGGATCTTGTCCAGAAATTTGCCTATGATATAAAAATGGATCCTTTATACAGGATTTTGGAAAAGATGGAAAAAACTCCTGCCTTGGGATTTATTCAAAGTATTGATCAAATGTTGAAATTTAAGAAGGAAACCTATAAAAATATCACAGAGTTAAGTAAGATTTTGGAAGAAATAGAGAAAACTTTTGAGGGTATAAAGGATATGATTCGGAAAAAGATAGATGCTAAGATAGCAATTCAAAATCTTAAAAAGTTTTTAGATGATAAATATGAGCCCCTTATAAAAAAATACCAGGCTACGACGATAAAACTTAAATAATGCCGTATAATTATCATAGGGAGTTAATTTCCTATGATAAATTACACTTTAGAAGACCTAAATACTCTTCGAGAAATCATTGAGGGCTATCTCAATTGGTCCCCAGATAGTTCTGAATGGAAAGACGCCTTAGAAGAGTCCCGCAATAGTAATAAGGAAATGAAAGAAATCCTCCTGGATTTCTTTGGAAGATATTTCTGTGGAATCCCTTCGATTATTCATAAAGAAACAGGCCTGATAAAGCTTTTGTTTGAAACCCCTTGTGAAGAAATGCCTTTGTATGCTGTTTCTGATACTTCTTGGGAACAGATCATTGGTTATTGGCGTTTAAAAATTAATAAATAGAGGAATTTAGTGACGGGAAAATTTTTAACATATCAGGATGATACAGATAAGGCCCAACTTGAAATGCTGAATAGGTATTTCAAGACAACGCCTTCTGAAAAACATCCTAAGGCTATGTTATCTATGATGTTTGAACAGACTTTTAATAAAGTTTTAGGAGAAAATTTTTGTAAAAAAAGAGTGGGTGAACGAAAGGCTGAAAGATATTATGCGGTTCTTTTGAAGAGACTCCAGGGATGTTACGGTAAATATATTAACGTTACTAATTTCAGAATTAAAAGAGTTACTAATTCCTATCAACTCCATTTTGGCACAAATTTCAGCCGTGTGTATAAAACCGAGTTTGGACTTCTTTATGGAGCCCCTTATACAGGACTTTGGGAAAAAATCTTCTATACCTACCATTGTTTTCAAAGATTCGATGAGAGATGCCCTGAGATATATAGAAAAGTAGCGGCAATAAAAATAGCCCAGAATATTAAAACTAAGCCCACCACAGCCGACATAGTCATGACTTTGACTATGCTTTGTAGAGGGACGTTTCAGTATGCTAAGGTGAATAATTTTTATTATCTAAACATAGGCCCGGGAGCTCTGGTTTTAGAAGGATACAAGGAATTTTTAATAGTTAAGACATTTCTTATGCCAGAGATGGTTGATAAGAATCTAAAATGGCTCCAGCCTACATTAAAGCCAGAATATTATAGGAAACCTTCTCAGTATTTTTGTGATATCAGAGATCTTTTTATTTTTGATCCTTTTTCTATATCTGGGCCAGATTTTTGGATAGATATTTCGGATAAAATAGAGGTAAGCGAAGATATGGTAGAGCCCTAATAATGTTTTAATTCTTATTAAAGCTTTATTATGTATAGTATATCTGCAATACTTAAAACTGCTTCGTCTGCCATACAGGATACATCTGTAAGTCATTGGTCAGAAATGGTTAATGATAAGTTTGGGCTGATTAGTATGTTTGGCCCTGGCGTAATAGGGGGCCACATTATTCTTCGGCAGGTTTATTATATTTTTAAGCCCCTTCCTCCAAGTCTTATTCGTGACTGTGGAATAAAAAAGCTGTTGATCCGGTCTGATATGGGCCCAAATAAGCCTTACTACCCTAATCATGGTTATTATTGTGATGATCTGGTAGCTCTGAATGCTGATATTTTTTATCATCCAGATCTCCCTGATGATTTTATAGACCATAGGGGATATTTTCTGACGCGGCCTCAGCAAACGCTGATACACGAATTTGGCCATGCTTATGATGCAGCTCATGGAGATTTATCGTTAAAGCCTGAATGGCTAAAACTATCGAAATGGAATGAGACATATAAACCAGGACTGAGGCATTTGATTATACGGGAACCTGGGGCCCCTGAGGTGGTAGGAGAATGGTTTTACGATCCGAAAGCAGGATTCACAAGATTTTATGCTAAAAGAAATCCATGGGATGATTGGGCGGACTCATTTGCATTTTTTCTGTGTGATATGAAATCAAAACTTCCAGCAAATAAAGTGGCCTATTTTAATGCCCTCTTCAATAAATATTATTCTTCTTGAATATTTTTGTTTAATAATCCATAAAAAATAGCTATAATTTTGCATGAACGCTACAATAAGTCTTGCCCTCATAGTCAGAGATTCTTCAAAAACCCTGGACCGATGTCTCAGCACAGCAAGAGATGCTGTGGATGAAATTGTTGTTGTCGACACCGGGTCTATTGATGATACAGTGGCCATAGCCAAGAAATATACAGATAAGGTCTATTTCTTTGAATGGATTGATGATTTTGCTGCGGCCAGAAATTATTCTTTTGATCGGTGTACCAAAGATTTCATTTTCTGGCTGGATTCTGATGACTATATGCTTCCTGAGGATGTTCAGAAAATAAAGGATATGGACTTTTCAGATAAAGAAATCATCATATCCAAATATGCCTATGCCCGGGATGAGTATGGTAATGTCCTATGCTATGTCCCTCGTGAGCGTATATTAAAGCGATCTCTTAATCTTCGATGGCAGGAGCCCATTCATGAGTATTTTCCAATGAATGGAAAGGTTTTCAATTCAGATATCCTAGTTCAACATAATAAGCAACATGGAACATCAGAAAGAAATCTGTCTATTCTGGAGAGAATAACGGAAAAGAGCAATTTTTCCAGGAATTATTATTATCTTGGAAGTGAATACTTGGATTTTAATAGATTGGATGAGGCAATAAAATATCTTCAGATGTTTGTGGAGAGTTCTGATGCCTATTGGGAAGATATATATCAGGCCCATTATAAACTTGCCCAATGTCATTTTATTCAAAAGAATGATGAAAAATTTAAGTATCACATTTTTAAATCTATTGAGATAGAAGAGCGTAGAGCTGAACCTTTTTATTTATTGGGCCTTTATTGTATGAATAAGGGTCAGCATGATAAGGCTATTCAATGGTATGAACTATGTTTGAGAATAAAAAGGCCTGCAGAACTTCTTACGAGTCATCAGCCTGAATATTATACCTATAAACCCTGTCTTAATCTTGGTTATTGCTATAATGTCCTTGGAGATATTCAAAAGGCTTATGAATATAACAAGGAAGTTCTGAAATACATGCCTACTGATACAATGGCTCTAAATAATGATAAAATACTTGAACGAGCTTTGCAAACAAAAAAGGAGTCGGAAAAAACTTCAAGTGGGTCAAAAAAGGATGGTCAAGGGAAAAAATTAAATGTGGGCTGTGGTAATAAGCCCATGCCTGGGTATGTGAATGTTGATTTATTTAAAGGCCCCATTGTTGATGAGATTTTTGAACAAGATAATATACCCTATGTAGACGGATCAATATCAGGTATTCATTCTGAACATTCTTTGGAGCATGTTACTTTTGAAAGGGTAGAAAAGACTCTTAAAGAATGGTTTCGAGTCCTCTGTCCTGGTGGGGATCTGTTATTAAAGATGCCAGATTTGGTTTTGAACTGTATGGCTTATCTTAATCCTCCTGCAGAGAGTGTGAATGGATTCCCGGCTAAGCAATGGTTTAAATACACCATTTTTGGGATACAGAAGAGTCAGGCTGGAGAACCTGATGAGGCCCAGATACATAAAAGTGGATATTCTAAAGAAGAAATGGGTAAGATATTGGAAGATATTGGATTCATTATAGATTACAATGAAAATTATAATGGATGGGGTACTCTGAGTTATGGTATTCGATGTTTGAAGCCTGTTAATGAAAAAAAGATTTCTTGGATAGCTCCCATGGATTGGAATTCTGCTCAAACAAGAATACGGGTACTGAATGTAGATCGATGGTTCAGATCGAGGGGCTATGTATCGAGAGTCTTTCAAGATTATCAGGATGTCCTGAATAGTGATATTATTATTGTTGGAAAATCCTTTAGCAAGCAGGACTATCAAAACATTCAAATTTTGAAACAAAAGGGTAAAAGAGTCTATGCCGATGTCTGTGAGAGTCTATTTGAGTTCCCTTGGTTCAAGGAGATCCTTTCTGTCTGTGATAAAGTGATCTGTTGTAGTCAGGCACTTTATGAGCAAGCTAAATCTGTAAACAATAACTGTGTGGTTATTGAAGATGCATGGGAGAGCTGAGCTATGAATTTTTTAAAATGTCTCTGTAAAAATTTTAAGTGGGTTTTGTTGGGGCTATTGATTTTAACAGTCTTAGTTGCCGTTTTTATTGGTATATCATATTTGTTTGGAAGTATGATATACCAATTGATGTTCCATGTAGGGACTCATAATTATATAATTATGGGGATCATAGCACTTTTATTTACCTTTTTAATGCAGATCCTAACAATATTTCTGGGAGGATGGTTTCTTCTTTCTTGGGGTCAATCAGGAGGAGTCCTTAAAAAGAAAGGTGGTATTGGATGAAATTTTTAATTCTTTTGGTGGTGTTAAATTTTTCTGTATACGGTCTAAATAGAATAGAATTAAATGCCCTGGATACATTGAATAAGAGACTTGATAGAAACGTATTAAAGGAACGAAATGTTAAGGGCTTTTTATTTGGGCGTATGATGGCGCAACAAACCCCTATAGAGATGATGCCTTTAATACCTCCTGAAGAGCTATTCAAAGATACAGTAAGAACTCCAGAGACCCCTAGTTCTGTCTTGGCGCTTCCAAATCAATATATCAGTACCAGAGAATATGATAAAGATTATTCTGTTATGCAAAAAAGATTAGACGATATTGAACAGACTCAGATACAGCTCATAGCTCTTTTGGGAAAACAGCAAAGTGTTCAGGAATCCAGGTCTGATGGACTTTATAAGAATCAAGAGTTCATTCTTAAGATGATAGAAACAGTATGCGGTCTTTTAACTATAATTGGAGTTTTGATTGGAGCTGTGAAAGCAAAAGATTTATCAAAAGGGAAAATTAAGCCTTCAGTCTTGACAGGAAATAAAACATGATTGTTTATTGGTTTGGATATGGGGGATCAAGTAATCTGGCTGAAGAACTTCGTCCAGTCATTATTGAACTTGGAATGCAGCTTGTTACGATACATGAACATGAAAATGCAAACGTTAAATGGGAACGTACTACAT
>Ga0315295_10000410_pt1 | contig 36781 bp, 35 predicted proteins | sample YL17G14_0_MG_FD_204453 | JGI IMG/M metagenome (GOLD analysis project Ga0315295, IMG submission 204453) | Sediment microbial communities from Yellowstone Lake, YNP, Wyoming, USA - YL17G14_0 | ecosystem: Environmental > Aquatic > Freshwater > Lake > Sediment | place: USA: Wyoming | collected...
TCGAGGACCGTCCCCTTCGTCTCGAAGGCGACAGGGGTTCCCCTTGCGAAGGCTGCTGCGAAGGTCATGGCAGGGATAACCTTAAAAGAACTCGGACTCACCTCAGAGAAGGTGATCGCACATACGGCTGTGAAAGAAGCGGTCTTCCCCTTCGACAGGTTCCACGGCGTCGATACGATCCTCGGCCCGGAGATGAAATCGACAGGAGAGGTCATGGGAATAGACGAAAACTTCGGCCTCGCCTATGCGAAGGCAGAGGAGTCTTCCCATAACAAAATGCCCTTATCCGGCGGAATATTCATCAGCGTCAAGGACAAAGACAAGCCCTGGATATGTGCCATTGTGAGAAAGTTCCAAGAGATGGGCTTCGAGGTGATCGCGACGCGGGGAACCGCAGGGCATCTCAGGAACACAGGGATCGATGTCAAAGTGGTGCACAAGGTCATGGAGGGGAGACCCCATATCGTCGACCTGATAAAGAATAAGGAGATAAGCTTTGTGATTAATACCGTAAGCGGTGCCCAGGCCCAGAAGGATTCATTCTCAATCAGGCAGAGTGCCCTCCAGTACCACGTACCTTACACCACCACGCTCTCAGGAGCCAATGCAGCCGTGCACGCAATCGAGATGCTCTTGAAGAGAAAGGTGAGTATACGGTCCCTCAGGGAATACCACAATAAACTATAACTATCTAAATCTCACTCTGGTATCCTTTGGAACAGATACATCGTTCCGATTCCAAAGACAGCCGGAACGAGCCATGCCGCCAGGAGAGGGGGGAGAATGCCCGTGTATCCAAGTGAAAGGGAAGCGGTATACCCAAACCAATAGAGCACGCTCACGCAGATGCCTACTGCCATGATCATGAGACCGCTCTTCTGTTCGCCCCTGGCAGCCAGGGAAACGCCGAGAATAAGCATGATGAAATTGATCAGGGGATACGAGAGCCTCGCATAGATGTCGACGGTGAGCTTGATGTTCTTTATCCCAGCCTCTTTTAGCCTCTTCGTATAGGCGAAGAGATCCCTCATCGTCATCTCTTCCGGTTTCTGCATCCCCTTCCCGAGTGATCGGGGTGCATCGATAACGTCGGTGGGGTAGACCGTGAACTTCTTCACCGAACCCGTTCCCACATCGTATAAGGTGACCCCAGACAAGAACCATGCACCCTTTGTCTGAGGGTCTGACCCCCATGCAGGGTGCCACTCGGCAGACTCTGCCTCGATCCTCTCGATTAGCATATCATCCCTGATCCTCATGATGCTGATACCTTTTATCACACCACTGTCAGGGATGCAGAGATCTGTCTTGATGATGAAATCCCTCGTCCTCATCCATCCTGCTCCCGCCTGAAAGGTGGTGGTCTGCTCTTTCCTGGTGATCGAATCCCTGAGTCTGTTTGCCTTCTTCGAGAGGTCGGGGACGAGGAACTCACCAATAACGAAACTGGCAATGCTCAGTAAAATACCAAATAAAACAAAAGGCATGAACAGGGCCTTCAGTCTCCCGCCTGCAGTCTTGATGGCGACGGTTTCCTTCTTTCTGCCTGCCTGCCCTACGACAAAGAGCCCGCTCATAAGCGCTGCCATTGGAAGGAGGTAGAGGAGGTATCCGGGGAAAAGAAGGGCTGCATAACGGAGGAGGTCCCATGCCGAAGGCTTGTAGGGGATGAAATCATCTATCTTGTTCACCAGGTCTATAAGGCTGAAGACGGAGCTGAGACCAAGGGAGAGGATCAGAAAGAGCTTCAAGAATTCCCCGAGGTAGTATCTCCTCAGTATCCTCATCATTTGGACGCCGCCTTCAGAAAGGCCCAGAGGGAAGACACCCCGATGAGGAGGACAGGGAGCCAGGCACCTGCATAATGAGGGAGGAATCCTGACCTCACGGCATTTTCGCTATATACCAGAGTTGTGTAAAAAAGTGCGAAGACTCCGAGTCCTGTCGTGAGGCCCCCGAGCTTGCCTGATTTTCCCGACAACAGGGCAAGGGGGGGACCAAGGAACATGAGAAGCAGGGAGAGGGATGGGAGCGAGAGTCTCCTGTGGAACTCAAGGAGGAGGGAAACCCTTTCCTTTCCTTCCTTCGATCCGGCCTCATTCAGGAGCTCGCCGGGTGTCAGCTCGCTTTTCTTCCTCGATAGGCCTTCAGTGGAGAGTTTCAGGGAGAAGTTGTATCCCTCGAAAGAGACCTCGATCGACCCTTCAGGCCGGGAGATATGGATATAGCCGTTTTTCATGAACAATGCGAGCTCATACTCCTTCCCTACGGTGATTATGCCCTCTTTGGCGACGAGGACTTTTGGCTCTTTCCTGTTCCTGCTGTCGTAGATGAAGATCCCCTCCATCCTTTCCGGTGAAGGTTTCGCCCTGACGAGGATTACTATATCCTTGAAGAAGGTATTGAATATCCCCGCCTCTATAGCCATTGGGGCCCTCTGTGTAAGGATCTTCGATATGTATTCGCGGAGCGCACCTGCCGAGGAGGGACTGGCCGAGAAGCTCACAAGTATTCCGGAGAGGAAGCAGACCGCTCCGAGGACAAACACCGGCAATACCGCCTCCCTGAAAGGCATACCCGCCGTCTTTAACACGGTGAGTTCATTGTCCCCATTCAGCCTGCCATACGTCAGGAGCACCGAAAGGAGGAAGGACATAGGGATCGTGAGAAGCATGAGCTGAGGCTGGATCAAAAGGATAATCTTCACCATATCCGACGCCGATGCGCCGACACCGGACAGGAGCCTCGAGAGCCTGAAGACCTTCTCCATGAGGAGGGAGAAATTCAGGAAGATGAGACTCCCGATGAAGGCAACGAACAGCTCCATGAAAATCGCCCTGTGGATGGTTTTGGGTGTCAGGCGGGGCATATAGAAAGCATAATCCGGGGGGTTTATTTCCTCAACATCAATTTCATAAAGCAGGGGGCATTGCGGATATTGGCGTAGGTCTCCGAATTTCTTATGTAAGACCAGTTGTTGTATCCCTTTTCGATCGCCAGCCGCAGCCACCTGCACGCCTCAATGGCGTCCTGCCTGGCCGCACAGAGTTCCGCCATGCTGTTCAGTGCATAGATGTTGTTCGGACTTAGTTCGATGGCCTTCCTGATGTCCCGCTCGGCCTCTCCATATCTGCCCATCAGCATATAGGTAAATCCGCGGTTGTTGTATGCCATGCTGTTCCAGGGCTGGAGTTCAATTGCCCTGGTGAGGTCGGCGATTGAAGATTCATACTGTCCTGTCTCCTGATACACATTCCCCCTGTTGATGTATGCCTGTACAAAGGTGGGATTCAGCTCTATCGCCTTGCTGAAGTCTCTGATCGAAAGGTCGTTATTCCCCCTTTTCTGATAGGCGATTCCCCTGTTGTTGTAGGCCCCAAAGTTCCCGTGGTTTAACTCGATCGCCTTGGTGTACTTGATAATATCAAAGTCGTATTTCCAGGTCTTCTTCAAAGGGGAAGGCCCCGTCCGATCACATTTTTTTTTGCATTATAGCATAAAGACAAAAAACCGGGGTCTTCCGGTTTATTATGTAGATGTTTTGTCATTCCCGCTTGTCGGGAATCCCTCTGCAAGAAAGGGGAATGATTCCGGACAAGCCGGAATGACGGGTAACCCTTCAGTGAAGGTTGGTATTTATTAAGTTAAGTTACACGCCTCCCCTTTCCCCTCCTTGCCAAGGAGGGGATTTAGATCGGCATGCACTCTTCACTGAAGTGTTACATAACGAGAATGGGGGGTGATGTAAAGGGAAATTGGTACTTATCTACAGGAAAGCCTGAAGAGCTAAAAAATCCGAGAAAATGATCAGAAAAAATGATTAGTGTCTTTTCTTGCCACACCTTGTTGTAAAATCAACACAGGTTTCGTCATCCACTTCTCCCTGTAAAGTCTTTATTTATCGTATGTTTGCTAATGGTATGGTTATTGCTGCCTTTATGTCGAATTATCTATGATCATTAAGAAATGCAATTATAATTTACAATCTGTAACGCAATGTGTAACGTATTCTGTAACGTATAATGAAGTTCTTATGTAGTCGATGATCAAAGCGATTGCTCCGGAACGAGCTTATTAAGGAGTTGGGAAGGAATCCGGGGCAGGGAAAGGAGGTGAGTGCAAGGGATAAGGAAGAGCAGGAGTGAAAGGGAGAGTTTTGAGAACCAATCCGTCCTTGACGGATCTATACTGAACTAACCACAGGAGGTTAGGAAGTGAAAAAGTTTGGAACCATAATGCTGGGCGTGCTTTTCGTCCTCTGTCTTGCCGCCGGCGCCTATGCCATCACTGCCGAGATTCCTTCAGACACCCAGGCAGCCGTGGCAAAGGGTGCGACGCAGATCACTATAAGCGGTGAGATCAGGACGAGGGGAGAGTTACAGGGAAACACCGCAGACTTCGATAGTGATATTGGAGACAGCTACGCTGCCTATGACCAGAGGGTGAGGCTCGCGATCGATGCAAAGGTGACACCGAACCTCATCGGAAGGATACACCTCGAGACGGTCAATAACGACCTGGATTCAGCGTCTCAGGACCTCTACGTATGGGGTAACAATCGTTCGTACGCTAGGGGTAGATACCCATATGGGAACCAGAAGGGGACCTCTCTGAACATCCTCGAGGCATGGATCCAGTACAGCGGCACCGGCCTCTTTGGAGTCAACTCAGGTTTGAAGGTCGGGCACCAGCCCATCAAGCTCGGGAATGGTCTCTTCCTTGACCATTCGAAGTACGGCGACGACGCCATCGTCTTCTTCGTGGAACCTGCGAAGGATTTCTATCTCGCTGCCCTTACTGCGAAGTGGAGGGAAAGCTGTACTGATTGTGATTATAGTTTAGCAACAGGCACCCGCAGAAGCGATGATTCAGATGCCTATGTGATCCTCGGCAGTTACAAGTTCGACAAGAGTGTGGTAAGCGGCGACGTCACCTATATCAATGACCAGCAACAATTTCTAGGTGCAGCTGGTGGAACTTACCTCTGGAACTTCGCTCTCCGCGGTAATTTCAACATTGAGCCGGTCATCATAAGATTCGACTTTGATTACCAGACAGGATCGGCAAGAAATGTAGGCGGAACAAACACTGATATCGACCTCACTGGCATGGCCGGGGTCCTGGGCGTCGACTTCAAGATCGACCCTGTGCTACTCACACTCGAAGGTGCGTATGGAACCGGTGACAAGCGCACCTCCGAGCGTAAGAATGAAGCCTTCATCACCTCCCTCGGTGCGGACCAGCACTTCACCTATGTCTATGAGTACCGCACAGTAAACGCATGCGGCAACCAGTACGGCGGTCTCTGCAACACCTGGTATGCAAAGCTCGGCGGATCCTACGACTGGTCCAAGGAAGTGGCTAGCTGGCTGAGCGTCTACTACCTCGGGGCGAACAAGAGTTTGGTAGAAGGTCAGTCCAAGACCATAGGCTGGGAAGTCGATGCGAAGGTGGAATGGAAGATCGAAAAGAACCTCAAGTACTGGGTTGAGGGCGGCTACCTCTTTGCTGGTGACTTCTGGGAGCATGGCCCCAATAATACGAAAGACGGCGCCTACGCCTTAAGGCACGGTCTCCAGTTGAACTTCTAATAACGAATGCAGTGCGCATATACGCGCTGCAACAGCAAAAAAAGGCGGTTGCCATTGGCAACCGCCTTTTTTTATTCTATACTTTTTTTCAGTTACGATTTTGCGGCCTCAGGGACCGGGAGGCCGAGGGTCTCCATGGCCTTGACCGCTTTTGCCTTCACCGAGTTTGCCATGGCGACGGCATCGTCGAGGCTTCCCGAGCTGAAGCTCTGCTGGGCCTTCGCCCATTCATCCTTCGCGGCGGAAAGGCCCGACTTGACCTCCTCAAACGTCTCTTTGGTCAGGTTGGCAGGGAGCTTCTTAGACTTGGAGAGGATATCTACACGTTGCTGGATGGCCTCTACCATCCTGGGTATCCCCGCGCTGAGATTCGTCCACGACTTTGTCAACTCGTCCTTCTTTTTTATTAACTCATCCTTTTTTGCGTTTGCCGCAGCAAGCACTTCCTTTGCCTTGACAACAAGGCCCTGTGCCTCGGTAAGGGCGGCCTTGTAATCTTTCTTGTTCAACTTCTCCTTGGCAGCGGTGAGAGCACCCTCCAGGTTATCCACCTGATCCGGTACATACTTGGAAGCTTCGGCCTTGACTTGGTTGACGGCCTCTTCTGCGGCTTTAATGGCCTGCTCAGCGGGACCCTTCTCGCTTGCACATGCGGACAGTAATGCAACCGCAAAGAACATGGCGGCAGCCATGCGTACTATCTGTTTCATATGTTCTCCTTTCTGATTTCGCTCCTTGGTACGTTTCAGTCTCATCCATGACCCTCAGGAAACTTTCACTGATGGAGGAGTGTCTTTTAATTCGTCCGAATCTCCGATTGATGCTACGGAATCCGTAGTTTTTGTCCGACTTTGATTAAATCTGGATCATCGAGAATATCGCGATTCGCCTCGAAGATCTTCATGTAGAGACTCCCATCGCCGTAATAGTGTGTGGCGATCTTGGTCAGGGTGTCTCCCCGCTTGACTTCGTGGTACTGTGTTACATCCCACTGATCAGCACCGCCGCTCTCTTTCGATGCATCATCGATCATAGCCACCTCCTTTCCTGGAATGATTGCTCTTCCAGCATATTCTGCACGATTATAACAGATTTTCAGCCCGCCTGCGGATTTTGGCCTTTCATATCTTGTATAATTCTGTGTATCCTCCATTTTTTGGATAGTATAGGTACGTACTAAACTAAAGGCAACACATTACTATCTAAGTTGTGTGATTCTACACCATATAGAGCTGTAGTGTCTTGGATACAAAGGATTCACCTTCCCCTTAATACCTTTCCATTGAGGGAGTGGGGATTTATTAACGGCCTCAAAATAGTAAAAACATCGCCGTCATTCCCGCAGTGCGTTGAGCGGGAATCCAAAGGGCTTAAAACCCAGACTGGATGCCCGATTGAGAACTTCGGGCATGACAGACAAATTGAAATGACTTTCCATTCTATTATGAGATTGTTAATAAAAGAATAAAAGAATTCCCTCTCCTCCGGGCAGTGGGGTCTGGGTGATGCGGAGGGCTCTTCAGGAGCCTGGACGGGTATGGATGTGATGAGGACGCATGTAAGACGGCAGTTTATCTTCTCCCTTATGTTGATTGTACTGGTGGTCCTTTTCGGGACTATCGGATACATGGTCGTGGAGGGATGGTCGGCATTCGATTCCCTCTACATGACCATTATCACCATTACGACCGTTGGATACAGGGAGTTACATGTGCTCTCTGACGAGGGGAAGGTCTTCACAATGACCCTGATCGTCATCGGGGTAGGGACGATCCTCTATACCCTCAACAATGCAGCGAGGATTGTGATAGAAGGGGAACTGAGGAATATATTCGGGAGGAGGAAGGTGGAGAAGAAGATCAAGGGTTTGAGAAACCATTATATCGTCTGCGGCTATGGAAGGATTGGAGCGGTCATCTGTAAGGAACTGAGGAATGAGGGTGCGAGTTTTATCGTCATCGAGAAGGAGCAGATGGTCACCGAGATAGCTGATCATGACATCCTCTTCCTGAGGGGTGATGCCACAAAGGACGAATTCCTTAAGGAAGCAGGGATCGAGCACGCAAAGGGGCTCATCTCCGTGCTCCCGACAGACGCCGAGAATCTCTATGTCGTGCTGACCGCAAGGGTCCTCAATCCTGAACTCAAAATCGTTGCCAGGGCAGGAGAGGAAGGATCCGAACAGAAGCTCCTGCGGGCCGGGGCTGACAGTGTGGTCTCACCGTATCATATCGGGGGATTGCGAATTGCCCATACGGTGTTGAAGCCTGCGGTCGTGGACTTCATCGAGTTCGCAACAAGGTCAGGGAATATCGATCTCCGGATGGAAGAGATCTACGTCAATGAGAAATCGGAGATTACGGGCATGACCCTCGACGAGTGCGGCATTGGCCGGGAACTCGGGATTATCATCGTGGCGATCAAGAGGAGCGGAGGAGATATGCGCTTTAACCCCACCTTCAGGACTACAATCAAACCAGGTGATGTGCTCATCGCTCTCGGCGAGAGATCGAAGCTCAGTGTGTTGGAGAATATGGCAGGGCAGAAAAAATAATAGGAATGCCAGCATATCATTATTGAGAAGGCTATTTGTTCATCATATCCAGGAATTCCTTGTTGCTCTTCGTGTTCATGAGCTTCCCGAGAAGGAATTCCATGCTCTCCACAGTGCTGAGGGGGTTCAGCACTTTCCGCAGTATCCACATTTTATTCAGGGTATCCTTCTCGACGAGGAGTTCCTCCTTTCTTGTCCCCGATGCGTTCATGTCAATGCTCGGGAATATCCTCTTGTCGACGAGTTTCCTGTCGAGATGGAGCTCCATGTTCCCTGTGCCCTTGAACTCTTCGAAGATCACATCGTCCATTCTGGAGCCCGTATCGACAAGGGCTGTGGCGATGATAGTTAAGCTCCCCCCGTCTTCGATATTTCTCGCGGTTCCAAAAAAGCGTTTTGGCTTCTGGAGCGCTGTAGCATCCAGACCTCCTGAGAGGACCTTCCCGCTTGTTGGTATAATGGCATTGTATGCACGGGCAAGCCTTGTAATGCTGTCCAGGAGGATCACCACATCCTTCTTGGACTCAATGAGCCTCTTGGCCCTCTCGATCACCATTTCCGAGACCTGGCAGTGCCTTTGTGGGGGTTCATCGAAGGTCGAGCTGATGATCTCAGCAGTCGAGACCTGGCGCTTCCAGTCTGTGACCTCCTCTGGCCTCTCATCGATGAGCAGGATGATCAGGTGGATCTCCTTATGGTTCTTCTTTATCGCCTTTGCGATCGATTGGAGGAGCATCGTCTTCCCTGTCCGCGGCGCGGCAACGATCATGCCTCTTTGTCCCTTGCCTATGGGAGCGATCAGTTCCATAACCCTCGTCGAGTAATCTAATGGAGCATATTCGAGCGTTATGCGGTCAGTGGGGTAATATGGTGTGAGGTTATCAAAGAGCAGCCTGCTGATGTTCTCTTCAGGGGACTCGTGGTTGATCGCCTCTACCTTCAGCAGGGCGAAATACCGTTCTCCTTCTTTCGGGGGCCTGATCTGGCCTGAGACGAAGTCACCGGTCCTGAGGTTGAATCTCCTGATCTGTGAAGGAGACACATAGATGTCGTCGGGACCCGGAAGGTAGCTGTAATCGGGGGATCTCAGGAACCCGAACCCATCAGGGAGGGTTTCGAGGACACCTGCGCCAAAGACATTACCTGTCTTTTCGATCTGTGCCTGGAGTATTGCGAAGATGAGGTCCTGTTTCCGCAACCCTGCAGCGCCATCCAAATTCAGCCCCCTGGCCACTTTCGTGAGATCATCGATCGTCTTTTCCTTCAGCTCAGAAATAGAGATGTTCTCCATAATGATTTGCTCCTTAAAGGAATTTTATGTGGCGGTTCGTTACACCCGGTAGGTCATTCCCTATCCAGGAAGGCTGCCATTACAGAAGAATTTCTAAATGTACCATAGCTAAAAAAAAAGATTTTGTCAATACCTTCACCGCACCTGAGTATGCACGACCGGATCAGTCTAACAACCTCGAGAGCAAAGTAGCTTTCGCTTCGATTTTCTTTGCGATCTCTTCCTCTTCTTCCCTCAACCTGTAGAGCTCATCGGCGATATCGATCGCTGCAAGTATGAGTGCCTTCACGGGGGTGGTGTGGGGGGCATGCTCATACACTAACCGAATCTTCTCGTTGATAAAATCTGCGAGTTTCCGAATGTGTTCCTCCGGGGCATCCCCTTTTATCGTATATTTCTGGCCAAGAATCGTAACCTCCACCGAGCCCATACGCTCCCCACCACCTTCATTCTAGCTCGAGTGTTTCGAGCTCCTTCAGGAGTTCCTCGATCTGGACCTTGATGGCTGCCTTTTCGGAAGAGAGCCTCTCCGCTTCCTGATTCTTCTCATTGAGCTGCGACTCCAGTTCTTTAATTCTCCGTTCGAGGGCCTGTTTTTCCTCTTTGAGTACCTTGACCTTGCTGATTGCATCTGCGATCTTTTCATCTAATTCCTTCAGTTTTTCCAATGGCCTATCCTCCTTTTCGGTGATTGAAGATTGAGGTCTCACATGCTCTTTCGGGCCTTCTATTCCAAAAGTGATCTGCCCCTTTCCTGGCCGGCCTGTGTTCAAGTCCCTTGGCAGGTCGTCATTAAAAAGGGTTCGTTCCAATCTCTTCCCCCCGTCATTGAGAAAACTTCGTTTTGCATGCAGACAAATGTTTCATTGCCTGCCGTCTGTAGACGGCATAAGAAGTTAAGACCCTTTTCACATAGGTCCTCGTCTCATCAAAGGGTATATCTTCAATGAACTCATCCTGTGATGAGTAGTTGCCATGCTTCAGCCATTCCCGAACCCTTTCTTCCCCTGCATTGTAAGCAGCAAGTGCTGCTGGAAGCGAACCGAAATCCCTCAGGAGTGAACGGAGATAATAGGCACCAAGGGTGATATTCGTCTTGACATCGTGGATATCGAGTCTCTTCGGGATGTCAGGTATGGAGTTGCTCAAAGTAAATGCTGTCTGGGGCATGATCTGCATGAGTCCGAGGGCGCCAACAATTGAGCGGGCATCGGGATCGAAACGGCTCTCTTCCCTCATTACCGACAGGATGACGAGGGGTTCGATTTGGTATTGAAATGACACATCCCTGACGACAGGCCAGAAGGCAAAGGGATAGAGGATGATATCAAAGTCGTTGGCAGAGGTATTCAGCGAGCCCTGCTGTTTTCCGAGTTGTGACATGAGCGAAATTGATTTTCTATAGGCTCCTGCTCCTTGGAGTTTGAGGCTTACGTGGATTATGACTTCAGGGTTTGTCGCTGTTCCTGAGAGGAACGTCAATTCAGCAATCGCCTCATCCCTCATCCCGAGGCCTGTAAGGATATCGAACCGGTCGATGTACCGCACCATATCCTTCATGATCGATGGGTCGGGGGTTGAGCCGCGAACGTATTCAGGGAGGAACCCGCTTTTCAAGGTGCAAAAGTCGTTACCGATTACTGGCTCCTCGATGAGAGTAAGGGTAACCGGAGACGTTATGCCCACCTCGCTGGAATCCTCGGAAATTCTAACCTTTTTCCCAGGTGCAAGTAATGCATATAACTCATTCGGGAATGTCTCAACATCCCGATACAGGGCATTGATTTCATGAGCCTTTTTTTCGGACGTGCCCTCTCCTACGGTCTTTTCAAGCGCCCGGGCCTTCCAGTACAGGTACTTTGCATTCCTGTATGAACTCGAAAGCTCTGTGAGGGCATTGAGTGCCCTGTCAAAGTCTCCCTTTCGATAGAATGTCCACCCGATCCCCCATAGCGCTTCCTCCGAGAGGGGGGGAAACCTTCTCTTCACATCCATAAAAATCTTAATCGCCTCTTCGGTGCTGCCTTCCCTCCGCTTTTTTGAGGAGAGTGCGATCAGGAGCGTTCCCGCGCGACTGTCTTTTAAAGACAACAACTTTGAAAGAATCTTTTGGAAGGCTGCGAGTTCTCCTGCCCTATAGTGAGCCCGAGCAGCACCATACAAATCTCCCGCACCGGTGAACTCCTCGGCAGCCTCCCTGTATCTCTTCTGCTTGAACAGTGCAGTGCCGAGTTTCTCCTTGATTTCCTTCTTCAACGGGGGACCGGAAAGAGTGAGCGCTTTTCTGAGCAGGTTCTCTGCCTTCTTATATTCCGTATCCTTTATGAGGTTGGAGGCCTTTGCGAGGAGGTCTCCGGCCGTAATGTCTGAAGGCCTGAGTTCTTGAAGGGCCGATTCTGAATAGGCCGAACTGGAGATGTAGATCTCCTTCATAAGCTTGGTCGCCCTCTCGGTTTTTCCCTGCTTCCTCAGAAACCTGGCTAAAAGGAAGGCCATTTCAGAATCTTCTGGATAGTCAGCCACATACCCCTCAAGTGACTTCACAGCCCCTTCACACTCGCTGTCATGAAGAAATTCCCCATCCCTTTCACATCCTGAGAGGTTGTTCTGAATCCGAAGGTGCCTCGCTTTCTTCCTGAGCAATGACTCGGGGAAGGCCTTCAGGAGCTCATCGAGATAGGTGTTCGAGTCCTCAACCCTTTCGAGTTTCGATGAAGCTGTTGCAAGAAAGAAGAGCGTGTAATCAGAAATGATCGGTATCTCACTTTGGGCAACCTTGAGTTTTTCGATGGCATCGGCATACCTTCCCCTGTCAAGGAGATCTTTCCCCTCCCTGAGAACAGAAAGGGAAGGGTTGCCGTCATGACCCATTGACTCAGCATGGCTGATTCCACAGGTTGAGAATAGCAACAAGAGGATGCAGATCCTTCTCATATCTTTTCTCTACATGAATGATTATAGGACACTTTTAGGGGCATGACCATCGGATCACGGAACTCGATATCGTCCCAAAAAAGTATATCAGTATTCTTTTGAAGATTCAACAGGAAATTTGATATTAAAGAAATAATTGATACTATAAAAATGCAGTTTTATATATGGTATCATTATAAAACAGTTTGTTACTTTTGAAAATCTCTCCTTTTCCCCTCTTTATCAAAGAGGGGAAAAGGAGTGGTACAAAGGGGGCCAAAGGGGATTTCATGGTTTGAGGGTGCCGTGTGCGGCATGACTAGTAGTGAAAATTTTTTTACACAATCGCTCAAAAATTCAGTGGTTCTACTGTGAGTCTATTCAGGTTTCTTTTAAAATGAGTGGGTTGGAATTTCAACCAAATATTCTTGTGTGACGATGTAGTTTTTTTAGTTCCTGGTGAAAACTATGCAAAAAGGAAGTGCGCTTTGATTGCGGAACGACTGTTGACTGTTTTCCTGCGGCATGAGTTTGGAAAGCTGCTAAAATCGAATCCGATGCGGGATGACCGACTCCCAGCACCGATAGCCGGGCAGAATTACATGCTCTATGTGCATATACCCTTTTGCGAGGTGCTCTGCCCCTACTGCACGTTTCATCGAGTGGTGTGCGGAAAGGAATATATGAAGTCCTATTTTGCGCAACTGCGTCATGAAATGTTCCTTGTGGCGAGACTGGGTTACCGCTTCCATTCAATGTATGTTGGTGGAGGCACTCCAACCATTCTGATGGATGAACTGGCACATACCATTGACCTTGCGTGCGAGTTATTCGGGATACGTGAAGTCTCCTGTGAGACCAATCCTAACCACCTGGAGCCGGAGATGATTGGGATGCTGCGTGGTCGGGTACAGCGTCTCTCGGTGGGGGTGCAAAGCTTCGACGATGGATTGTTAAGGTACATGAAGCGATACGAGAAATATGGATCAGGCATGGAAATCCTGCAACGGATAGAAAAGGTAGCAGGCATTTTCCCCACATTGAATATAGATCTGATCTTCAATTTCCCTAACCAAAGCGAGCAAATCCTCGAAGATGACCTCAAAAAGGCGATCCACTCTGAAGCCAACCAGGTAACCTTCTACCCGCTCATGACATCCACTATGGTCAAACGTGCGATATCCGATACCATTGGGAAAGTGGATTACCGGCGCGAGGCAAGGTATTACTGGCGCATCCTTAATGCACTTTCGAAGAACTTCACAGCAAAATCAGCCTGGACGTTTTCCCGCAATGGACAGGGTATGATTGATGAGTATATCGTGGAATGTGATGATTATGTTGGGATCGGCTCAGGAGCGTTCAGCTACCTCGGCGGGAGACTCTACATTAATACATTCTCCCTGATGGAATACGAGCGCGCACTTTCTGAAGGCAGTCAGCCGCTTTCAAAAATGATCAGTTTCAGTCGCTATGACCAGATGCGTTATAATGCCCTGATGAGCCTATTTGGTCTACGCTTGGACAAGCGGCGTTTTCGTCAAATCTACCACATCTCGGTGGAACAAGCATTATGGTTGGAAGTGCTTTATCTGCGACTGGTTAAGGCGTTTGAACGCGATGACGAAGACGTTATGACCCTCACGCCGATGGGCCGCTACATGATGGTGGTAATGATGCGGGCATTCTTTTCCAATATGAATGATTTCCGCGAGAGGGCGCGCTCCTCTCTACCAGAGGAGGAGCATGCACTCCTCGCGGTTGAATCTGGAAAGGTATTAAACAAGTGAAAGGTTATGGACGATAAAGAGACTCAAATGGACTTTTGGGATGAAATCGTATAATATAGACATGATGTTTCTCCTGAGGGTGGCAGTTAATCTCATCATAATCATCTTCGCAACGGCAGCCTGGGCTGACATTTACAGATACGTGGATGAGGAAGGTGTAGCCTGCTATACCGATATCCGCTTTCATAAGAACTCGGTGAGGATCATCAAGACAGGTCCTGCCCCGGTTCATCAGTGGGAAAGCAATCGGGAATCCAAGAAACATGATTACCACCGCATCGTGAAGGAAAAGGCCGATAAGTATGAACTAGATCCCTCCCTTGTCCATGCGGTGATAAAGGCTGAGTCGAACGGTTCCCAGTATGCCGTTTCACGGAAAGGTGCGATGGGACTCATGCAGCTGATGCCCTCAACGGCCTATGAACTCCAGGTGAAAGACCCCTTCAATCCTGAAGAGAACATCGATGGGGGGACGAGGTATCTGAAGTCGCTCATCGAGCGATTCAATGGCGACCTGACACTTGCCCTCGCTGCATATAACGCAGGACCAAAGACCGTTGAGAAGAGCCGCCTCATCCCTTCCATTCCCGAGACACAGCAGTATGTCAGGAGAGTGCTCTCACTGTATCACGGAAAAAGCTATCACCCATTCTTTTTAAGAAAGGCAAACGAGGAGCCCGAGAGAAAGGTAGTGATCCCCATCTACAAGGTAGTAAATGAGGATGGCACGATCCTCTTTACCAACTCCCCTCTCTATAAGAACCTTTCCAGGTTATAGATGTCCGGAACTGCAGGGCTTCAGAAAGAGATTCTGAAGTTGAAGGAGGAGAGGCGCGCCATCATCCTCTCCCACAACTACCAGAGGGAAGAGGTCCAGGAGGTCGCAGATTTTATCGGCGATTCCCTTGAACTCTCGAGGATCGCAGCCTCTATCGAGTGCGACGTGATCGTATTCTGCGGTGTCCATTTTATGGCCGAGAGCGCCTCGATACTCTCCCCTCACAAGGTCGTCCTTCTCCCTGAACTCGATGCCACTTGCCCGATGGCAGAAATGATCGAGGTGAGTTCTCCAAGGAAGGTCTGGAATACCTTCCCGGGCTATGAAATTCAACCCTCCTTTATCTTCCCCCATGAGTTTACCCTGAGGGACATCAAAACGAGATATCCCGGTGTTCCCGTTGTGGCATATGTGAACACCACTGCCGATGTAAAGGCAGAGAGCGGTATATGTTGCACTTCAGCAAATGTGGTGAGGGTGATCGAGGCCCTCCCTGATGACAAAGTGATATGCATACCTGACAGGAACCTCTCGATGTGGGCGCAGAAGAATACGAAGAAACAGGTGATCGCCTGGGACGGGTTCTGCCATGTACATGACAGGGTCACGAGAAAAGACGTGTTTAGTGCGAGGGAGAGACACCCAAAGGCACTCCTGATGGCACATCCTGAGTGCAGGCTCGAGGTGCTCGAGCTTGCCGACCATGTGACAAGCACCTCCGGGATGCTCAGGTTCTCAAGGTCATCCCCTGCAAGGGAGTTTATTGTTGGTACGGAACTTGGGCTCATGCACCGCTTGAAAAAGGAGAACCCTGAAAAGGTATTTCATCCTTTGAGGAAGGATATGATATGCCCGAATATGAAGAAAACGACACTGAGAAGCGTTCTGTCCGCGCTGAATGAGATAAAGCATGTCATAAAGGTGCCGGATGAGATAAGGATCAAAGCCAAAAGTTCACTCGACAGAATGCTGGCGGTGACGTAGAGATAGCTAGGCCAAAAACCACGATATCCTCACAATTGTGTCTGTAACCCTTCTTAAAGAGAAGATCGTTCGACGCATACTTTCAGAAGGACCAATTACCTTCGAGTGCTTCATGGAGATGGCGCTCTATTACCGGGAACTCGGTTATTACATGAAGGGTGATACACCAATAGGCAGGAGAGGCGATTACTATACAAGCCCTCACCTCCATAAGATATTCGGCTTCATGCTGGCGAAGCAGGTAAGAGAGGTGTGGCATGTCATGGGAAGGCCCAAAGCCTTTCAGGTTGTGGAGTTAGGTGCAGGGATGGGTTACCTTGCGAAGGATATACTGGAATACCTAAAAGGAGAAGGAGAAAAAGACCCGGAGGCAGGCACCCTCTTCGAGCGGCTCCAGTACACAATCGTCGAACTGAACCCTTCAGTGAGGAAACGGCAGCAGCGGATGTGTTCGGAATTCGGGAACAGGATACAATGGTCTCCTGATCTTGAAGGCATAGAACCGATCACAGGATGCGTGCTGTCGAACGAACTTCTCGACGCCTTTCCCGTGAGGCTGGTAGAGATGGGTGATGAGCTCATGGAAGTATATGTGTCCGTGAAGGACACACGGACATTGAACCGAAGTGGAGAAGAGACTGAGGTGGAAGAGGGTGGCAGTGAGGATTTTTCAGATGAGGATAATTTCATCGAGGTAAGGATGCCGTGCAGTGAAGAAATCAGGGACTATTTTGAGGAATTTGGGGTGACTCTCCCGAGGGGATACAGGACGGAGGTAAACCTGAAGATCAGGGACTGGATCAAAGAGGTCTGCAGCAAGCTCTCTACAGGCTTTATCCTCACGATCGATTACGGGTACCCTGCATGGGAGTACTATAGGGAAGAGAGAAGCACTGGGACGCTCCTCTGTTATCATCAGCATCGGACATCCGAAAATCCATATCACAATATTGGTGAGCAGGACATCACTGCCCATGTGAATTTCTCTTCCCTGAAGAGATGGGGCGATGCGTCAGGGCTGAAGACGGTCGGCTATTGTCCACAGGGCACATACCTCGTCTCTCTCGGGATCGATGGGGTAATTAATGAACTCTACAGGGACTTCCCTGATCCCTTTGGGATCGCTCAGGTCAAGGGGTTGGTACTCCCTCAGGGAATGGGCGAGTCCCACAAGGTGCTGATGCAGTACAAAGGAAAGGGAGAGCCGAAATTGGATGGGTTTGCCTTGAGGAACCAGATGTGGAAGCTGTAGCGTGCTATCCGGTGTATTGCCTCAGCCTCTCAATGCTCTTCAAGACCCTCTCCGGCGTGTGGGACTCGATGGTGTAGAGGAAGTTGTTGTCTCTTAAGATCGCGAAAAGGGTTCCGAAATCGAAGGTACCGTCTCCGATGGGGAGGTGGGAATCGAAGCTCTTGTCATTATCATGGAGGTGGAGGGTAAGGATGTAAGGTCCGATATGGCTGAGCCACTCAGGGAGAGAGACCGTCGAGAAGAGGTTGAAGTGTCCTGTATCGAAACATAGTCCGAAATGCTCTGAATAGAGCTCATCCATAAGCATCCTGAGGTTTGAAGGTTCATCCTCGAAGATGTTTTCAATTGCGATCTTGACTCCAAGGTCTTTCGCCCTTTCGATGAGGGGCTTCCATGTCATGATACTCCCCTTAAGCCAGATATCCGGCCTGTGTGCATATTTCCACTTCTCATAGCCAGAATGGTACACCACGACGTCGGAGGAGAGGACTTCGGCAATATCGAGGACACGTGAAAAACGTTCAAGGGTTACGGCCCGTATTTTCGAATCCACTGCGCCCGGTGAGAGATCCATGAAGGGCGCATGAATCGAAAGGGATGGATTGTGGTCGAGGGTTGCCCGCAGTCTTGTGATATCCCCTCTGCCCATGGCGTCGAGGGATGATGAGGAGAAATATACCTCGAGATTTAGCCGGTGCTCCCTGATAAGAGAGAGATGATCCCCTACCTTTGGGTAGGGGATGTGGATGTGGATTCTGTTCACTCTTTCTCAGACACTTCAGACTTGCTTTCGGCCTTCTTCTCGGTTTTTGTCTCCGGAGCATTGGGAGAAGAAGGCTCGGGTCCCTTCTCGGCTTCCTTCTGCTTTTTTCCGTTCCCCGATGCGTAATCTGTCTTGTACCAACCTGTACCCTTCAGGATAAAGGAGGTGTTCGATATGAGTTTCTTCATCTCTCCTCCGCAATCAGGGCATGTGGTGAGCGGAGCGTCATTATACCGCTGCATGATCTCGTGATGTCTCTTGCATGACAGGCATTGGTATTCGTAAATCGGCATGATACAAACCTCCGCATTGTTCTTCTCAATAAATATAACCGATTCCTCGGCATAGGGTCAAATACGTCCTCCCCAAAAAACCAAGCCTCAAGCCTTCTACAGCCAACCGGTTCAGAACTTGAAAGTGAGAACCAGTGCTCCTCATTTCGTGATCAGACCTGTATCTCTGGCCTTTTTTTCCAATCTGCCCTTAATCTCTCTGCAATCGTCTTCATCCGCATCAACCAAAATGACAATACTCCGTCTTCCAATCAACCCGGATCTCAGGGCGTTCTTTTAAATCTCTGGGCCTTGAGCCTTTTCCTGAGCGCCTCTCTTCGTTTCCTTTTCTCTTTTACAGAAGGTTTTTCATAATAACTTCTCTGTTTGACCTCTCTGAATAACCCGTCCTTCTGAAGCTGACGCTTGAGAGATTTCAGTGCCTTCTCCAGGTCATTTCCATGAACTTTAATATCCAAGACAGACTATCTCCCTCTGCCCCGTCCTCTGCCACCCCCGCCAAACCCTCCTCTACCTCCTCCGCCAAACCCGCCTCCGCCGAATCCGCGCCTCTCTCTCGGCTGCTGCGGCTTTGCCTCTGCAACGGAAAGAGTTCTTTCCATAAATGTCGTACCGTTTAGTTCGGCCATTGCTTTCCTGGCATCTTCTTTGCTGGCCATTTCAACAAAACCGAAACCTTTAGGATTCCCGGTATGTGCATCGGTTATTATCTTCACAGATTCGACAGTACCACTCCTTGCGAAGAGTTCCCTAATATCTTCTTCCGATGCCTTGAACGAAATGTTTCCCACATAAAGCTTGTTTTCCATATTTTCATCTCCTTATTCTAAAAACAAAATAAAACCTCAGATCTTTCAAAGTCTCTGAGGTTTCCCGAGCTCAAAAGGTTTGCTATTTACTATAACCCAACTGATATGGAATTGTAAATAAGGTGCTCGTGGCCAAGCCCCCTTGCTGTTCACTTTCACTGCGGCTATAGACTTCCGGATGCATTTCAGGGACCGCAGATGTCAGGGACACTTCCGCAGCGGGACCCTTGCCATAGACCGATCATGTACGCGTCCGAGCAGCGGTAACGCAATCATCGCCCCTACAAGCGCCAAGAGCATATCCCAGTGCGTATCCCATACGTCTCCCTGAGTGCCAAGATAGGCTTGACCCACCTCAGGCGCCACCAGAAAGGTGATCCACCATTCCAACAACTCCCAGAATGCCGCGATAGCCAACACGACGCTGCATACTAGAAAATACAGCCACCCTCCAGGCCCCAACGGAGTCTTTCGCAGAAGTACCTCCCGGATTATGAAGCAAGGAAAGACCCCTAACGCGATATGGCCGATCCGATCATAAGGATTCCGACTGAGCATGAGGGCGGTCTTTATATAGTTACCGAGTGGTGTGTCGGCATAGGTATAGTAGCCTCCGTAAACCACGATACAGAAGTGCAAAAAGCAAAACCAGTAAACTAGGTGCGAAATCGGAAAGCGGGTTGCCGTAATCACGAGGACCGCAATCCCTGCCAGGCCAGGACCAACTTCTAAGAACCAGTTGAGACGGCCTGCCGGAGGGGCATAGCCGGTTACCAGACAGAGCAGCAACAACGCGGATAGCAAGAATAGAGGCACGCGGAAATATGTCCAAGGAATCCCAACCGCCGGTCGGGTAGGCTCATGCAACGTCCGATTGTTCCTCATAGTTATTCCTGTAAATCCAGCTTCGAATTATTCGCCCCGAATTTTCACTGGGAACTTCCCCTGACTATTTCATGAGATAAGTTATATCAGGGATTCGGCAAATCTGTCTATCTCATTTACAGGGTACACGATAGTAAAAGGTCTTGCAAGATTATTCGTAATCCTTTACCTTCATAATCTTTCTTTCCAACAGATCATGCACTCACTTAACTGAGGGCAACATTTATGACCTTTCATGTAAATCACAAAAAAATTTGTATATTTGTATAATAGTAACTATGGCATCGAAGGTACTATTTGCCTGGATCGGCAAAACCGATGTAAGGCATCTCGGGGAGAACTCAGAGAGGGCTTAGGTCTGCCGGGAAGACCTTCACGCGACCTATCACCTGAGCCCGGGAACCCCTGCAATGGCTGCGGTATGGATACTCCTATCAAAGACTTCTCATCCTGCAGAGGTTATTGAATCATCGCTTGAGCAGGGAGTAAAGACGGTATCACTGCCCTTCGATATCTCTGCTGATTATGTGCCTGACATCCTTAAGCCTGCAGATGATGAAGTGCTGAAATTTACCCAGGTATTGCCTCTGAAACATAGATACAAGCATATTGAGAGACCGTTAAGGAATTGAGCAAAGAATAGAAATCCCTCTCAACTTAAGACAACATGGCATAAAAGACTCATGAAAACCAGTGAGTACTGAATTCTTTGCTGAAATACGATGCCTCCACCTCGAGAGAAGGGTGACAGAGCGGATAAGTAAGGGTATCCCCTTCGACAAGAGGCCTGATCTCGTGCTCTGGGTATGCCATTTCCCCCTGCCATCCTTATCCGGAATCCAATGTCCTCTCTTCGTGGACGGTACCCACTGCCCCCATAACGGCCCGTACGGCAAAAACTAATTGTCTGATTTTCTAAGGAGAACTCCTTTTACCTTGCCCGGCCTTTTCCTTCTCTGGTAGAATTATTCGATGGGAACTACCATTGCCATTGTGAACCAAAAAGGGGGGGTCGGCAAGACAACGACGGCAATCAATTTAGGGGCTTCCCTTGCATTGGCTGAAAAAGATATCCTTATAATCGATACAGACCCCCAGGGGAATACCACCAGCGGTTTCGGTATAAACCGGGAAGAACTCGCCATCAGCCTCTATGATGTGTTAGCCGGTCGATGCAATCCCGGTGAAGCAGTGATCACTACGATGATTCGACACCTGGAACTCATCCCCTCCACCGTAGACCTCCTCGGTATCGAGGTCGAACTCGCAGAAAGGGAAGGCAGGGAACGCATCCTCCTCGAGACCATCGCAGGCCTCAAGGGGAAGTACCAGTATATCCTTATCGATTGTCCTCCCTCACTCGGCCTTATCTGTCTCAATGCCCTCGTCGCCGCCGATTCAGTGATTGTACCGGTCCAGTGCGAGTACTATGCACTCGAGGGCCTTGGCCTTCTCACCAGGACGCTCCATAGGGTGAGGAACTCCTTTAATCCCTCCCTTGAATTAAAGGGGATCCTCCTCACTATGTTCGATACAAGAAACAGTTTGTCCCATCAGGTTGCCGATGAAGTGAGGAGGCATTTTGGTAAAAAGGTATTCGATACCATAATCCCGAGAAATGTAACACTCGGCGAAGCGCCGAGCCATGGCAAGCCTGTCATGCTCTACGATGTACGGTCCACAGGAGCACAGAGCTATCTTGCCCTGGCAAAGGAGATCCTGAATGAAAACGGCTCTTGGAAAAGGACTTGATTCCCTTCTCCCCGTAAAGACCGAGGATATCGTCACAATTGACATAGACCGGATCATCCCTGGTGAGCAGCAGCCGCGTAAGGTTTTCAAAGATGCTGCTTTGAGGGAGCTTGCTGCCTCGATCAAAGAAAAGGGTATCCTCCAGCCCATCATCGTCACAAGGACCGGTGATGGAACATTCAGGATTGTCGCTGGGGAGAGGAGGTGGCGGGCCGCATCCCTCGCCGGTCTCAAAAAGATACCGGCAATGATCAAGGATGTGGCGTCGGAAGAGTCTCTTGAGATCGCCCTTATCGAAAACATCCAGAGGGAAGACCTGAACCCCATTGAGATGGCAGAGGCCTTTCACAGGTTGATGACAGACTTCCGCCTCACCCAGGAGGAACTCTCTGCGAAGGTCGGGAAGGAGAGAGCGACCGTCGCAAACTACATCAGGCTCCTGAAGCTCCCCGAGGAGATCAAAAGGCTCGTAAACGATGAGACACTGAGCATGGGACATGCTAGGGCGATCCTCTCGATCGAGGGAAAGTCAGGCCAGATCGAAGCGGCAAGGAAGATCATCGGGAAAAGTCTTAGCGTGAGGGAGGCGGAGACTCTCACAAAAAAATGGGTGAGCGAAGTAAAGAAAAAGACTTATCTGAAAGAGAGAGATCCCCAAATTGAATCAATTGAAGAGAGGCTCATCAGTCACCTCGGCACCAAGGTCCGCATCCACCATAGAGGGAACAGAGGGAAGATCGAAATCGAATATTATTCACTCGATGAGCTGGACAGGCTTTTAGAGATATTGACGAGATAGACAAAAGGCATGATGAACTTACACCTATAGAGGGACTGTCTCTTCAACGGGTGTCTTTTCGAACTCTTTATACCCGCATTCCTTCTTATGGCAGAAGAGGTTGAGCCTGCCAGCCCTGTCCCGCTTCTCGAAGAGAAAGCCGTTGCCACAGCGTGGACATTTTTGGGGTACGGGTCTGTTCCATGAGGCAAAGGTGCAATTTGGGTAATTGCCGCAGCTCCAGAAGGTCTTCCCCCTTTTCGTACGCCTCTCGACGATATCGCCTCCGTCCGTTGGGCACTGTACCCCGGTAGAGAGAGGCCTTGTATTTTTGCACGCAGGGTAACCAGAGCAGGCAAGGAACTTCCCGAACCTCCCCGATTTCAGCACCATCGGCGAACCGCATAGTTCACATTTATCTTCCGTCACCTGCGCCTTCTCGCTCTGCCCCTGGCCCTCGATTGGCTTTGAATTCCTGCATGCAGGGTAGCCAGAACAAGCCAGGAATCTCCCATGTCTTCCCCAGCGAATGACCATCGTCATCCCGCACTCCTCGCAGGTCATCTCAGTCAGGATATCGGCAGGCTTTATCCTGCTGAGCGTTTTTGTCGCTTCAACGAGATCCTTATTGAAGGGCTTGTAGAAATCCTTTACTACCCTCACCCACTTCATCTTTCCCTCTTCCACCAGGTCTAGCTCCCGTTCCATCTTCGCAGTGAATCCGATGTCGATCAGTTCCGGGAACCTCTCGACGAGAAGATCGTTCACCACTTCACCGAGCTCTGTAGGGGAGAACCGACCTTCGTTCTTGTGCACATATTTCCTCTCCTGGATCGTCGAGAGAATTGTCGCATAGGTGCTCGGTCTCCCTATCCCCTTCTCTTCCAGGGCCTTGACGAGGGTGGCCTCTGTATACCTCGGAGGCGGCTGCGTGAAATGCTGGGTCGGTTTGATTTGCTGCAGCGTGAGCACTTCACCTACCTTCAATAACGGCAGCATTCCACCCTCCTCTTCCTCGACCTCGTCCTTGCTCTCCGTATAAAGAGCCATGAAACCTTCAAACCGCACCACAGTTCCCGATGCCTTGAAAATAGTTAACTGCTCCTCCGCCGAGGGCCGCGGATGCGCTTCAGGGAAGTGAATGCCGCCCTGCAATTGCTGACTCTCTTTAGTGAGGATCTCGAAGACAGTCTGCTCAAGCCTCGCGGGTGACATCTGGCTCGCGATGAATCTGTTCCATATGAGTTCATACAGATGCAGCAGATCCTTCGAGATGAAACACCTGACCGTTTCAGGCAGCCTCCGGATATCCGTTGGTCTTATGGCTTCGTGCGCCTCTTGGGCCCCTGTCTTGCTTCTGTATGCAGGCAGTTTCTCAGGAACATACTCTTTTCCAAACCTCATCTCAATGTACTCTTTCGCCCACTGCTGTGCCTCACTGGAGACCCTCACCGAATCCGTGCGCATATAGGTGATTAACCCGACAGAACCTTCCTCCCCGAGTTCTATTCCTTCATAAAGCTGCTGGGCGATCATCATCGTCTTCTTTGCCGAGAATTTCAGCTTTCTCGCTGCCTCCTGCTGAAGGGTGCTCGTGGTGAATGGCGGGTAAGGCGTCCTCTTTCTGTCCTTCTTTTCGAGCCTTGCGAGGGTGAGTGTCTGCCCCTGAACCTCTTTGACTATTCTCTGTGCATCTTCCGAAGTCTTTATCAGGAAGCGTTCCCTGTCTCCAGTCTCCCTGTTAATAACAAGAGACCCCTTATATTTGAAGAGCCTTGCCCAGAACTGTGGCGATACTGAGCCCTCAAGTTCGATCCCGATACTCCAGTACTCTTCTTTATCAAAGGACCGGATCTCTCTCTCCCTGTCGACGATGATCCTGACCGCGACAGACTGAACCCTTCCCGCGCTCAATCCACTCCTCACCTTCTTCCATAAGAGCGGGCTTAACCCGTATCCTACCAGTCTGTCGAGGATCCTCCTCGCCTGCTGGGCATTTACCTTGCTCAGATCTATCCTCCCGGGATGCGTGAAGGCCTCAAGGACCGCACGCTCAGTGATCTCATTGAAAGTAACCCTGTAGATCCTGTCATCGGAAGGTTTGGAACGGTTGTTCGAGATCTCCGATGCGATGTGCCAGGCAATCGCCTCACCTTCCCTATCAGGGTCAGGGGCGAGGTAGACCCTTTCCGCCTCTTTTGCTGCTTTCTTTAGTTCCCTTAAGACCTTTTCCTTCCCTGGTATCACGACATACTGAGGCTCAAAATCCTTTTCCACGCTGACACCGAGTTCATTCTTTGGCAGATCCCTGATGTGCCCTATAGAGGCCTTGACAAAAAACTCCTTGCCGAGGATCTTATTTATCGTATTCGCCTTTGCCGGAGACTCGACGATTACGAGTGATTTCATGGGAAACCTCCTTAACGATGAGTGTACCCCTTCAATACAGGGGACTTAGAGATTCAGTGCCAGGTAATCCTCTTTCCTTCGCCGAAGATTGATGTGTAGATATCCTCCCTATCGAGAGGACTATCCTTCATGAGGATATACACAAGCAATGCCTTGATTTCATCGAGTTCCTCCTCTTCGAGGTACAGAAACTCCCTTCTCAATGCTGTGCTAAATCTCTCTGCCATAGTTCAAGGGTCTTGGGTGTGAAAGTACTCTCTACTGAACAAGATAGAACCGCTTGCCTTCAGCCTGTCTCACGATTCCCTTCAGTTCGAGGGAGAGCAGCAGGGCGAGAACCTTCGATGGAGATAGACTCAGCGTTCTCGCGATTACATCGACATGCGTCGGTTCTCCTGTTAGTATATCACAGAGCCTCTTCTCTTCATCATTCACCTCGATCTTCACCCTTTCCCTTACCCTCACATACCCCTTGAGCATTGGTGCGAGGTCCCCGATGATGTCGTCCACACCCTGAACAAGTATAGCACCCTTTTTGATGAGCTCATTCGTTCCTGTGGAGTTCTGGGAGGTAATGTTTCCAGGAACCGCAAAAACCTCCCTATTCTGTGCCACCGCATGGTGTGCCGTGATTAACGCTCCACTCTCTCTCGTTGCCTCGACCACAAGTATGCCGAGCGAGAGTCCACTTATGACCCTGTTTCTCGCCGGGAAGTGTTCCCTGTTGGGAGGTGTCCCCAGGGGAAACTCGCTTACTACGCACCCCCCCATCGAGATCTTCTCCATGAGATCCATGTTCTCGGGGGGATAGGGTTTGTCGATGCCACACCCGAGCACTGCAATGGTCCTCCCTCCGACTGCGAGTGTACCCCTGTGTGCGATGGAATCGATTCCCCTTGCCATGCCGCTCACGACCGTGAATCCTGCCTCTGCAAGCTCCGATGACAACTTCTCAGTTACGATCCTGCCATAATGAGTCGGTCTCCTCGACCCTACTATACCGATAGCAAACCTGTCTTCATCAATCATGTTCCCCTTCACATAGAGAAGCACTGGTACATGATCGATCTGCTTGAGCATCGCCGGATATTCAGGGTTTTCGAAGGTGATGATACGCCCGCCGATCTGGTTGAGCCTGGCAAACTGGCTTTCAACACACTTCCATCCGTCGAACCCTTTAATGTTCCTCGCCTTTTTCTCTCCCACCCCTTCTATACGCGAGAGTTCTTCTATTGGTGATTGGAAAACTACTTCAGGGCTGCCGTAGACCGAGAGGAGTTTCCTGTAAGTCACGATCCCGACCTCAGGCACCATCGAGAGGGCGACCCATGACTCAATGTTTGCCATAGGGGCTATGGCGGAAGCTCCTCACCTTCAGGCGGAGGGCATTGAGTTTGATGAAGCCTTCTGCGTCCTTCTGGTTATACACCTCTTCCTCTTCAAAAGTCGCGAGGTCTGAGTGGTATAATGACCTCCCCGATCTCCTTCCCACAACAAGGCAGTTCCCCTTGTAGAGCTTCATCCTGACATCACCGGTGACATCCCTCTGCATGGAGTCGACCATTGTCTGGATGGCTTCTCTCTCAGGAGAAAACCAATACCCGTAGTACACCATTTCCGCATACCGGGTCATGAGGGAATCCCTGAGATGAAGGGATTCCCTGTCGAGGGTTATCGATTCGATCGCACGATGTGCAATATGAAGGACTGTGCCTCCGGGAGTCTCATACACGCCCCTGGATTTGATTCCCACATAACGGTTTTCCACTGTATCAACCCTTCCGATGCCGCTTTCGCCAGCGATGCAGTTCAGCGTTTCGAGGAGCTTTGCGGGAGACAGGGTTCTGCCGTTAACTGCAACAGGATTACCTTCATTGTATGAGACCTCGATATAGGTTGGCCTGTCGGGTGCCCTCTCTGGAGGCACGATCATGGTGTACATGTCCTCGGGTGGTTCTGCCCAGGGGTCCTCGAGTATGCCCCCCTCATAGCTGATGTGGAAGAGGTTCCTGTCGGTGCTGTAAGGTTTCTCTAGTGTGGCAGTCACGGGTATCCCGTGAGACTCAGCATACTCGATCAGGGACTGGCGGGATTTGAAAGGCCACTCCCTCCATGGTGCGACCACCCTGATATCCGGTTTGAGGGCATAATAGGTGAGTTCGAATCTCACCTGGTCATTCCCTTTCCCCGTTGCACCATGGGAAACGGCATCTGCTCCCTCTCTCTCGGCAATCTCTATTTGTCTTTTAGCAATCAGTGGTCTTGCGATCGAGGTGCCGAGAAGGTATGAGCTCTCGTACACTGCATTAGCCCTGAGCATCCGGAAGACATATTCCGAGACAAACTCCTCCCTCAGGTCTTCGACGTAAACCTTTGTTGCCCCCGTCTTTTGTGCCTTGGTTCTGATGGCCTCTATGTCTTCACCCTGGCCAAGGTCTGCGCAAAAGGCGACCACCTCTACGTCATAGGTATCCTTCAACCATTTTATAGCAACGGAGGTATCGAGACCTCCGGAGTATGCAAGGACAATTTTCTTCATGCACTGCCTCCTTCCGTAGTATATCGTCCCTCTCACAGGGCATTCTTTAATCCAAGGATATACACGTTAGCACAATTGAGAACAAATTTCAAAAAACCATTCTTCCCATACCAAACTCATCTCCCAAGTAACCTCAAATGGCCTGAGAGCAAGATGCTTGTGAGAAGACAGATCGATCCCCCCATAAAAACCGCCCAGTCAGTACCCACCATCTCAGCGACAAAACCCATGATTGAATTTCCCAACGGTGCCATTCCGAGGAACAAGAGGGTGTAGACGCTCATTACCCTCCCTCTCAGGGCGTCCGGTGTTGAGATCTGGATCACACTGTTCCCTATTGCGAGGAAACTCACCATTCCCCATCCTGCAATGAACTGCATCGCCATCGAGGAGGGATAATGCCTCGAGAGGGAAAAGGCAACGAGGGCAGCACTAAAAACGATCGAAGCGATGACCATGAAAAGCCCTTTCTTTTCAATGTCACCGCGAAAGGCGATGCCGAGTGCTGCAGTCAGGGCGCCAATACCTGAAGAACCCGCCAGAAAACCAAGCCCCTTTGGTCCAACCTTCAGGATGTCCTGGGCAAAAATAGGCAGAAGTGTGACGTAGGGGATACCGAAGAGGCTGAAGGTTGTGACGATGAGCATGATCCTGAAGACATACTGCCCGGTCTTTACGAAAAGGAGGCCTTCGGAGAGGTCCCGTAAAAGGACCGCGCCCTCGTTTCTCAGGGTTTGCCAGCGCCACATGTGGAGGATCTCATGTCCCAACCCTTTTGTATCTTCTCCTTTTTTGATCAGTGCGAGTGCTATAATCACCGCAAAGAAGCTGAGTGCATTGACATAGAAACAGGCGGAAACCCCGATTGATGCGATGATGATGCCGGCGATAACTGGTCCGATAATCCGTGCCCCGTTAAAGGCTGCAGAGTTCAGGGCGATCGCATTCATGAGGTTGCCCTTCTGGACCATCACCGCAAGGATGGACTGCCTGGCAGGGATGTCGAAGGCGTTCACCGTTCCGAGGAAAAAAGCAATGAGTGCTATTTCCCAGACGGTGATGATCCTGAGATCCGTCAGTATGGCAAGAAGGAGTGCAGGCACTATTGAGAGGCCTTGGGTGATCATGAGGATGCTCCTCTTGGCGAACCTGTCTGCACACACGCCCCCGATGAGGGTGAAGATGAGGACGGGTACCGATGATGCCGCAGCGATGACTCCCAGGTAGAAGGCCGATTTCGTGAGTGAGTAGACGAGCCATCCCTGCGCGATCGACTGCATCCATGTGCCGGAAAATGAGATGACCTGTCCTATCCAGAAGATACGGAAATCCCTGATGTACAATGCAGGGAATCTTTCTCGGTTTTGGGCAAGCTCTCTGTTTCCCACATATCTAATTTACATGACTGTAGCATATGCCCAGTTACTTTATCTCCTCAGAATCCCAAGAGTGTTTTTCTTCATCATGCGAAGCTCAGGGCCTTTCAATTTTCCCTGATGAGATTCCATTTTAGGTATAATAGGCATATGGTTGAAAAGAACAGGCCCACTCTCAATTTCACTCTCCTCTGCGATGATGTGCGTCAGGAATTAGGGGGGAAGATTAGCCTCATGGGTATATTTGAGAATATCTATGCCACGAGTTTCCCGGCCATCCACCCCAGGCTTGCCATCATCAATGAGTGGGCAGAAGGAATCGGTGAATTCCATGCAACCCTCAGGATCCTCTCACCTGACAAGAAACAGATCATCAGGGAAAATGTGACCAGGCTGAAGCTTGCAGACGCCGGATACAGGCAGCGGGATGTCTCGATCCACCTGAACCTTGAGTTCAAAGAACCGGGAACATACTGGATAGAGAATTATCTCAACGGTATGCTGGTGAATTCGATCCCCCTGCATGTGATACTGATAAAGGAGAAATCCTTCCATTAGGAGGCCCCAATGTCGGAAGACTTTGACCGCCGGAAACTGATTGAGGAGAAAATACTGAAAAGGGATGAGAATGCCCAGAAGACCCTCGCACTGATCAGAGAAATGGTGTGGAACTTCCTGATCCATGAGAGGGGGTACTTTGAAAAAGACATAGAGGTCGACAGGAATTTTGAGATAGGCGTTAACGAAGTTATGACGGGTACTTCTGTAGATTACCTCATCACCCTCAATGGCAAGAGGTTCATAGTCATTAAGTGCTCTCCCGGCGCCCTCGATTCAAGGGAAAGACACCTGATTTCATTCGCCAGGGTCGTCGATTCCTATCAGGTCCCCTATGCCGTGGTGACCGATGGCATCAAGGCGAGAATCTTGGATGCAGTGTCAGGGAAACTCGTGTCTGAAGGGCTGCAGTCCTTGCCGGACAGGTCGAGAGCGATTGAGATTCTTAAATCGACGGAATTCAGACCCTATCCACCGGAGAGGATGGAGCGGGAGAAGAGGATTCTCCTCGCCTTTGACGCGATCAAATGCACTGAAGAGTCCTGCGAATAGTGTGGATGTATAAACTGTTTTACTTCTTCTTCCAGTAAGGATTCGCGAGGTCCTCGAACGCGGTGAGGGCTGCGACGGAACCCTGGGAGACGGCAACGACGATCTGTTTCACACCCCCGGTAATATCGCCCGCTGCAAACACAAAGGGAAGCGAGGTCCGCTGTCGCTCGTCAACCTTTATGTATCCGCCCTCATCCAGATCAAGGCCAAGCCTCTTCCCTATCTCGTTATTCGGCACATACCCTATGGCAATGAAGATCCCCTCAGCTTTGATATCGCTCATATTCCCCGTCTTCAGATCCTCGATCCTGACGCTCTCGACGAGCCTGTCCCCGAGGATCTCTATGACACGACTGTTCCAGAGGACAGGGATGTTCCTCTGGGAGACGCTTTGCTGGAGACGCTCTTCTCCCCGGAAGGTATCCCTCCTGTGGACAATCGTGACATGGGCGCCAAGGCTGTCCAGATATAACGCGTCGGTTAAGGCACTGTTGCCCCCGCCGACGACAATCACATTTCCGCCATCTTTGAACAGGTATCCGTCACAGATGGCACAGTAACTGACCCCTCTCCCCGCAAGCCTGCTCTCACCCGGAGCATCAAGTTGACGGTTGTCAGCGCCTGTCGCGAGAATGATGGCCTTCGCCTTGTATACCCCCTTGCCGGTGGTGACTTCAAAAACGCCATCAACTTTCTTCACATCCTTTACCCCAACGCCCTGAAAGAGAAGGGTATACTCCATCGCCTGCTTCGCCATAAGGTCCACAAGTGTCTTCCCCGCAATTTTCGAAAAGCCCGGGTAGTTCTCGACAACAGGGGTTATGGCGATCTGGCCGCCTACATTTGCCTTTTCGAAGATGATGCTCTTCAGACCGCTCCTCTCGGCGTACATCGCTGCCGTGAGTCCTGCAGGCCCGCCGCCTATGATCACTATATCGTAATCCCTCAATGTTTCTCTTCCCACCGGCATTACATATTCCACAGGCTTTCCCTCAACAAGGGATTCTATAAAAACGTCTTCAGGCTGGAGGCCCTGAGCAATGAGCATCTTCCCGACGAAGGTCTTCGGAACGGAGAGTGCCCCATACTCCTGAGCAATATCCCGGTTCTCGTATATCTCAATGACCTCCACCGAGAGCATGTCCCTCTTCTCGATGGCAGCCGAGACGGCATAGAGAACCTGGTCGGGGCAGTAGGGGCAGGTAGGACTGACGAATACCTTTATGTCCCTCTTTTCTTTAAGCCTCATCAGCCTCTGTCTCGAATCATCGGAGAGGAGTGTCTTCCCCGTAGAGGTCATAAGGATCGAGGTGATAAAGGACCTTCCCTCTTCGCCTGCAGGGGCACCGGTAAAACGGATGCTGAACGTGTCGGGTGCGATGAGGATGGTCGGCGACCTCAGGATGTTCCGTTTCCTGGAGGCCTCATCGCCGATCTTGAAAAAACGCGGCTTGATCCTGTCGCTCACTTTTGAAAGATCCTTTACAAGGCTGACGGAGAACTCATTGAACGTTTTGTTCACTCCGGATTTTGTGTAGACCTCGATCACGACCTCTTCCCTGAGCTCTTTGAAGGTCTTCAAGAGTATCTTTCTGGTATCCTCAGTGATGAGTTCCTTTTCCATTCAGCGCTCGTTGAGTAATCCTATGATCAGCTCTGCAGATTCTCTCACCTCGGGAGACAACCCCTCGCCAAAACCCATGTCTTGTGGCTGGACCCCGAGGAAACAGACATCCGTCCCCGTGTCTTCGGCGAGTATCCTGGAGATTATTTTCAGGGGAAACGTATGGGTACTGAGTATCGTATCGGGGATTGCCTCTTCGGGGATTAACCGCACCTCGCCCGCGTGCCCGCCAAAGTCAGCAGCATCGATGATGATAGTCTTTTGAGGTTTTATTGCGACAGCCCTGTCGATGATATTCTCAGGCGTGTCCCCTGCGTTGAGGACCACAATATCCCGTTTCAGTGATTTACACTTCTCAGCGATATACGGGCCAACGCCGTCATCAGACCTGAACGCGGTACCTACGGTGATAATGAGGATTATGCCGGATTCCCGGGGTCTGAGGAGTTCAGCGATATCACCTGTTAACAAATTTCACATTCAGGAAGTGGGTCGAGCAGGAAATGCATGGGTCATAGGCCCTCACAAGCATCTCGAGGCCGGAAGCGATCTCATCTTCACGCCTGTCCAGGATCTCGGGAACGAACTTCTGCATGTCATGCTCGATGTTGTTGAGGTTCTGGTTCGTGGGGATGACACAGTTGGCATTCAGGATTATTCCCCTCTCATCTATCTCGTAGTTGTGGAAAAGTATACCCCTCGGCACCTCTACAGCGCCGACGCCGTTGCCTGCCTTCAACGGGATCCTGGCATGTTCATTGATACCGTTCAGGACGACCTCTTCTTTGTTCACCCCATCCACCCTGAAATCCTCAACGATTGCGATTGCTTCCTCCAAACAGTGCACACACTCGATCAGTTGGGCAACGGTGTTCAGAAAGGGATTGATGCATTTCGGTTTCATTCCTAACGCTATGGCGGTCTCCTTCGCTTTCGGATGGAGCTTGTCGTAGTTCAGGTTAACCCGTGCCAGTGCGCCGACGGCATAGGATTCACGGCTGAACTTTGAATGTTTCGCCGAGGAGTGAGGGACGATGAACTCGTTCGTGATCTTTTTATAATCCCCCTTATGCAACCTCGCGCCGTCAGTAGATCCAATGTCTCCCATGAGCAGGGGATATTCCGCATCATCGCTGACGAGGGCGACATATTCCGTGTCCCGCTCGAATTCAGGGAATTTGAGCTTCGATGCGAACTGCACGGTGGCATCCATATCGGGCTGCATTCCATAGAGGAGGTGCAGCATGGTGTTCAGCTCCTTCTCACCGGGGAGCTTTGTGAAACCTCCTATGACAGCAGATATGGGGTGCACATGGCGGCCGACGAGGATGTCGCACACCTTATTAAAGGTACTCTTCATCCTCAGCGCCCTTCTCACCACTTTATTATGCGTATCGATGAGGGGCATGAAGCTCTTCTGCCCAAGCAGGTCAGGAACCGCAAGGAGATAAATGTGGAGGATATGGCTGTCGAGCATCTCCAAGTGGAGAAGGAGCTTCCTCAGTTTTAATGTCTGCTCCGAGGGGTTGAAGCCGAGGGCGTCTTCGGCAGCCTGGATGGACGCGAGCGTGTGTCCGCAGGCGCAGATCCCGCAGATCCTGCTGGTGATGTGCTGCGCCTCAAATATTGAACGGTCCCGCAGCATACCCTCAAAAAACCGTGGTGATTCGACGATATCGAGACGGCAGGTCTCGAGCTTCCCCTTTTTTACATTCACCACGATGTTACCGTGACCCTCGACCCTCGTCAAGTACTCGACATTGATATTAAAATCCTTTTTATGCATGGCGTTCAAGCTCCCTGCTCTTATTGTACATGTTCATTTTATTCATGATGAGGTCCATGGTGATCCCGTATTTTGTGAGGACATCCTGGACACCTTTCTCGTTCGGATTGCTGACCAGGCCCCTGCATCCGTAACAGATATTCCCGTTGTTGATGCACCAGGAGTTGCAGCCGGCCCTCGTAACGGGGCCTAAGCAGGTAATGCCCCTGTCATACATGCAAACATTCTCATTCAGTTTGCACTCGGCGCATACCGGATGGTCAGGGACATAGTAAGGGATACCCTGTAACGCCAATTTAAGGACATTGACGAATTCGGGCTGGTAGATAGGACATCCATGGACAAAATAATCAACCTTCACCACATGGTGCACAGGTTTTGTCTTCTCGGTGGGGAAGAATGTGTAATCTGGCCCATAGACATATTTACCAATCTCTTCAAGTTCAAAACCGTTCTTCATTCCGTTCACACCGCCGATTGTGGCGCAGGACCCGAGGGCGATCAAAATTTTCGACCTCTCCCTGATCTTCCTGACCCTATCGGACGCATGGTGATCGGTGATACTCCCTTCCACGATTGCGACGTCATATGCCTTGTCCCACCGTTCCGACATGACCTCGCGCCATTCAACGACTTCAACAAGTTCCAGAACCTCAAGGAGGGTCTCCCCGAGGTTGGCCACCTGCAGCTGGCATCCCTCACAACATGCAAAATCAAAGAATGCGAATTTCGGTACTTTCATCTCACATCGCCTCTGTTAAATGTTTGATTTCTTCATAACTGAACACCGGACCGTCCTGGCACACATAGAGGTTCTGGATCTGGCATCGCCCGCACTTCCCTATACCGCACTTCATGTGTCTCTCGAAATCGACAAAAATCTGGCGCTCGGGAATGTTCTTTGCAAGGAGTTCCCGTATCACAAACTTATACATTATGGGAGGACCTACAACAATCGCAAAGGTCCTCTCAGGCTCAAGATCGACACCGGGGATCAGGGTGGTGATAACCCCGACATGCCCTGTCCAGTCAATCTCTGCCTGGTCGACAGTGCTCTGATAATATACGTCCATCCTCTGGTTCCAGCGGTCGAGTTCATCCACAAAGAGCATGTCCTTCGGAGACTTGCTTCCCAAAAGGATATGGACCTTCCCGAAATCCCGCCGGTTGTCAAGGACGTAATTGATGAGGGACCTGAGAGGCGCAATGCCGAGCCCGCCGGCAACAATCATAAGGTCATTCCCCTCAAGGATCCGTATCGGAAATCCCCTTCCGTAGGGTCCCCTGATCCCTATAAAATCACCTGCCTCAAGGGTGTGAATGGCATTGGTGACCTTTCCCACCGCCCTGATACAGACCTCGAAGGAGATGCGGTTTGTGGGTGCGGAGGTGAGGGATATGGGTATTTCACCCACCCCGAAGTCGTTGATCATGATGAACTGACCGGGTTCGTAATCGAAGGCCTCTCCCCCTTCTATTGCTAACTCGAAGAGCTTCTCGTGCTCTGTCAACTGCCTTGTCCTCAGGATCTTCGCAATCTTGACATTATATCTTGATTCTTTTATTCCCAGCCTCTCCATAGCTTCGTCGTCTTCTCCTTTATGAGCGAATTAAGGGTCTCTAAGAGCCTGATGTCTGCCATGCAGGTCCTGCTGCACCGCCCGCACCCGGTGCAGAAAAACCTCGAGAACTTCATCACCGGATATTTGAATTTACGGTAATACCGGTGCCTCTGTCTTGCGCCCCGCTCCTTCCTGAAGTTCTCTCCGCCGGCCACCGTTGCAAAGGGTTCTACCTGGCAAGAATACCACATCCTGTATCGCCTTCCCGACCGCAGGTCGAGGTTGACGTCCTCTACGATGTCAAAGCAGTAACATGTGGGACACACAGCAGTGCAATTGCCGCAGGCGAGACATCTCGCATCGAGATCCTTCCATACCTTGCTCTCAAAAGTCCCCTCAAAGATCTCAGATACAAAGCGGGGTGCGATGGGGAGCTCGATCCTGAATCTCCGGCGCTTTTGCTCCCTCAAGTCTGCCAGGTCATGCATGTGGGACTTTTCGGCAGGCTCGAAGACCTTGGTGGCCGTCGTGATCTCTTCTCCCGTATGCGTATTGATATGGACAATGAAATAGTCTCCCAAGTCTGTGAAGAAGAGGTCATATCCTCCGCTCGGCATGTTCGCATTCACCATGGTGCAGCTCGCAAACTCGTCACAGTAAGTGTTACATTCGAGTCCGATGATATTGATCCTCATCTTTCGTGTGAGGTAGTTATAGTCCTTCGGCTGCTCAGAAAAGACCATGTTGAGACACTGGATGCCTGCGAGATCGCAGGTGTGTATACCGAAAAGCACAAGAGGTTCAAACTCTACGATCGCTTCGGCGCGAACACCCCCGTTGATCCTGTATTCCATCAACGTCTCGTACTGGGGCATGTAGAACTTCTTCGGCGGAAGGATGGTGGGGATATATTGTATCGCCACGTTCTTCGCCGAATCGACCTCTTCAAAAGCGAAATTGTTATACCCCTTCGACACAGGTGCAATTACCTTATGCAGTTTCGAAAGTCCCGAGATGAACCCGTCAAGGTTCTCCTTACTTAAGGTTACATATTGAATGCCTTTCATACCTTCCTCTTTAAAAAAATATGGATCTGATGAACTTTAATCCTTTACTTTGGGTAAGGATTCGACAAAGCCTGAACTGCAGACGCCAAACTCAGATACTAAATTCTTTCTCTATTGAAGGTTGTTTTCTGTCTTCTGTTCAATTATTTATATTTATAATAAAGTAAATATATCTTACAGTCATAAAGTTTGTCAATATTTTTTTTTTCAATAAATTTTATAAACATAAATGATGGGCCATTACTTCTTTGAATCGATAAGAAAGGTGACGGGACCGTCATTCACAAGGCGGACCCTCATATAAGCCCCGAACCTCCCTGTAGCGACGCTGATGCCGGAATTACCGAGGTGCTGCACGAAGATGTGATAGAGTCTCTCTGCAATACTGGGTGCCTCGGCGTTATCGAAGGAAGGACGGTTTCCCTTCCTGCATTCTGCAGCGAGAGTGAACTGGGAGACGACAAGGATGCTGCCCTTGGCATCTCTCACCGAGAGGTTCATCTTGCCATGGCTGTCCTCGAAGAACCTGAGGTTCGAAATCTTTTTTACCAGATAGTGGATATCCCTCATTTCGTCCCCCTTTTCGATACCAAGGAAGAGGACCATGCCATTCCAGATAGAGCTCACCGTGTCTCCATTTATCGTGACGCAAGCCTCAGAGACCCTCTGGACAAGCGCCTTCATACAAAGGCAATGCTCACCAGATCCTAACCCTCCCTGAATCGAGATGAACGAACTCTGCCTGACGGTAGTATCCGACGCCGCCATATTTCAGGCTGACGGCAACCTTCCTCAATGTAGACAAACTAACCCCCGGGACCATTAAGTCGATCGCTTTTCCCTGGATATGGAGGCTGTTTCTCCTGACCTTTCTC
>Ga0315295_10000411_pt1 | contig 36769 bp, 42 predicted proteins | sample YL17G14_0_MG_FD_204453 | JGI IMG/M metagenome (GOLD analysis project Ga0315295, IMG submission 204453) | Sediment microbial communities from Yellowstone Lake, YNP, Wyoming, USA - YL17G14_0 | ecosystem: Environmental > Aquatic > Freshwater > Lake > Sediment | place: USA: Wyoming | collected...
AACACGACCCGGTCACCCCCTCTTCCCGGCGATGTCGCCGAACCTCCGCTTTCGCTGTCCGAACTCGACCACCGCCTTGTAGAGGTCGACGGGGCCGAAATCGGGCCAGAGGACGTCAGTAAACACCAGCTCCGAATACGCGGCCTGCCATAATAGGAAGTTGGAGAGTCTGAGTTCCCCTGACGTCCGCAAGATGAGGTCCGGTTCCGGGACGCTTGGCGCGTAAAGGAACCTCATGAACCCCTCTTCATCAAGATTCTCGACCTTTCGCGGGTCTCCTGCGAAAGACCGGGCCATCTCCCTGGCGGCGTCCACGATCTCCTGCCGTCCCCCGTAGTTCAGGCATGCGAGGAGGTGCAAGGTGTCGCCTCCCTCGGTCTCCTTGACCGCGCGCGCGACCGCCGAGACCACAGGGGCTGGAAGCTCTTTCCATCTGCCCACCGGCACAATGCGGACCCCGTGCCTAATGAACTCGCTCTTGTCGTCCGAGGCCCAGTCCACCACCATCTTCATGAGGAGGTCGACCTCGTCCCTGGGGCGCCGCCAGTTCTCGGTGGAGAAAACGAAGAAGCTGCAGTATTTTATCCCCAGCCTAAGGAGGGCCGGGAGACATCTCCTGATGCTCTCGACCCCGGCCCTGTGACCTTCCCGCCTCGGGAGTCCCCTTTTCTGCGCCCATCGTCCGCTTCCGTCCATGATGATCCCCACATGGGCCGGGACCTTGGACGCCCTGGCCTCCTCGAGCCACCTGGATTCCTCCGGGGACATCGCCTCTCCGGTTTCTTCGGTCTCGCTCAAACCTCCACTACTTCCTTCTCCTTGGCGGATGTGATCTCGTCGATGGTCTTGACGTACTTGTCGGTCAGCTTCTGCACTTTGTCCTGGATCCTGTAGGACTCGTCCTCGGAGACCTCCTTGCCCTTCTCGGCCTTCTTGATCTCCTCTATGTACTCCCGGCGGATGTTCCTTATGGCGACCTTCTCGTTCTCCGCCTGCTTCCTTATGGATTTCATGATCTCCTGGCGTCGCTCGCCTGTAAGAGGAGGGATCGTGAGCCTCACCAGGTTAGCGTCGTTGACAGGCATAGCGCCAAGGTCGGCTTTCTGGATGGCCTTATTGATGGGTCCGATCATCTTCTTGTCCCAGGGCTGGATCACAAGGGTCCTCGGAGGCTGCACACCTATGTTCGCCACCTGGTTCACGGGAGTCGGCACGCCGTAGTAGTCGACGACCACTTTCTCGAGGAGCATTGGGCTTGCCCTTCCGGCCCGGGTCGAAGCCAGGGTCTTCTTGTACTGCTCGACGACCTTCTTCATTCTCTCCTCGGATGATTGCAGCGCCGTCCGCTCGTCCATGTCATTCCCTCCCGACGAAAGTCCCTACTTTCTCGCCCAGGACTGCCCTTTGTATGTTACCATATACATCCAGGTTGAATACTAGCAGCGGGATGCGGTTGTCCATGCAGAGAGTGGTCGCTGTGGCGTCCATGACGCGCAGGCGCCGGCTTATGACCTCCATGTAGTCCAGGCGGTCGAACTTTCTTGCGTTGGGGTTCTGGTTGGGGTCGGAGTCATACACACCGTCGGTGCCCTGCTTGGCCATCAAGATCGCGTCGGCAGCGATCTCGGCGGCCCTCAGAGCTGCGGTAGTATCTGTAGAGAAGTACGGGTTCCCGGTTCCCGCCCCGAAGATGACGACCCTGCCCTGATTCAGGTGGCTTATCGCCTTCCGGCGGATGTAGGGCTCCCCAACCTCTCTCATGTCGATTGCCGTCATGAGGCGAGTATCAAGTCCCAGCTTCTCGAGCCTCTCCTGGAGGGCCATGCAGTTGATGACCGTGGCCAGCATGCCCATGTAATCGGAGGTGGCGCGGTCCATGCCCCACGCCTCGCCTTTGGTGCCTCGCCAAAAGTTGCCGCCTCCTACCACGATGGCCATCTCCACTGACATGGCGTGCACGTCGGAGATCTGCTTGGCGATGGACTCGACCACGGAAAGGTCAAGGCCGAATCCGGAAGGCCCCGCCATTGCTTCACCCGAGAGTTTCAGCACTACGCGGCGATATTTCGGCGTTCTGTCCGACACGCCAATCCCTCCGATTCGGCCTCTCTTGTCTCTCTCTCTCTCTCTCTCTAATGCTCCCCTATCGCCATCCGCACGAGTTTGCCTACTACGATGTTCTCTCCGACCTTGGCCACGGATTCCGCGATGACGTCTCTGACTTTCTTGGAGTCGTCCCTTATGAAGGGCTGCTCAAGCAGGCATACCCTCTCGTAGAATTTGGCGAGGCGGCCTTGGACGATCCTCTCCAAGATGGCTTCGGGCTTGCCTTCGGACTTGGCCCTCTCCTTCTCGACGGCCATCTCGCGATCGAGTTCCGCCTGGGGCACGTCCTCCTTCGAGACGTAGACGGGATTCGCCCACGCCACGTGCATGGCTATCTCGGAAGCCAGCGTCCTGAACTGGTCGGTGCGGGCCACGAAGTCGGTCTCACACTTCAGCTCGATGAGGACGCCGACCTTGGAGTTGTGGTGGATGTAGGAAGCCACGATGCCTTCCTCTGCTGCCCGCGCAGCCTTTTTCGCCGCGGTAGCCAAGCCCTTCTTGCGCAGGAAGTCTATCGCCTTCTCCATCTCCCCGCTCACCTCGACCAAGGCTTTCTTGCAGTCCATCATCCCTGCCCCGGTCCGTTCGCGGAGCTCGCTTATCATCTTTACAGTGACCTCGGGCATCTTCTACTCCTCCTGAACCTGGACTCCCTGCTTGCCCTCCAGGACCGCGTCGGCCATCTTCGACGAGATGAGCTTGACGGACCGGATGGCGTCGTCGTTGCCGGGGATGATGTGATCGATCTCGTCAGGGTCACAGTTGGTGTCCACGATAGCGACGACCGGGATCTCCAGCCTCCTGGCCTCCAGAATGGCGATGTGCTCCTTCCGTGGGTCCACGACGAAGAGGACGTCCGGGACCTTTTGCATGCCCTTGATCCCGAGGAAGTACTTGTCCAGCCTCGCCTTGTCCTTCATAAGCAGAGCGGCTTCCTTCTTGGGCAGCCTCTCCATGTAGCCGCTGGTCTCCCACTCTTCGAGCTCCAGGAGCCTTTGGATCCTCTTTCTGATGGTCGCGAAGTTCGTGAGGGTGCCGCCCAGCCAGCGCTGGTTCACGTAGAACTCGCCGGCCCGCTTGGACTCCAGCTCGACGGACTCCTGCGCTTGCTTCTTGGTTCCGACGAAGAGGATGCGCCCGCCGCCCTGGGCCACGCTGCGCATGAAGTCATACGCCTCTTCAATCATGCGGACTGTCTTCTGGAGATCTATGATGTAGATCCCGTTGCGCTCGATGAAGATGTAGGGCTTCATCTTGGGGTTCCAGCGGCGCGTCTGGTGGCCGAAATGCACGCCTGCCTCGAGGAGCTGCTTCATGGAAACTATGGGCAAAATAACACCTCCATGGTTTTCCCGCCGCTGCCATCAAAGGCGCCCCTGACTCCCGAAGGAGCACCCCTAGGGTCCTCCGGCAGCGTGTGTAATCGTTGAAACCGGAGGTAGTATATCACAGTTTCCTCAGCTACGAGCCGCGGATGTCCAGGATCTTGCCCTTGGACGGGTGTTCCCCCGGAACGCTCTCCTTCTCGGACTCCTGGCCCCTTTTCCTGCCCTGGGCGTCGTAGAAGGCGCCGCCGCCTTCGCCGGCGTTCTCGGCGTCCACCTTGCCGCCCTCGGTCTTCTGCGCCTCGTTTACGGTGTTCTGCCTCTCCTTCATTTCCCGGGAGAACAGCGACACCTGCTCTTGTGCCTGCACCTCTCCCTGTCTTCCCTGGGTGGCTACGACTCTGGCCACGTCGGGAGACCTCGGGAGACCGGTCAGGGCGTCAATCGGCTTCACGTGGCATCACCCCCATGGTGATCCTATCGATAGAGCTCGTGAACTCCTTGACGTCCGCGCCCATGACCAACCTCACTCCGGAAAGCACCTTGCCGGCATCGAAATAGCCCTTGGGAAGGCGTTTCAGCGTCTCCCCGAACGATTTCAGCCTCTCTCTAAGGGCGACCTCTTGTTCCTCCAGGAGCCTCTTCATCCGGCGCAGCCGGAGCGCGTCGTAATCGTTGGAGGACCCGGCTCTGCTTCCTCCGGCCCTCCTCGTCGCCTCCAGATCCGAGCGCACCTTCTCCAGCTCCCGCTCCATCCTGGCCTGCTCGCGGCGCAGTTTGGGGCTCACCCCGACCTCGATGACCGTGGGCACACCCATCGGGCTGCCCGCGGTGGTCACGGTGACTCCGAGGGCCGCCCTGACCAAGCCACCTACGATCCTCCCCTTGTAGCCTCCAACTTGCAGGTCCCGTTCGGTCTCGACCACGCTGTGAACCACGGCCTCGGTCACAGTAATCCCGCCGGCCGAACGTATCATGGAGTTCTCGCAGAACCTGCAGCTGATTCCCCCGCCTGATTCTACGACTTCCCCGGGGGCGTTAATCCCGCCGGAGACGATGATCCTGCCGCGGGCCGTCGCCGACCCGCATATGTTCCCGCTCACCAGGATGTCGCCGGTGGCGGATACGCGGAAGCCTGGCTGCACGTTTCCTCGGATGGACAGGTCGCCGGGGAAGGCCAGCTCGCCGGTCGCCCCGTCGACGTCGCCGACCACCTCGACGTGATCCATGACCCCGAGGCCCTCGGAGTCCTGGTATGGGATGCCGGGCCTGGACGCCACGACAGCTGTGCCGTCGCGGAAGACGCTGGTGTTCCTGCCGGGTCTGAACCGGGCGGCGAACTCGATCCGGGCCACCTGCTCGCCTGTCACGGCCACGGCGCTGGGGTACCTGTCGGCGTTGCGGACGAACGCCAGGACGTCGCCTGTGCTCACGGCGCCCCGGTCTCTAAGCCGCTTCCAAGCCAGACGAAATCCGGGTCCTGACTCCAGCGACACCGGTGGCTGGCCCTGGGATTCCGCGAACTTGAACACCACCAAGGGACGGCCCGTCGGAGTCCCGCTTGCAGGCTCCGGCTTCTTGCCCCAAGCCACCTGGTAGAAGATCCCACGCTGCCCGTCCAGGGCCTCCCTTAGCGCCGCAGGCGAGATGCCCGTATTAACTCCTTCGCGGGCCAGCGCGTCGCGGAGATCCTGCATCGTGATGCCGGTCTCGTAGGAAAGCCGCACGAACGCGGCCATCCGGTCTTCAGATATGATGACTTTCACGTTCTCGAGCGACATGGGAAACCTCCGGGATCCTAGCGCGACATACCACCACGCAGGCGTATCACGGCCTTGGTGTGCAGCTGGGACACCCTCGACGGCGACACCTTCAAGACGAAAGCGATCTCCTTGACGGTCAGTCCTTCGAAGTAGTAGAGGGTGACCACGAGCCTCTCGCGGTCGGGGAGTTTCTCGATGGCACGGGCCAGGGCTTCCCGCCTGGAGTTCCACTCGGCCTCGTCCAGGGGGTCGACGGCTCTATCGTCCCTCAGCTCCACCATCCTCGTCGGAGCCTCCCCTTCCTCGGGGTTCCCCCATACATCCTCCAGCGAGAGGATGGCCGACCCGGTCATGTCCTGGATCCTCTGGTTGTACTCGGTGGCGGTAATGCCCAGGCCGACGGCTATCTCGTCGTCGGTGGCGGACCTCCCCAGCTGGTTCTCCAAGTCATTCACAGATTTCTCCAGGTTGCGGTTCCGGTGGCGCACCGAAACGGGCACCCAGTCCATGGACCGGAGGCCGTCGATCATGGAGCCTCGGATGCGGGCTATGGCGTAGGTCTCGAACTTGACTCCGCGCCCGGGGTCGAACCGCTCGATGGCGTCTATCAGGCCCAAGGTCCCGTAGCCGATCAGATCGCCCTCGTCCACGCTCTTGGGCAGGTTGACGGCAACGCGCCCGGCAACGTACTTCACGAGAGGCGCGTACCGGGCTATCAGGGTGTCCCTGGACCCCCGGTCGTTGCGGACCTTGTACGCCCGCCAGAGCTCGTCGGCGCTCTTCTTCTGCATTCCCTCCGGGTTGATCATGGCCTCTCTAACCCCTCGTTCAGGACGACCCGGACGATCCTGTCTTTGTCGCGGGGCGCTATGGACACGAACATGACGCCCGCGCACAGGTGAGCTCGCTCGTCCTGGAACACCCTCACGACCCGGCCGATGGCGAATACCGGGGAAGGCGGCAGTATCACCTGGATCTCCAGCATGTCCCCGCTCTTGCGCGTCAGGCGCCTATCGTCGGCGAGATCGAACGACGCTCCTCCGCCTGAGAGGTCCCTGGTCGTGGTCCGCGCCCATTCCCCTCCATGCCCGCTCTCGTCAAGGTCGCGGTACCAGATCGGGTAAGAGACGCCTGAACGGAAGTCAGTGCGCTTCTGCGGCCCTTTGCTTTGGTCCGTCAATCCTGATCACCTTCGCCGCTTCGACATTGGCCCTTTCGTCGAGTTCCTCGTAAGCGATCACGGCTATCTCCGGCACGATCCTGGAAGCTATCTCGTACACCTGGCTCCTGGACGCCGCCGACGTCAGAAGCACGGGTCTCTTGGCCTTGGCTGCCACCTCGCTCATCCCCAGGGAGATGGCCTTCATCATCTCGGACAGCCTGTCCGCGCCCAGAGCGACGTACGAGCCGCGGTCGCCCCTCTTGGTGGCCTCGATTATCTCCCGCTCGAATGCCGGGTCCAGGGTGGCCACCGGGAACGGCCCCTTGTCCAAGCCGACTTCCTTGGTGATGAGCCGCGACAGGCCCTCCCTCACCCGCATCGTGAGGTACTCCACGTCTTTTGATATCCTGGCTGCGTCCGCCAGGTTCTCGACGATCGTTACCAGGTCTCTTATGGGGAGGCCTTCCCTGACCAAGTTCTGAAGGACCTTCTGCGCTTCGCCCACACTCAGGAGGGCGGGTATCGCCTCTTCGATGCAGGTGGCGTCCTCCTGCTTGGCGAGGTCCAGCAGTCTCTGGGTCTCCTGTCTGGTCAGGAGGAGGTGCGCGTGCTTGCGCAGTACCTCGGTGAGGTGCGTCGCGATCACGGCCGACGACTCAATCACCGTGTACCCCCTGGATTCCGCCTCGTCGCGCAGGTCCTTGGATATCCACACTACGTCCAGGCCGAACGCCGGCTCTTTGCCCGGGATCCCGGTGACTCTCTCTGTCACGCCAGGCCCCTCCATCGCCATGAGCCGGTCGGGGTATACTTCGCCGGACCCGATGTCCACTCCGCGCAGGTTCACGCAGTAGCTGTTGGGCCCCATGCCCGCGAAGTTGTCACGGACGCGCACGAAGGGGATGAGGATGCCGAGCTCAGAGGCTATCTGCCTCCTCACCATCACGATCCTGTCCATGAGGTCGCCGCCCTGCACCGGATCAGCCAGCGGAAGGAGCGCGAGCCCGAACTCTATCTCGAGGGGATCAACCTTGACCAGGCTCTGAGCAGCCTCGGGCCTCTTCATGTCCTCGGTCTCCCTCTTGTAAGCCTCTTCCCGCTTCTCTACTGCCTGGGCCTGCCTGCTCCTGGCGACAGCCTGTCCTGCCAAGAACCACACGCCGCCCAGGAGGAACATGGGCAGCTTAGGCATGCCGGGCAGGAGACCCAGCACGGCCAGCGCGCCTCCGGTCGTAGTGAGCACTCGTGGTGAAGCGGCCATCTGGGCCACCACGTCGGCGCCCAGGTTGTCCTTGCTGCTGCTCTTGGTGACGATGATTCCGGTGGCCGCAGAGATCACGAGGGCAGGGAGCTGAGACACCAGGCCCTGGCCGACCGTCAGCAGCGCGTACTTGCTCCAGGCCTCCCCTGCCGGCAACCCCTGCTGTAGCATGCCTATGGCGAAACCCCCGATGAGGTCCAGGGCCACCACGATGAGCCCGGCTACCGCGTCGCCCTTCACGAACTTGGATGCACCGTCCATGGCCCCGTAGAAGTCGGCCTCGGTCTCGACGTCCTTCCGCCTCTTCCTGGCCTCTTCCTCGGAAATGATGCCGGCGTTCATGTCTGCGTCGATGGACATCTGCTTGCCGGGCATGGCGTCCAGGGTGAACCTGGCGGCGACTTCCGCCACTCGCTCGGCGCCCCTGGTTATGACCACGAACTGCATGATTATGAGGATGATGAACACGATCAGGCCCACTACCTCGTTGCCCCCGACCACGAATTCGCCAAACGCGGTGATGATGCTGCCGGGCTCCCCGGACAGCAGGATAAGCCTGGTTGCCGAGACATTGAGGGCGAGTCTGAAGAGGGTCATTACCAGTAGGAGCGATGGGAACACCGAGAACTCCAGCGGTTCCTTGGTGTACATCGTGAGGAGGAGCATCCCAATGGTGATGCTGAAGTTGGCCGCCAGAAGAAGGTCCAGGACGATACCGGGCAGCGGCACCACCATCATAGCGATGACCAGCATGACGAATATGGGGACTAGCCTTTCCGCGACCCTTGTCATACGGCTCTCCCCTCCCTAGGCGCCTTGCCTGACACCCTGTACACGTAGGCCAGGACTTCGGCGACCGCCCTGTACAGCTCCTCGGGCACAAGCTCCCCGATGTCCGCCGCCCGGTAGAGCGCCCTGGCCAGGGGCGGGTTCCGGACCACCCGGACTCCCGCCTCCTCCGCGACCTTGCGGATCCGGAGGGCCAGGTCGTCCAGTCCCTTTGCGACCACGACGGGCGCCGGGTTTACGTGAACGTCGTACTTGAGCGCCACCGCGTAGTGGGTCGGGTTGACCACCACGACGTCGGCCTTCGGGATTTCCTGCATCATCCGCCTGCGAGCCATCTGCCTCTGGCGTGCCCGGATGGCGGACTTTACTTCGGGCTTGACCTCGGAGTCCCTGAGCTCGTCGCGCAGTTCCTTGGTGGTCATCATCAGGCTCTTCTCGTGCTCCCACCACTGGTAGACGTAGTCCAGGACGGCAGTCGTCACGAGGAAGACGCTGCAGTTCATGACGAGCTTCTCAAGGGTCCTTGTGGTAATCTCGACCGAGTTCGACAGACCTCGCACCAGCAGCGACGAGACCTCCGGCAGCACCGCCCTGAGAGTGTTCCAGGCGAGGAGGGCGACCAGCCCGACCTTCAGCAGGGACCGCAGGCAATCGACAAGCGCTCGCCTGGAAAAGAGGCGCGTGAGGCCGCTCACCGGGTTCACCCGGTTCCAGTCGGGCGCTATCAGGTTGCCGTGGAAGCTGAGCCCGGTCTGGGCTATGGCGGTGCCGACGCCGAAGAGGAGCGCAGCGGCAACCACAGGAGCCACGGCCAGTGTGGAGTATGTAAGAATGCTCCTCAGGACTGCTACGGCCCATCCGATAGTGGGGTCGCGCGGGACTGGCGCGCTCCACATGGCCTGCGCCCTGGCGATGATGAACCGCGAGACCGGCTGGAGGCTGTACCTCTGCGCCATGACCGCGGCGAAGAACCCGGCCGCCGTGACCAAGTCCTGGCTTCGCGATACCTGGCCCTTCTCCCTGGCCATCTGGCGCCGCCTGGGAGTTGCCGGTTCTTTCTTTTCTATCGAGAACAGCTGTAGGTCTATGAACTGGCTCATCTCGCAAAAACCCCTAGCAAGCTCTCCAGAATGTTCCTTACCGACAACGAAATCTCCTTCGTGAAAATACCGTAGAACCCGAGAGACGCGGACAGCACCGTTAGCCCCACCAGGGCCTTCACCGGCATGCCTATCACGAAGATGTTCAGCTGCGGGACGCTCCTCGCCAGGACGCCGAGGGCGACGTCGGTTATCAGCATCGACGCCCACATGGGGCAAGAGAGGACGACGGCTACCAGCAGCATCCTCGACACAGCTCCAAGCGCGACCTCGGCCCACGCCGCCGGGATCCCTGCGGCGCCCGCCGGCAGCACCTTGAACGACTCGGCGAGGCCCTGGAGGAACAGATGATGGCCATCCAGCATCATGAAGATCACCGTGATGAGGAGGTACTTGAACGTCCCCATAAGGGGCGCCGAGGCCCCGAACCCCGGGTCCACCACGTTGGCCAGGCCGAACCCCATCCCGACATCCACCACGTGGCCCGCCACTTCCACTGCTGCCATCAATATGGATGCGCAGGTCCCCATGAAGAGGCCGAACGCCACCTCGCCCAGCGCAGCGCCGGCCCATCCCAGGAGGGTGACCGGGGTCTCTGCTACCTTCACTGCGTTCAATAGGAAGTATGCTGTGGCCAGGCTGAGCCCTACCTTGACCTGCACGGGTATGAACCGGGCTCCCAGTACAGGAGCTGTCACGAACAGCCCGGTAGTCCGGAGAAACACGCACAGGAAGGGGAAAAGCGACGTAAGGAGGGGGTCCACCTCTTTCATCCCGGCTCACCACCTTCCAAGCCGCCCGGCGTCCTCACGTGAGGCCGGGCAGTCTCTCGATGATCCTCTGCGTGAACGCGGTGAGAGTCCTCAACATCCATCCCCCGAAGAGGAACAGCCCCACCACTACAGCCAGGATCTTGGGGACGAAGCTCAGGGTCTGGTCATGGATCTGCGTGGTCGCCTGGAATATGGAGATGAGGAAGCCGACTGCCATGGAGATCCCCAGGCAAGGGGCGGCGACCAGCAGCACCACCATCAAGGACTCTCTTCCTATGTTGAGCACCTGGTCCACTGTCACGAACGTCTCCTCCCGTCTGTCACCGCTCGGACTCGTAGAACGTCACCGGAACCCCGCCACCAGCGATTTGGTGACAAGTCCCCACCCGTCGACCAGGATGAACAGCAGGAGCTTGAAGGGCAGGGATATCAGCACCGGAGGGAGCATCAGCATGCCCATGGACATGAGGGTGGACGCCACCACCATGTCCACTACCAGGAAAGGGAGATAGAGCATGAAGCCCATCTCAAAAGCCGTCCTGAGCTCGGATATGCAGAACGCCGGAGCGACCTGCAGGAGGGTCATGTCCTGTGGCGACGCTGGCGGCTCGCTTCCGTTCAGGGTGGCGAAAAGGCCGAGGTCCTTCTCTCTGGTCTCCCTCATCATGAACTCCTTGAGCGGCACGGAGCCCCTGCTTATCGCTTCGCCCGAGTTGATGGTGCCTTCTATGTAAGGTGCGATCGCGGTCTCATACGCGGCGTTCCAGGTGGGCGTCATGATGAAGAACGTAAGGATGAGGGCCAGCCCGACGATGACCTGGTTTGGAGGCGCCTGTTGCGTGCCCAATCCCGACCGCAGGAACGAGAAGACGATGACGATCCGAGTGAAGGACGTGGTCAGGATGAGGATCGCGGGCGCCAGGGTCAGGATGGTGAGCATCCCCAGGAGGCCCAGGGCCGTGCCCAGCCCGCCTTTGGCCCCCTGCCCGTCTATGTTGACGGAGATGTTGGGGACAGGTATGTCGGGCTGCGCCGCGTAACAGGTCCGCGAGGTCGCGAGCGCAGGCAAGGCGATGAGCGCGACGGCCAGGCAGAGGACACACATAAAGCCGCTGCCAGACAGGCGTTTCCTGGCCTTCTTGTACTCGTCCGAGAGGAACTGGAAGAACCGCCCCTGGCCCGGGGCGTCACCCGCGCCGCCATCGCCCGGATTACCCGGACCGGCCGGGGCGGTCGCATCGCCGAGGTCTTTCTCCGCGTACTCCCTGAGGAAGCTGACGTTTTGGTCGGTCACGCCAAGGAGGACGTGGGACTTGCCGAGTTTCACCAGGCAAAGGAACCTATTCCCTCCAAGTCCGAGAGAATCTACGACCTGGAGGCGGGCCCCTCTATGCTGAAGCCCCCGGCGTCCCCGCGTCTTCATGATGACGGCGCAGACGAAGACCAGGAGGCCGACAAAACCCAGGACTTTTGCAAGCTCGATCACTAATGAGGCTGACATCATCGTTATAGCCGGAAAACCCGGCGGGCACCCCCCTTGTCTCTATCCCGCGTTTTTCCGAACCGCCTATCGCGCTACCGGTTCCGGGCGCGCCGGGTCCAACCCCCGGCCTCCTGGCACCCCTCTTACCTCCTGGGCGCCTTCTCTCCGTAGCCGCGGTGCACGATCTCCTGGATCCTCACGCCGAAGTTCTCGTCTATGACCACCACTTCACCCCTGGCGAACAGCTTGCCGTTCACCAGAATGTCTACGGTGTCTCCTGCGGCCTTGTCCAACTCCACCACAGAACCTGATGAGAGGTTCAGGAGGTCTTTGACGAAACAACGGGCCCTGCCAAGCTCCACGCTTATCGCGAGCGGCACGTCCAGAAGGACGTCCATGCCGGCGACTGGCACTTCCACGGGCGTGCTGCTAGAGAGCTCGTCGTAGTGCACCGGCCGGATGTCGGGCGCCTTCGCCTCGACTTCCGCCGGAGCGTCCCCTGCCGAGGGGCCGGGTTTCTTGAGCGGTTGAACGGAGGCTACAATCTTCTCCTTCGCGTCAGCTTCCGGCTTCTGACCTTTGAGAAGGACGTCGATCTCCTCCTGGCTCAGGTTTTCGTTCATCTAGACTGGATCCTCCTCTCCGTCCTCTGCCACCGAGATAATCCGAGCCGCGAGGCGGGTCCCGACCGTGCCCACCTTGACGCTGAACTTCGGCTTTCCGAACACGTACAGCGTCGCCGCCCCGTTTCGGGACACGTTGAGTTCCAGGATGTCTCCCTTCAGCAGCGACAGGACGTCCCGCATGGGGAGAATCGTCTCCCCCAGACGGCAGGAAAGCGGGACCTCGACCTCCTCGATCGCGCTGGAGACCACGCCTTCGGCTTGGTTGTCTCCTAGGGTCTCATCCCCCCGAGAGAACCAGCGGTTCGCAGACAGCGCAGGGAGTACCGGTTCCAGGAGCACATATGGCAGGCAGAACTCAACCGTGCCCGTTTGCGCTCCGAACTTCATCGCCACGCTCACCGACAGGACCATGTCGTTGGGCGGGAGCGCCTGCTGGATGAAGAGCGGGTTCACCTCGAGCGACGAGACCGTCAGGTCTTGCCTCTCGATGTGAAACTCGCCCAGGCTATCCCGCAGGAGGTCCGCCATGGCCTGGACCATGCGGCGAGTCATGGCCATCTCTATCTCTGTAAGGGTCCTCGAGATGCCCGGAGGGTTTCCCCCTCCGCCGCACAGCCTGTCAAGCATGGGGAGGGCAACCTTCAAGGACAGGTTGACCAGCATGTTGGACGGCAGATTCCCCCAGGTCACTATGCCCACGCAGCATGGGCTGGACAGCCCCTTCGCGAACTCCTGGTACGTTATCTGGTCTACCGAGTTCACGTTGGCGTGAATGGCCATCCTGAAGAGGCCCGAGAAATACGACGTGAGCTGTCTCGAGAAGCTGTCAAACAGGAGCTGGGCGCCCCGGAGCTGGTCCTTTGAGAATTTGTCCGGCCTCCGGAAGTCGTACACACGCAACCTGGGCTTGGCGACCTGCGGTTTCGCGATCACCTCGCTCTTCTTTATGACCGAGTTGATCAGCTCTTCTATGTCCTTTTGCGATAGCGCCAAGTTGCTTCCCCCCTTTCTTTCCCTGGAGCACGCCTACTGGACGATGAACTCCGAGAAGAACACGTTTCTGACCACGCCCGGGAGCTTTGCGTCAAGCCTGGTCTTGATCTCCTTTTGGAGGTTGCGCAGCCCGTTCTCGCCAGTGAGCTCCGCGTAGGTCTTGGACCGTAGGAGCCCGTAGACGTCCGTCTTGAGCTCGCTTGTCTTGTCCGTGACCTCCTCACTCTTGGAGCCGTCGACCTCCAGGTCAACTGTGACCCGGATGTACCTGTTGTGGTCCGTGAGGTTGGTCATGAACTGGCCAAGCGAGATCATGACCGACTTGGCCTCCTCGACCTTCTTCGGCGCTCCGGTTCCTCCGAACATTGGGAACCCCCAGACTTTCGACGCCGCGACGTACCCTAGTCCTGCGAAAACCACTACCGCGAGCACAATCACCAAGATCCTCTTCACAAGACCACCTCCGCCCAACCGGGGCTCTCTTTCCCCCCGACTCTCAACGGGGCAACGTCGCCGGCAAGTTCTCCGGCCCGGACCTGGGCTCGAGCTCCGACAGGGACGGCCTTAGGAGCACGACGTCCACCCTTCGGTTCCTCTGCCTGCCTTCAGGCGTGGCGTTGGTCTCTATGGGCCTGTACTCTCCGTACCCTGCCGCTTCGAGCTTCTTGGGGCTGAACCCCACGTTCTCTATGAAGAACCGGACCACGCTTGCGGCGCGTCCCGTTGAAAGCTCCCAGTTGGACGGAAACCTCACGGTGGATATGGGCCAGTCGTCGGTGTGGCCTTCGATCCTGACCTGGTAATCCACCGTCCTGATCAGCTGGCCGACCTTCAGCAGCACCGAGCTGGCGTCGCTGCGGATATCGGCGCTGCCCAGATCGAACAGGGCTGAGTCCTTGAAACGGAATATGAGTCCCCGGTCGTCCATTTCGAGCGAGACCTTGTCCGCAAGGCCCGACTTCTCGAGCTCCTCCTGGAACTCTTGTCCGTAGGCTTCCAGCTTGGCGAGCTCCCGGGCGATGGCGTCGAGTCGCATCTCGGCCGCGCTTCCCGGGTCCAGTCGCAAGGACGACGACTTATCAAGGACGCCGAAGGCCTGCTGCAGGGAACCCACGGCCGACTCGAACTTCTTCGCGTTAAGCACTGACACAGCGAACAGCAGGATAAAGAAGGTCCAGAGCAGCGTGACCATGTCTGCGTAGCTGTTCAGCCACGGCAGTGACCTCGGCACTTCTTCATCGTGATTCAGCTGGGGCACCGCTCTGCGCCTCCTTTGTCCTGGTTGGCAACGTGACCTTCTCCCTTTCCTTGGGCGAGAGGAACGACTTCAGCTTCTCCTGCACGACTCTCGGGTTGTCGCCCGCCTGGATAGACAGCACGCCCTCGATGATGGCCTCCTTCACGAAGACCTCCCGTTGGTTCCTGGACTTGAGCTTGTTGGCTATAGGGAGGGCAAACATGTTAGCCAGCACCGAGCCGTAGAACGTCGTGACGAGGGCGACGGCCATGCCGGGTCCTATCTCTTCAGGCTTGTTCAGCTTGAGGAGCATCTGGATGAGGCCGATCAGGGTGCCAAGCATGCCGAACGCAGGCGCCATGGCGCCTATGGTCTCGAAGACCGCCTGGCCGGTCTTGTGCCGGTCGGACACGAACGTTACTTCCGTCTCGAGAATGTTGCGGACCAGCTCCTGGGTAGTCCCATCCACTACCAGCCTGACGCCCTTCTGCAGAAAGGGGTCCTCGAGCTTGTTGGCGTCCTCGTCCAGCGCCAGGAGGCCCTCGCGCCGCGCCTTGTCGGCGAAGCGGACGATGGTGTTGATGGTCTCTCCGATGTCCTCTTCCCTGCTGAAGAACGCCTGCTTGGCGATCTTGAACGTGTCGAGGAAAGTGCGCATGGAGTAGCTCATCATGACCGAGCAGATAGTGCCCCCGAGGGTGATGAAGACAGAGGGGGGATCCCAGAATGGCCTCAGGCTCCCGCCTATGGCCATTCCGATGATGATGACCACGAAGACTGCTACGATCCCTATGAGGGTTGCTATGTCCACCTTCTGCACCCCATTCCCCAGAGCCCGGCGAGGCCTCCCTCGGCAGGCTGACCCCGCCGGGCTTCCCGCGCAAGCGACAGTCTACGTTGCTGCCTGCCGGCTTTCGCCGGCCGACCGCCTAATCAGCCTATCTCTTCAGGCTCACGAGCTCTTGAAGCAACTCGTCTGAGACCGTGATGATCCTCGAATTCGCCTGGAACCCTCTTTGCGTGATGATCATCTGGGTGAACTCCTCGGCCAGGTCCACGTTGGACATCTCCAAGGAGCACGGGGCGATGGTACCCCTGCCGGATATGCCGGCCTCCCCGATGTCGGCGTCACCCGAGTTGTTGGACTGCACGTAGAGGCTCTTGCCCCTCTTCTGCAAGCCGCCCGGGTTGGCGAAGTTGGCTACGGCGATCTGACCCAGCGTCTTGGTCTGCCCGTTGGAGTAGAAGCCTGAGATGATGCCCTTGGAGTCGAACGTGTACGATTCGAGCGTGCCTGTCGGGTGCCCGTTCACCGACGCCGGGTCCACCGACGAAGGCCCTGCCACCTGGGTTACCGCGGTGAAGTCGAACGTGAAGTGCATGTTGGCGACACCCGGATGAGTGCCGGTGACGTGGTAGAACGGGTTGCCGGTGTTGTTGAAGGAGCCGTCCAAGTTGAACACCAGGTTCGGGGCCGAGCCTGCCTCTGTCGCGAGCACGAGGTCAGCTTCGGTGGTATTCACCGCCCACGACCAGGTGTTTGCGGCTGCCAGCTTTGTGAAGGTAAGCGTGGCGGAGTGGGGGGCTCCCTGCGAGTCGTACACGGTCACGGGGACCGGCTTCGGGGTGCCCGCCAGAGCCTGCGCGTCCAGGTTCTTCTGCCACACTACGGTGTCGGTCGCCTGGGCCGACATGTTGGAACCGATGGCGATCCTGATTGGGCTCAGTAGAGCCTCGGTCTTCTCGGTCGGCAGAAGTCCAGTCGCGGGATCGAGGATCCAACCGAGGATCTTGCGCCCTTCGGCGTCACACAGGACGCCGGCGCCGTCAGTAGCGAAGGCCCCGACCCTGGTATAAGCGCGGGTGGAGCCGTCCTGGACCACGAAGAAACCCTTGCCCTCGACAGCCACGTCGGACATCGTGGACGTGGGCTGGAGGTTGCCTGAGACGTGGTTGGTATCGATGCTGGCCGTGGTGACGCCAAGACCTACCTGCAGCGGGTTCATGCCTCCGCGCTCGGTCATGCTGAGGTCCGACGGGGAGCTCGCGCCCCGGAGGGTCTGGCTGAAAACCTCCTGGAACGTGACCCTCGAGGACTTGTACCCCGTCGTGTTCACGTTAGCGACGTTGTTGCCTATCACGTCCATGCGCGTCTGGTGGGTGCGAAGACCCGACACGGCGCTGAACAACGAACGCATCATCTTCTATCCTTGACCCCTTTCCTTGTTTCGGGTTCCGGCGCTCCCTCTATCGGTCCGGAGCGCCTGGCCTCCCTGGAAGGGTCCGGCCCGGAACCTCGACTTCTTACCTCACTACCTGTCGACGACGACCGCGCTGTCTATCGAGGTGAACACGTTCTCCTTCATTCGTTCCTCCGGTATCACGGTGATCACGGTCCTGCTCTGCGGGGCCACTACGAACGCCAGCCCCTTCATAAGCACCAGCGTGGACCGGGCGCCCTTGGACATTGCCGCAACCACCGCGTTTTCCAGCTGCGCCATCTTGGAGCTGTCCATCACCTGTCCCGAGGACTGGAGTCGCTCTTCTGCGTGCTTCGAGAAGCTGAGAGTCCTCTCGGTTTGTCCCAGGATCTCGGCGAAGCTCGCGCCCTTAGGGGCGATTGCCGCTCCGGTCTCAAGGCCCCCGCCTGCCGGCGCCGGAGCCCGGACAGTGATGTTCCTGTCAACCACCCTGACCTGCATCGGGAATACCTCCAATGGCCAGCAGGTTCTGGATCGGGACCAGCGTGTCTCCTGACCTCACGACGACCTTCCCCCCGCTCAGCCCCACCGAGTCGATCACGCCCTTGATGACGCCCAGAGGCGACGTCGCCTCGAAGTAGCTGCCGATGAGTTTGGCCGCCGCAAGCAGGCTCTGACTGGCTTGGTTCTCGGTCATGCCCGCCAGCATCTGGTCCATCTTATGGTTCAAGCTCTCCATCTCTGTCGCGGCAGTGAACTGCGCCATCTGCGCGAAGAAGTCTTTCTCCTGCATGGGCGCCATGGGGTCCTGGTAACGGAGCTGAGTGAGAAGGATCCGCATGAACTGGTCTTGCAGCCTCACTGTCGTGGAGCTCGCCTTGCCGGACCCGGTTCCCGAGCTACCCGCCGTAGTCTGGGACTTCCCCGCCGCTGTCACAGAAATAGCCGCCAAACTGCCCGCCTCCTTTCCGTCTTGGATCGCTGATGCCCTAGCCTCGCGACGTCATGCCAGCCTGTCGAAGAGCCCTTCCCCGGCTCTCCCGGACTGTCCCATGGCGGCGCTAACCTCCGCTGCGCGAGGGTATCTCCGAGTGCCGGACCTACCCGCGTCCCGCCTGCTTTCACGGTTGGCCTGATCGCGACTCTCCGGATCCACTGAGAAGCCGGTCAAAACCAACCCCTTCTCCGTGAGAGCCCTTTGTAAGTCACTCAGGGCGCCGGACAGCATCCGTTGCCCTTCCCCTGTGCCTGCCAGGAACTTGACGGTCACGTCCTGACCCCTCTGGGACAGCAGCACGGTCACTTTACCGAGCTCCGGCGGGTCCATTCTGAGCTCCACGCTCCTTGGGAGCTTCTTGAGGGACTCCTGAAGGAGCGTGTCCGAGATGGTCCGGGCGACCCTGAGGGACAGCCGCTCCGGCGCTGCGCGCGTAGCCTCGCTGCTCGCGTGATCTTGCCCTGCAGCCGCCGCCGCGATCCCCCCCTGGAGGGCGACTCGCCTGTCGGTCACGGGCTGCGGGGCCGGGACTTCTACATGCGTGCCGACCCTGCGGGTCGAGACGGGGTTCTCCTCGCTACTGGACTCCGCGGCTTGAGCAGTCAGGCGCGTGGCCGGACGCAATTCCGGACACTGTTCTCCAGCCGTCTCATGCACCGTGACCTGGACGGAGCCTGGTTCATCTGGCGTCCGGACAGGCTTGCCTGCCAGTGAGGCAGCGCGGCTCAGATTCGTCGTGTGCCCCACCGGCACACCTGCGACGCCATCGTTTGCCGCAGGGCTCCGTGCGGCGAAATCCGGACCAATCGTCGCTGAGGCCTCCCGTGGCGCCTGCGAGTTAACCGCAGGGACTCGCGGTGCCGGGGCGACCGCCGGTTCCTGAGACGGGATCACTTCTACCGTCCGTCCTGCGTACGTTTCAGCTGCCGGACCGACTGCCACCTGGCCCTCGTCAGGCTCTGACTCTGCCGCGCGCGCGTCGAAATGCCCCTGTTGCACGGCCGCGCCGACCGGTTTGCCGGCCACGGCCTCCGTGAGCGAAGCGGCGCGGTCGCCTGCCGTATGAAGCCCCAGAACCAGACTGACCTCAGGGCTCCGCCGCAGAACCACGGTTGACGCGGTGCCCGCGTCTTGCACGGGTTGCGCCTGAAAGGTACCTCCGGTTTCGGCCGGACGGCCGGGCACTAAGGCTTCCGAAGCAGCGAGAGCTCGCCCGAGCACCGTACCAGCCTGTACCGGTCCAGCACCATGCAGCGAGGCCGGGGGCACAGCCGCGTTGCCTGCGCTTTCCGGATCGTTCCCTATCCCCGTTGCCCATCCCGTCAACTCGGAAAGAGCCAGCGAGACCAGAGACAGGAAAACCGAGTTCCCGGAAAGAGGCATGCCGTGCTTGGTCGCCTCTGCTCCGGGACGCTGAGGACATATATCCGCTACGCTGCTGGATAATTGCATCTCCAAAGCCATGGTTCTTCGTCATTCACCTCCCTTTCCCGCGTGTGAACCTCTGAGCGCCGATCTCGTCGAGCACCTTCCCCTGGTCCCACCAGTAAAGCGACCGGTACTCGCGAAGCCGGTTCTCGCGGTGTTTCTCGAGGGCACGCTCCTCCTTGGTCCTCTCTACCACCACCTCCAAGGCCACCCGCGCAGCCGCCTCCCTCTTGGTGACGTCACCGCGTTGCCTCATGATCTCGTCCTCCAGCGACGACTCGTAACGGACGAGCTGGCGTATCCCCTCCGGGTCGACCCTGCCCCCCATTGCGGCGCGCATCTCCTCGAAACACTCGTCCCGCATCCCGTAGGCAAGGTTCAGCCTCGCCCGGGTGCGGTTCTCTTCGCGCTGGGCCTCTCCCAGTTTCTCTTCGGCCAGGAGCTTCCGGAGTCCACGGATCTCCAGAGCCTTTTCCAGGGGAAACTCGAACCTCTTCAAGGACTGCCCCCATTCTCCTTATCGTCACGTCCGCGCATTACGAACACCCCAACAACGTCCCCGCACAACGCTCTAGCTGCCGGCATGGAACACGTGCTGCAGGCGGGACACCGTGTCGTCAAACGTGAACTTCTCGGAAACGGTCTGGCGCAGGAAGTCATTGACGCGCTCGATGTGTCCCAGGGCTTCGTCGATCCGTGGATTGGAACCTTGGACGTATGCCCCGATGTTGACGAGATCCTCCGCCTTCCGGTAGGTCGCCAGGATGTTCCGCATCTTCTGCGCCGCCTCGATCTGGTCTTCTCCGGTCACGGAGGTCATGAGCCTGGAGACGGAGGCCAGGACGTCCACCGCCGGGTAGTGTCCCATCTGAGCCATGTCCCGGGACAGCACGATGTGTCCGTCCAGGGTTCCCCTGGCGGCGTCGGCTATGGGCTCGTCCATGTCGTCGCCTTCGACGAGCACTGTGTAGATCCCCGTGATGCTGCCGCGGCTGCTTCTGCCCGCCCTTTCGAGCATCTTCGGGAGGCTCGCGAAGACTGACGGCGTGTAGCCCCGGGTGGTGGGCGGCTCCCCGACCGCCAGGCCGACCTCCCGGAGCGCCATGCACCACCTGGTTATGGAGTCCATCATGAGCAGGACCGAGAGGCCCTTGTCGCGGAAATACTCGGCGATGGCGGTGGCGACCCAGGCCGCCTTGATGCGCATGAGGGCGGGCTCGTCCGAGGTTGACACGACAACCACCGACCTCTTCAGGCCGTCCTCACCAAGGTCGCGGTCGATGAACTCTCTGACCTCGCGGCCCCTCTCGCCGATGAGGCCGATCACATTAACGTCGCCCGACGTGTTGCGGGCGATCATGCCCATGAGCGTCGATTTGCCGACTCCTGAACCGGAGAAGATGCCGATCCTCTGCCCCTCACCAAGCGTGAGGAGGCCGTCTATCGACCGGACGCCCGTGGCGAGCGGCGAGTCGATCTTCCCTCTTTCCAGCGGGGCCGGAGGTCGTTCCATGGTCGGGTAGTATCTCTCCACCTGCCAGAAGGGCTTCCGGTCTATCGGGAATCCCAGGGCATCGACCACCCTCCCGAGCATCCCGTCCCCGGCAGCCACCCGCAGCTCCCTGCCGGTCCCCTCCACCAGCGACCCCGGCGCGATGCCATCCAGGTCGCCGTAGGGCATGAGCAGCACCCGGCCGTTCTTGAAGCCAACCGCCTCTCCCAGGATGGGCACGCCTGAGGGCGGGATGAGCCTGCATATCTCCCCCATGCGGACTTTGGGTCCCGAAGACTCTATTAGCAATCCCACGATATCCACGACCACGCCCCCGTAGGTCAAAGCGCGGGCCGCTTTCACGGTGTCCCTGTATACCTCGTAAGTCGCGTCGTTCACTGCGCTTCCCCCACTGCTCGCTTGCGAGCCTCAGCCAGGGCGATCGAGATGTTCCGTATCTGCGACTCCAGCGTCACGTCCACGAACCCGTGAGGAGTCTGTATCACTGCTCCGTCCTTGACCGCGTCGTCCGGTACCACCTCAATGGACCGGGCGGCGTACTCCCGCCCGAGTTCGTCTCTCGCCCCATCCACCAGCGCCACAAGGTCCGGGTCGACCCTCAGCGAGAACTCTCGCTCGTCCTTCAAGGCATCCATGCCTCTCCTCACCATGTCCAACACGACTTGTGGTTCCGCGCGGATGCCCTCGCCAGCCACGCGCTTCGCGGTATCAATCGCGAGCGCCACGAGCTTCGGCTCTGCCTCCCTGAGCATCGCCTTGAACGCGTCCCTCGCGGCGTTGAGCGCGGCGTCGGCCTGATCCACGACTTCCGAGACGTACCCCAGCCCCGCGTCGTGGCCGCGCTCGTACCCCTCCCTGAAGCCCCTTTCGGAGGCTTCGTCCCGGATGGCGGCGCTCTCGGCCATGGCCGCCTGCACTAAGCCGGATGCTTCCTCGCGGGCGGCCGTCACGGTCTCGGCGGCTTTGCGCTCGAGTTCCTGCAGGAAGAGGACCGGGTCTCTGATGGCGTCCGCCGACATCCCCCGGGTGCGGGAGACGTGAGCTGTGCGTGGCGCCTTCTGGTGCGACCTGAAGACCCTAGACAACGATCTCGTCTCCTCCTCCGCGGCCGACCACTATCTCACCCTGATCCTCGAGTCGCCTGATGATGGCGACGATGCGCTGCTGGGCCTCTTCCACGTCCCTCATGCGGACGGGTCCTAAGTAGTCGACGCTCTCCTTCAGAGTCTCGACCGCGCGGGACGACAGGTTCTTGAAGATCTTCTGCTTCACGTCGTCGGAGGAGGCCTTGAGAGCCAGCGGCAGATCCCTGGACATGTCGACCTCGCGCACGAAGCGCTGCACAGCCCGGTCGTCCAGGTAGATGATGTCTTCGAAGAGGAACATCCGCTTCTTTATCTCTTCCGAGAGCTCCGGCGCCTCCACGTCCAGGGCGTTCAAGATGGTCTTCTCCGTCTGCCTGTCCACGTTGTTGAGGATGTCGACTATGGCGCCGACGCCGCCGGTCCTGGTGTAGTCCTGGCCTGATACGGAAACGATCCTGCGCTCCAGTATCCTCTCGATCTCCTTGATCACGTCCGGGCTGGTCCCCTCCATGGAGGCGATCCTCCGGGCCACCTCGACCTGCAGGTCGGGGCCCAGGGAGGCCAGAATGCCGCCCGACTGGTTGGGCGCCAGGTAGCTCAGAACCAGCGCGATGGTCTGCGGGGCTTCGCTTTCCAGGAAGTTCAGCAGCTGCGCGGGCTCCGCCTTACGGGCGAAGTCGAAAGGTCGGACCCGGAGCGAAGCGGTCAGCCGCCCCAGCACGTCGACGGCTTTGTCCTTCCCCAACGCCTTCTCCAGGAGCACTTTGGCGTAATCGATGCCGCCCTCGTTGATGTACTGCTGGGCCATGTACATGTCGGTGAACTCGCGCATCACTACCTCGCCGGTCTCGGTGGCCACCCGCCTCGTGCCGGCTATCTCCAGCGTGAGGACATCTATGTCTTCTTCCTTCAAGTGCTTCATGACCTGAGATGAGAGATCCGGCCCCAGCGAGATGAGGAGGATGGCCGCCTTCTCTTTCCCGGACAGTCCCTTGTGTACTGACATCAGTGCTCATCCTCCAGGAGCCACGTCTTGAGGAGCGTGGCGACAGTCTGGGGCTGTACGCGGGCCATCTTCTCGACCGAGTCCCTGAGCCGCTGCTTCATGAGGACCTCAGGCGACAGCTGCAGCTCCTCGGGGAGCGGAGCTGCAGGGCGGGCAGCCGAAAGCTCCTCGGCTTCGGGCTTCCGGCGGCGCCTCATAAGGATCAGGAAGAGCGTCCCAACGACGAGGGCGGCCGCCGTCGCACCCGCGTAAATGTAGGTCCTATTGATTGCTGGAGCCGGCTGGGTCATGGACTTCTGGAGCTGGTCGGCGAGGCTGGTATCGAACTTGAAGCCGGTCACGCTGATCTTGTCCTGACGCAGGGGGTCTAACCCCAGCGCGGCAGTGACGCTCTGGGTTATCACGGTCTTCTCCTCGTCGTCGAGTTCCTTGTTGACCATGACAGCGAGCGAGAGGTTCTTGATGGCGCCGGGGTTGACCAGAGTCTCGGTGGTCTTTCGGTTGACCTCGTAGTTTCTCGTGGTATCGGACCTCTCATAGGAGGACTGGCCTGTGCCGCCCGTGGCGTATGTCGGGACGTCCAGCCCGCCCGCGGGCCCTCCCGCCGTCGTGCCCGTCCCCGAGTAGGTCTCCTTGACCTCCTGGGTGCTGCGCAGGATGCCCTGTGGCGCCTGTGGGTCGGTGCTGTACGCGTCCTCCACGGTCTTGATCTGGTCGAGGTTGAGCGTCGCCCTTACCTGGCACACGACGTTCCCGGGCCCGAGCACCGGGGAGAGCATGGAGATAAGCCGCTTCTCCAGGTCTCTCTCGACGGTGGAGGTCAGCTGGTAAGCGGCGCTGCTGGCGCCCGTCACGGATCCGAGGTCCCCGTATTCCTGGGACAGCAGGCGGCCCGAGGTGTCCATGACTGTGACTTCGCTCGGCGACAGCCCCTCTACCGAGCGGGCCACAAAGTTCATGATGCCCCTGACGGCCGAAGGCGACAGGTCCTGCAGGGGCCGGAGCTTCAGGAGCACTGCGGCAGTCGCCAGCCTGCGCTGGGCGGCGAACACCGTCTGCTCGGGCAGGACAATGTGCACTCGCGCGTCCTCGACGCCCGCTATGGACTTCACCGTCCTCGTGAGCTCGCCCGAGAGAGCCCTGACGTACTGGACCCTGCGCTCGAAGTCCGTGGCCCAAATAGAGTTCCCCCCGATGGTCTCGAACCCCACGATGCCCGACGCGGGCAGCCCCTGAGACGCCAGGGAAAGGCGAGTCCGGTGGACGCGGTCGCCCGGCACCTGGATGGTCCTCCCGCCGTCGGCGAGCTTGTAGGGGATGGACTGTCTCTCGAGCTCGGTCACGATGGAGCCGGCGTCCTGCGGGTCGAGGTTCGACCACAGGGTCTCGTACCTGGGACCGCGTGAATTCACGGCGAAGACCACGGAAGACATGAGGAAGACCGCGGCGACCGTGCTCAAGACCACGATCCTCTGGGTCTTCCTTAGCTTCGCCCACGTATCCTGTATGCCTCTAGTGAGGGACGTGACCTGCGCGCCCATGCTATTCACCTCACCCTTAGGATTTAGCTACCGTCCGCTATACGGGCATCCTCATGATTTCCTGGTAGGCTTCTATCGCCTTGTTCCTGACGGAAACCACGAGGTCCAAGGCCAGGCTGGCCTTCTCTGCCGATAGGGTAGCGGTGTGCATGTCCCGGGCATTGCCTGAGACGAGGTCCAGTTGGGTCTGCACTGCTTCCCTGTCCAGCTGCTCCAGCGCGGTCGTCGCTTTCTGCAGGACGGTGGTGAATGACGTCGTGGGCTCCGAGGTCGCCGGTTTCTGTGCGAGCCTCTCTATAATGGGACTTATGCTGGGCATGGAAACTGCTCTAAGGTACATCGGCACATCCTCCCCCCGAAGGGATCCCGGCCTGGCCGGAGATCCCAGGTACACCCCTTGCTAGACCCTAAGAACGTCCAGCGCTCTCTGGGCCATGGCCTTGGCGGCTTCGATGGCCGTGACGTTGGCCTCGTAGGCCCTGGTCGCCGCCATCATATCCACCATCTCTGTGACCACATCCACGTTTGGATAAGTTACGTAACCGTCTTTGTCCGCCTCAGGATGCCCGGGTGTGTACACCCGCTTGAACGGGCTTCTGTCTTCCCGGACTCCGGCGACCTTCACGCCTTCCGGCGCGCCCGAGAAACTGGACGAGAAAATGTCGCGAAACGAATACCTGGCTCCCCTTGGCTGGAATATCGCAACCTTGCGCCTGTAAGGACCGCCGCTTTCGGTCCGGGTGCTCTCAGCGTTGGCCAAGTTGGACGCGATGAGGTCCAGCCTGAGCCTCTCCGCTGTGAGCCCTGACGCGCTCGTTTCTATCGCTGAAAAGAGCCTCATCTAGCTACCGCCTCCCTTCGGTGATGGCTTTTCGCAAGAGCGCCAGATACGACGAAAGCTGCCTGGAGACTGCGGCGTAGTAGAGGGCGTTGGTCGACACTTCCCCCATCTCCCTGTCGACGTCGACGCTGTTCCCGTCGGGCGAGACGCTCGAAGGGTCCTGTCGGATGGAGAGGCTGCTCTCGCTTTGGGTCGAGAGGTGCCGGGGGTCGGTCTTGACGGGTCCCGCCCCGGTCGAGACGGCCCTCGCGAGGTAGCCGCGGAAGTCGAGCTCCAGTCTCTTGTAGCCCGGAGTCTCGGCGTTGGCGACGTTGTTTGCGAGGACCTCCTGGCGCGCCCACGCTCCGTCCAGCGCCCTCTGCATGATCGCCCCGATGTCCTTCATTTCTACCCCCCCCCCCCTCTCAAAATGAAGAATGCCTCCCGGCACCATACCCGGAAGGCAGAATAGATAACCGCCCTCTTCGGCAACCCGGCTGTCATGGCGCGCCCTCGCGCGCTTTAGACCCGTAGCTTTGCGTCACTGCCTTTCGGCAGTTTTGCCATTATCGGTGCGCGGTACTGGACTCTATTGAATTGTGGACTGACACTATTCTACAGGGATCGAGAAAATCCTCCTCCGGAGGAAAAGATTTCTGAGGAAATTCGCAGCCAGACGACGACAGGACCAAGACGCCCCCGCCTACCAGCGCTTTTCCTCTTCCAGAGGAAAGCTTGGTTACCTCAGTTTCTTCAGTTCTTCCAGAAGCTTGGAATTGAGGACGCGGATGAAAGTCCCCTTCATGCCGAGGGACCTCGATTCGATGACACCGGCCGACTCGAACTTGCGGAGGGCGTTCACTATGACCGATCTCGTGATGCCAACTCTGTCTGCGACCTTGGAGGCCACCAGGAAACCCTCAGTGCCGCCGAGTTCCTCGAAGATGTGCCTCATGGCGTTCAGCTCCGAGAACGACAGGGTGCCGAGAGCCACCTGAACGCCAGTCCTCTGACGGGTCTCCTCTTCGACAGTCACCTGATTGTACCGCATGATCTCCATCGCGGTGACGGTGGCAGCGTGCTCGCCCAAGACCAGATCCTCGTCGTCGAACTCTCGTCCGGAGCGGGCGAGGACCAGGGTACCCAGCCGCTCTCCTCCGCCCATGACGGGCAGCACGGTAGTGACCTTCTCCTTGTAGACGCACGACCGGCCTTCCTTGAACACGCACACCCCGGCGGCTTGCCGAAGATTCGCGGTGGTCTCACGGTAGAGGAACAGCCTCTCGTTATAGGAGGCGGGGAACTCGTTCTCCGTCAGGACTTCCTCTTTCATCACCGTGCAGTCGAAGTCGTCCAGAATGGCGTAACCCAGCACCCGGCCCATCCTGTCAAGGACATAGACGTTGCAGTCAATGGAGTCTCTCATGACCCTGGCGGTGGCGTGGAAGTCCGCTTGGGTCGCCGCCCGGGAAAGAAGCTGGTTCATTCGGCGTGTCTTGGCCAGTAGCGTCTGCATCGCGGTTTCCTCCTCGAATGTTCATTTGCCCCGCACTACAAGATGTAGCGGGAAACGTCCCTGTTCGAGACGAGGTCCTGGAGCCTCCCCCTGACGTAGGTCGCGTCCACCACCACTCTCTTCTCATCCATCTCCGGCGCCCGGAATAGCACGTCTTCCAGGAGCTTCTCCATCACTGTGTGAAGCCTTCTCGCGCCGATGTTCTCGGTCTCCTGGTTCACCTGGAAGGCCATCCCGGCAAGCTCGTTCACTCCTTCGCTGGTGAACTCCACGGTGATGCCGTCCGTCTCGAGAAGCGCCCTGTACTGCTTCGTGAGGGAGTTCTCGGGCTCCGTCAGGATCCTCACGAAGTCCTCCTTGGTAAGCGGGTCCAGCTCCACCCTTATGGGGAATCGGCCCTGGAGCTCGGGGATGAGGTCCGACGGCTTGGCCACGTGGAAGGCTCCAGCCCCTATGAACAGGATGTGATCCGTCTTGACCGGCCCATACTTGGTGACTACCGTGGTGCCTTCGACTATGGGCAGGAGATCCCTTTGGACGCCTTCCCGGGACACGTCAGGGCCGACGCCCCTCTCGCGTCCCGCGATCTTGTCGAGCTCGTCGAGGAACACGATCCCAAGCCTCTCCGCCCTTCGGACCGCTTCGGACACGATCGAGTCCTGGTCCACCAGCTTGGAAGACTCATCCTGCGCCAGGACCTTCCTCGCCTCTATCACCCTGACTCGCCTTTTCTTCTTCTTCTTGGGGAGCATCCCGCCCAGGAGGTCCTGGATGTTGAGCCCCATCTCCTGCATGGAGCTCCCGTCGAAGAACTCCAGCGTCGGGACCGCGTTGTCCTCCACTTCGATCTCGACTTCCTCGTCCTCTATCTCGCCGCGCTCGAGCCTTTCGCGGACGAGCCTCCGGTCGGCTCTCGCTCTCCTGACCCTGTCATCGAAGTCATCCTCTTCCTGGGGTTCTTCTTTCGGCGACGGGTTGAAGAGCATCTCGAACGGGTTCCTCTGGCTCTCGCGGCGCTTCGGCAAGGGGGACAGTATCTCCACCAGCCGGTCCTGCGCCAGGAGGTCCGCCTTGATCTTGACTTGCTCGAACTGCTCGTTCCTGACCATGCGGACAGCCGACTCGACCACGTCCCGGATGATCGAATCGACATCCCTGCCGACGTAACCTACCTCCGTAAACTTGGAGGCCTCCACCTTGACGAAAGGCGCGTTCACCAGTTTGGCCAGCCGTCTGCATATCTCCGTCTTGCCCACGCCGGTCGGGCCGATCATGAGGATGTTCTTGGGGACGATGTCTTCCTGGAGGTCCCCCTGAACCTTCTGCCGCCTCAGGCGGTTTCGGATGGCGACCGCCGCAGCTTTTTTCGCTTTCTCCTGACCCACGATGAACTTGTCGAGCTCGTCGACTATCTCGCGTGGTGTGAGGTCCGGCATACAGCGCCTCCTCCGAAGCTTTTGGATCGGATCATGCCAGTTCTTCCACTACGATATTCTCATTCGTGTATATGCAGATGGAAGCTGCTATTCTTAGAGCTTCCCTGGCGACCGCCGCGGCGTCCATGTCCGTGAACTTGACCAGCGCCCTGGCCGCGGCCATCGCATACGGGCCCCCGGAACCGATGGCCAGTATGGCGTCGTCGGGCTCGATCACCTCACCCGTGCCGCTCACCAGGAGGATCCTCGATTTGTCCATGCACAGGAGCATGGCCTGCAGCTGCCGCAGGTTGCGGTCGGTCCTCCACTCCTTGGCAAGCTCCACGGCCGCCCTCTGAAGGTCGCCACGCGTCTCCTCCAGGTGTCCTTCGAGCTTGTCGAACAGCGTGAGAGCGTCTCCTACCGAGCCGGCGAAACCGGCGATGATTTGGTTCTTGTGGATCTTCCGGACTTTGCGGGCGCCGGCCTTGAGGACGGTGTGGTTAGCTTCCAGGGTCACCTGGCCGTCTCCAGCCATGGCCATCTTGTCGCCGACTCTCACCGCGAGCACCGTGGTGCTGACGAACTGGGGGATCTGGTTCCCGCTCATCGCTTCCTCCCCTTTTCGGCGTCCTGGGACGCGTACTCGACGGTCGCTTCGCTGCCTGGCGCCTGACTGCCTGAGCGTGCCCTCGGGTGGGACCTGCGGTACACCTCCCTGAGCCTTTCAGGAAGGACGTGCGTGTATATCTGCGTTGTCCTGACACTGGCGTGTCCGAGCATGTCCTGGATCGACCGGAGGTCCGCGCCCCCCGACAGGAGGTGAGTCGCGAAGGAGTGCCTGAGAGTATGCGGCGACGCTAGCAAGGGGTCGATGCCCGCCTCCAGAAGGTGCTTCTCCAGGATCCGGCGGACCGACCTCGCGGAAAGCCTTTTTCCCCACCGGTTCAGGAACAGTGGCCTCCTCAGGCTAGTGGCCACGGTCTTCTCCTTGATCCCCTGGCCTCTCCTTAGGCGGTCGAACGCCGGCCTCCCCGATTCAAGGTACTCCCCAAGTGCCGCCAGCGACATCGAGCCGACCGGCACGAGTCGCTGCTTGCTGCCCTTCCCTAGCACCTGGACGAATCCTAGCGAGTAGTCGATATCGCCGACGTCAAGCCGGCAGAGCTCGCTTACTCTCAGCCCGGAGCCGTAGAGCATCTCGAGCAGGGCCTGGTCTCTCTTGCCCGCGGGCGTGGAGGTGTCGGGTGCGTTCAGGAGCCGCTCCGTGTCGGCCTCGCTCAGGACCTTGGGCAGAAACGACTTGAGCCTCCTCGGAGGCACCTCCTTGGTCGGGTTGGCCGCGATCGCACCTCGCCTGGCCAGGAAGCGCACGAAGCTCCTTATGCAGGAGGTCTTCCTCGCAATGGACGAGGCCTTGTAGTCCATTTTGGCCAGGTGCTGGATGAAGGCGCGGATGTTTTCCGATGACACGTCTCGTGGCTCGAGCTCGGTCCCGGCGTCCCTGCCCTTGGCCGCGAGGAACGCGATGAACTGGCGGAGGTCGTTAGCGTACGCGTTCTGGGTGCTCGGGCTCTGCGTCTTGGACACGCCGACTTCCGCAAGGAAGTCCTCCTGCCACTCCAAGAGAGATCGCTTCAATGGGACACCTTCTCCTGCTCGGGCACCTGCCCGGAATGGCCACCTCAATTTCGGGAGTTATATTACCATTCAATCTACCTGCGAGCAACGTTATTCTCAATATTCGCGAGGTTTTGAGTATGATACCCACATCCCGGATTGGCGCAGCGGTACGACCTGGACTTTCCCGCCGGCTCCGTGAGGAAGCTGCCGCAGCGGGGACACAAAGAGTCCGGTACCGGGCGGTCCCAGGTGACGAAGTCGCAGGTCGGGTAGTTGGCACACCCGTAGAACGCTCTTCCGCGCTTGCTCCTCCTCAAAACCATGTCGCCGCCGCACTTGGGACACACGGCACCTATCTTTTCCAGAAGCGGCTTGGTGTTCCTGCATTCAGGGTAGCCTGAACACGCGATGAAGCGCCCGAAGCGCCCGTGCTTTATGACCATCGGCCGCCCGCATTTCCCGCAGGTCTCGCCCGCTGGCTCCTCCTTCATTTTCATGTGGCCGACCTCAGTCTCGGCTCTCTCAACCTGGGCCTTGAAAGGCTGCCAGAACTCCCGGAGGACCGAAACCCAGTCCTCCTGGCCCTCCTCCACGGAGTCCAGCTTCTTTTCCATCTCCGCCGTGAAGCGAAGGTCCACAACCGAGGGGAAGTTCTCCATCAGCAATCTGTCCACCAGGAACCCCATGTCCGTGGGGAACAGCCGCTTGGCCTCCCGCCCGATGTAGTCTCTCTCGAACAGGGTGGCGATAATGGGCGCGTACGTTGACGGCCTGCCGATCCCGTTCTCTTCCAGGGCCTTGACCAGCGTGGCTTCCGTGTACCTGGGCGGCGGCTCGGTGAAGTGCTGCAGGGCCTCCGTCCGGAGAAGCTTCAGCACCTCGCGTTCCTCGAGGGGGATGATCTCCTTGTCCTCTTCAGCGGGGTTGTCCTGGCCCTCCTCGTAGAGCCGGGTGAAGCCGGCGAACCTGAGGCGGGAACCGGTGGCGCGGAACAGGTGCTTTTCGCACAGGATATCAGCCGTCATCGTATCGTACACGGCCGGCGCCATCTGGCTCGATACGAACCTCTCCCATATCAGCTTGTAGAGCCTGTGGAGATCCGGTTTGAGGTACTTCCTGACGTCTTCGGGGGTCCTCATCACGCTGGCCGGGCGGATCGCCTCGTGGGCGCCCTGCTGGCCGGGGCGGAGTCTCTCGCGCCTCGGGGCGCCGACGTAATCGGCACCGTAGATGTGGGCGATGTACCTCTTCGCCTCCCCCGTCGCGACCGGAGAGACACGGGTGGAGTCGGTCCTCATGTACGTGATAAGTCCCGTATACCCCTGGCTGCCAAGCTCGGCGCCCTCGTAGAGCATCTGGGCCACCGACATCGTCTTGCGCACGGGGAATCCTAGCTTGCGGGAGGCCTCCTGCTGCAGGGTGGACGTCGTGAACGGGAAAGGCGAGGCCCTGCGGCGCTCTTTAGGGGTGACGGATGACACCTCGAACGGCTTGCCCTCTACATCGCGGACTATTTGAGACACCTGGGATCCCGAGCTGAGATCAGTCTTCTTCCTTCCCTCGCCGTAGTAGCGGGCCCTGACCTCCCCGCCCCCACCCAGGAGGTACGCGTCCAGCGTCCAGTACTCCTCGGATTTGAAGCCGGTTATGCCGTTTTCTCGCTGTACCACCAGGCGGAGGGCGGCCGACTGCACACGGCCCGCCGAAAGGCCCGGCCGGATCTTGTGCCAGAGGAGGGGGCTCAGGCTATAGCCCACCAGCCTATCGAGGATCCGCCTCGCCTGTTGGGCATCGACGAGCCTGAGGTTCAAAGGCATCGGATGCAGGAAGGCGTCTTTCACCGCCTTCTCAGTGATCTCGTGGAAGGTGACGCGCCTGGCGTTCTCAGGCGCGATGCCGAGGATGGCGCACAGGTGCCAGGAGATGGCCTCTCCCTCGCGATCAGGGTCAGTCGCCAGGTAGACCGAGGGAGCGTTCTTGGCCGCCTCCTTGAGGTCCTTTATGACGTCGCCCTTGCCGCGGATGTTGATGTACTGCGGCTCGAAGCCGCGCTCGATGTCCACGCCGAGCTTGGACTTGGGCAGGTCCCTCACATGGCCCAGAGAGGCCTTGACCTGGTATTTCGCTTTCATGAAGCGGGAGATCGTCTTCGCCTTGGTGGGAGATTCGACTATTATGAGAGGTCGCCCTCCTGATACGGACACTGTACCGCCGCCTTCCCATGCCGTTAGGTTCTCTTCCGAGAGAGGCTCTGTTCTCACGTTTTTGCCAGGTATTTTCCCCCTGCGATCTTCCGGGCCATACCCTTTAGCTCCAGCGTGGAGAGGACGGCCGCGAGCTTGCCGGGCGTAAAGAGGGGGAACCGCTCGGCCAACTGGTCCGCCGTCAGGGCGTTCCCTCGGATGGCCGCGAGTAAGGCGCCCTCCTCCAAGGTAAGGTCCGGCGTGCGGGTGCGCCCCTCCTTAGGAAGCTCCGGCACGTACTCGTTTTCTCGCCGGAGAAAGGATAGCACATCTCTTCGGCCTTGTGGAATGAGATCGGCGGAGTGTCGCCAAGGTTGTCTATGCTCGGATTCTGAGAAAGGCGTCATCTGCTGAGTGCTCCTCAGGTCATCCCATTCTGGAGGAGTTGGCACACAAAGCGGCACACATCCCCGGCTGCTCCACGGTCAGAGCCGGGTTGCCTGCATCACTCGGAGCGGTGGATCCGACCCATCTCGTTCCCCACACCATACCGATGGTCAGAACGCATCCCACCCGTGACCACCCACATACAAGAAGTCAATCAATCACACCAAGCACGGCATGGGCTAGGCTGCCGAACTGACGCCGCGGCCCCGGCCGGCCCCCGGGGCGCGGTCTAGTGGAAAGCCTGCTCCGATGTTGGTCGTCTTGTGCTCGGTATCTGCTAGAACCTAATGCGCACCTCGAATTGGTGGCCGCACCTGGGGCACCGCACCTCAAGGGTTTTGTCGGTCGCTGGGATTCGCAAACTGACCTGGCAGCGGGGACAGGGCACGATCCTATGACGGTTTGGGTCCGACTTCCAGCTGTCCTTGAGAAGGCGGCTGCCATCAGTCTCCGGTTCCTGCGTGAACAGCGAAAGGATACACGCTCCGATCCGATACCAGCCCCGCAGGCCCGGCCTACGTGCGTCGAGGGCCCTGACAAAGGCGACCGCCGGGCCGGTCAGCCATCGGTAGGAGGGCGAAGAGGATAGGCCCCTGAGCCCCCATGACTGGACATAGGCATAGGCCAGCAGTGGGTAACCGAGATAGGGCTTGCCACAATCCGTGAGGTGGAGGGGCTTTCTCACCGACTCAATGTCGCTGTCGGATGCCCCGTTGATGAGCAACTTCCCAAGACCTAGCCAGACCGCGGCAAGGTCGGTCAACATCTCTTCTTCGAGGTCGACCGAGTGTGTCTGTCGCCAATCAAGTGCGCAATGGGCTATCTCATGGGCGAGTACCTGGCCCAGTCTGCGCGGGCGGTAACACTGCGAGATGCCCACACGGATTTGAGGGACAAACGGAGCCTCCCAGTGGAAGTCCCCGGCACTGTTGATGGTCTTCTCGGTATATCGGCGGCCTGTCTGAAAGTCGAGAAGGGGGATGTCGGAGTCCCCAACCACTTCGACCGCCGGAACTGCGGCCAGATCCGTGAACCGGCATAGAGCCCGGACGGCATCCTGCAGTTGCGTGGTGTCCCGGAGTTGCCGATAGAACCCCGCAGTAGGCTCGAAGTCCCTGCCTGGCGCTATCTTGCTTTGGAGGAATCGGAGGCGATCGTCAACCCAGGCTTTGTTCATGGCGCCACCTCGCTGTCGCAGTGGCACATAGTATAGAACGTGATCGGTATCGCTCGTGAAGTCGATGCTTGCTACAAGGCGTCTTCTCCATCAGACACAGATTTCCTATCACAACCGATGGTATCCCGCCATGACGACCCACTTCGCTCGACGCGACGACATAGCGCCGTCAGCGAGTGGTTGCTGTAGACTAAGGCCGCGGGCCGCGAATCACGTCGGAGGTGCTGCGTGATGGAAGCCGACCGCCTTAGGCAGGTTCTCCACGCCTCGCCTGTGCCAGCTCCTCTTCCCCATCGTTGCGGGACCTGCGCTAAGCGCTTTAAGAACGGCGACGAAGTCTGCCGCGTCTTGGTCGAACCCATCGGACTGACCGGCGGTTGCTGGGCCTGGTCCGACGATCCCCACTGGAACCGCAAGGCTGACAAGGCTGCGCGTGCCTACGGGATCTCCTCGCACTACCCCTCCCAGCCATGACATCTTTCGCTGTTTCGCCTGCTCGATGGCCGGCTGTGCTCTACAGCCATCGAGTCATCGATTCTGTCATGCGGGGAGTTTGGACCCCGTAAACGGAGCGCCCGGGCGTCTGCTTGAAACGCCCGGGCCTCACGGTATAATCCCATTGGCAGGGCAGGCCTAGAGTCTGTCACGCTAGAGGGCGACTGCTTGGCGGCTGGCGCCCTCTTCGATTCTTACCGGACTATGCGACGGGTTCGGACAACCGGGTAATCCCCACCCCGTCCTGCAAGCCGAGCGCGTAACTCGCGGCGCTCATCTCGCACTCGCGCTCACCAATGACCTCGTCCAGCCTGCTGACGGCCTCCCGGACCTCGGCGGATGCTCCCTGCTCTATCGTCTTGTAGAGGGAACGCATCTCGTCCCCGAGCTGCCGGTAACGCTTAGAAGGCTTCTGCTCTGTGATTCGGGCATAAACGAAACCTGGGATCTTGTCGGTCTTCATGATGATCCTCCTTTTTTGGTTTCGCCTGCCCTGCCGATGGAAACTCTACCGCTTCGTCGGATCCTTCGGCGCCTCCGGGGGCGCTGTCGCGGCGACCTCATTGAGGGCGACGTTAGCCGCGTACCTGCAGGCGATGGTGTGGAATATCGCCTGAACCTCTCGGATGCGGTCCGCTATGTCGTCATTGATCGCCTTGTCGGCGCCAGCGGACGTTGTCGGCGGGGGCACTTGACGTGATTCCACGTATCTGCGGGCACCGATGTCGAGGATGCCCTCGACCTCCTGGAGCCGCTCCTTAAGGGTCAGTTCAGCCTCGGAACCGGCCCTTCTCCTGCCGGCATCGCACTCCTGTTTCCCGTTCACTCCGACTCACCTCCGTGACTCACCTCGTAGCTCCTGGACCCCCAGCTCCTCGCAGGTGGGCTACTATGAACGCGTCCAGGTCCTGCTGGCGGATCCGCCACTCAGCCCCACGTCCTTCGCCCAACTTGATGCCTGCGAGCTTGCCTTGCTGAAGCCAGGTCGTGACCGTGCGCCTGGTTACCCTCAGCATCTGGGCAACCTCTTCAGTCGTCAGCACTCCATTCAAGGTTCTGTCACCTCCAACCACAGATTACCATGGACAGCGATATGGAACAACAGCCAGCGATGGACGGTCTAGCAGGTAGTACAACGTCTACCTATGAAGCACAATGTTTACTCATAAAACACACAACTCCGGTGCCGCAGGTCGAGGCCAACGTGTCATGTGCGCGCGGACCCCAGTTCTCTGAAGTCTTCCGAAGGAGACCCGCACGCCGCAGGCCTCTCATGGCCTCGGCTCCGTCATCATCGATCGGGTGAAGGTTGCGGGCCACACGAGAGCGAACAAGAGCGGGGCCGAAACTGCCTGAAAACCGGGGGAGATGGAGACGTGGCTTCGCAGAATACTGCGGGCGGTCGCGGGCAAATGGCGCGGGTTCTCCTTCCCTTTCTCCTGGTCTTAGTCCTCTTGGCGGCTTGGGCCTGCAGGTGGGAGAAGGGGCCTACGAAGACCGACAACAGCACCATAGTCGTCTTCTACAAGGATCGGTGGACCCACCAGGACTGGGTGAAAATCTACTGGCTTTCGGGCTTCCCCCGCGTGGGCTTTGCCCCGGTGTTTCTCTCGGAGGTCTCGGAGGAGGAGCGTGCCGAGCACTGGAAGGCCGCGGAGACGCTCAACACGGTGCTCACGGTCGCCTGGGGCGCGCTCTTACTTGTCTCAGGATGGATGACGACGGCCCGCCTCCGGAAGGCCCTCCGGAATCGGCAGGAAACGTCGCAGGAGGCGCATATTCCTAATGCGTGACATGTCCTGCTAGAGCAGCAGATTCGGTTTTGGCTTCTTGCGGGAAGGATGAACCGTACGTCTTTCGCGGATCCGCGTCTCAGGTTCAGCCTGGAATGCGGTCTCTCGGGGTGTCTAATGCGTGACACGGGTCAGCGTTTGGGTTCTGCGCGTGATCCCTGGATTCTCACTCGCCTTCGGCTGGGGAAGGCCGGACAGCGCTACTTCGCCCATTTCTCCGCCTCGCCCTCCAGCCGCACGACCACGGGGGCGCCGTCTCCGCCAGTGACTTCAACGGCTTGCGCCGGTTTGCCGTAGGCGTAGGCCGTAATAAGCTCGAGCGCCCTAATGCGGATCTGGGGCTTAGACTTGGAGGCCAAAGAGACAAGTTTGTCCCAGCCGCCCTCCCCGGCCTCCATATAATTGCGGCACTTGTCGCGGAACTCTTTGGCGATGGGGGGACGGCCAGAGGGATTACCGCTCTGGCCTGGCTTGAAGCCTTTGCCGGTCACCCCACCCGTTGAAACGGCGTTGTTAGCAACGGTCTGCTGCACCTCTCTCACCTCCAGGTCAGAAAAGGGAAAAGGACCGCATCCGTAACCCCCGCAAGGCGAAACCATGCAACGAGCCCCGGAGCTGAGAACGGACCCCGGCCAGGTGCGGGGCTCCGCCCTTTCGGACTGGAGATCCTGGCCGGGGGAGGAGCCGTGACGTTTATTCGTCGCCCTCTCCGCGTTTCCTGCTTGGGAGACGCGACGGATTCGCTTACCGTCACCGAACCACTCCCCCAGGGACGAAGACGGCCGTCCTACTCGCGAGGCTGATCCTTCGCATACTCCTGGGCGATGGCTTCGGCCTCGTCGGCGGCGGTCCGCTTGGACGGTTTGGGGGTCAGTCCCGCTCTGACCCGCAGCAAGTTCTCCATGTCCAGG
>Ga0315295_10000412_pt1 | contig 36739 bp, 32 predicted proteins | sample YL17G14_0_MG_FD_204453 | JGI IMG/M metagenome (GOLD analysis project Ga0315295, IMG submission 204453) | Sediment microbial communities from Yellowstone Lake, YNP, Wyoming, USA - YL17G14_0 | ecosystem: Environmental > Aquatic > Freshwater > Lake > Sediment | place: USA: Wyoming | collected...
GCCCGCAAACGAGATGTGGTTACATTAACCTTTCGTCATTCGTTCAACAATCGTTGGCTTGCCAAAAACTCTAGCCTGGACCCCGACATAATTCGATATCTCGCGCACCGTCCGCAACCCGGTCCGGTATTTCCTCATCTCCACCTCGATCTTGACCTCGATACCCGTCCCGCCCGCCAAATCGACCCGCTTCATCGGATAAGGGGCGGCCCACTCCTTCGCCTCGCACGAAGCGACCTCTGATCGGTCCGCGTCGAGCGACCCTCTTTCAAGATGTGCACGAGGTACTTCAAATCCCTCATGTGTGTCTGTCTCTTCACGCTCTTGGAGACCAGGCTACACACCGCGCCGACGGCATTCCCGACGTCGTGGTCGAGCGAAACGATGACCCCTTCGACCCGAGGATGGGTTCGACCGGGGTATGCTCCCTCAGGCCTTGGTCAACTGGTAGACGTCGCTCAGGCCCTTGAGGACCGTGAACCCTTTCTCCGTGATGATGTAGTCGCCCCGGTCACGGCGCTGCACCATCATCCCCGCATCCAGCAGCCTTTGGATATGGAATAGCAAGTTGCCCCCTCTTATGCCAGTGGCCGCGGCAAGAGAGGAGAAGGTGCGAACATCTTGCGAGACCGCCTTGAGTATCTGCAGCCTGTGCTTGGAAGAGATCGGCTCCAGCACCCCGGTCACGAACTCGTCCTCGCGGAGCTCGGCGATCTCCTGCTTCTTCTCGCTGATGCTGCCATAGATCCTCAGGGAACGCATAAGGCGCACCTGCTTTCCGAATAGGCGGGAGACCTCGTTGAAGCACTTCTCGCATTTATCGTAGGGGGAGGTGTCCCTCAGCCGGTCCAGCTCGCTCTGGTTGGTGATGATGATCTCCTCTCTAACGGTGTCGCGTTCCAAGAGGGAGGCGTTCTTCTGGAGGAACGCGGTGAACGTCGCCCGGCAGGGCTCGATCAGTCCGCATCGCTTGACCATGTTCCTCGACAATCCTTCCTCGACATCGTCCATGACCTGCGAGACCATGACCTCGAGCAGATCACCACGGGGACGGGGAGAGAGCATGACCATATCCGATTGGCTCGAGACACCGGAGGTTCGGTTCAAAGTCGTCTGTATCACCGTTAGCTTGGCCTTGATCTCCGCCATCTCCCGCTTCAGCTCCTGCGGTTCCACAGGCATGCTTGGTCTAACGGAAGCGTCAGGCTAAAAGGTTTGCGAAGGAACCTTTTTGGTCAAGAAAATGTACCACTGATATCAGCTTGATCATGTATCATAAGGTCGAGTCTCACTTCGACCTTGTGCCCAGCAGCTCTCAGACCGGGTCTATGTTTCAAATCATCAATCCGATGGCAAACGCGGGTTGGGATCCAGCCCATATATCGAACGAAGATCGCTCTGAAACGATGACGGTCGAACTCGAGGAAATAGTAATGGCTCTGACGCTAAACGTCTTATTCCATCGGATATGATGGTTAGCCAGTCGTTTTATTCCTATTACCCATAGGAAGAATTACTGGGTTTTAGCGTCAAAGCCTTGCTTATATATGGGTATTAAAATAAGCCCATCGAGGGTTTCCTATTTCGAAATACAAAATCGAGAACGTAGTGGCTTCCACTTCTTTGGGCACTGAGCTTGACCTCCCGACCATAGCTATCTCTCTGGAGGGATCTGAATACGAACCGGAGCGGTTCCCCGGCTTGATTTACCGCTTGAAAGAGCCGAAGACTGCCACTCTCCTGTTCCACAGCGGAAAGGTCGTATGCACCGGCGCAAAGAGTCTGGAACAAGTGAAGATGGCCATTGAAAAGGTCACCAAGCTGATCGAGAAGACCGGCATTCACATTGAGATCGAACCGAAGATCGAGGTACAGAACATCGTCGCCTCGTCCGATCTGGGCCAGAGCATCAACCTCAACGCCATCGCCATAACACTGGGCTTGGAGAGGGTGGAGTACGAACCGGAGCAGTTCCCCGGTCTCGTGTATCGCTTGGACGTACCGAAGGTCGTGCTATTGCTCTTTGGTTCAGGCAAGCTGGTCTGCACTGGTGCGCGAAAGCCGAAGGACGTCGAGGACGCGGTTGACAAGATCACCATAGAATTGCGCGCGGCCGGTCAGTTACGTTGATCCGAAACGAAGATAGCACAAGGCGAATAGATCTCCGAATCGAAAGAAGAACATCATCGGTAGCTCTGACGCCAAATCACTTATTCCATCGGAAATGATGGTTAGCCAGACGTTTCATTCTTATTACCCATAGGAAGGATTGCTGAGGTTTAGCGTCAAAACCAGAAATATTGAAAATGGAAGGGGTTTGAGATATTGCCTGCTTCGGAAGCTTTACCCCTTAGCGAGCCTTTGGGCGATCTGGACCGCCTCGATGGCGTCATATCCCCAGGCGTCCGCACCAATCTGGGCCGCGAACTCCTTGGAGGTAGCACCGCCGCCGATCATGGTCTTGATGCCGGGCTTCATGTTGGCCTCTTTCAGCATCTTCTCGATCTCCTTCATGCCCGCCAATGTGGGGGTCATGAGGGTGGAGGTCGCGATGATGTTGGCGCCCTCGACCTTGGCCTTCTCCACGATGTTCTTGATCGGCACATCGCGGCCTAGGTCGAACATGGTCATTCCAGCGCCGGTGAGCATCGCCTTCACGATGTTCTTGCCGATGTCGTGGACATCTCCCTCAACCACGCAGGTGACGACCTTCGCGTGAACGGATCCGCCGGGCTTCAGCTTCGGCAGCGCAACGTCCAACGCCGCGTACATCGTCTGCGCGGAGAGCAGAACCTGTGGCAGGTAGTACTCCTTCTTCTCGTACTTGTCCCCGACGACTTTCATACCCGCGCTGAGACCATTGAAGATGATCTCCTCTGCGGTCACTCCGCTAGCCATAGCCTGCTCTGCGAGCGGCTTGGCCTCTTTTATCTTTCCCTTCACAACAACCTCTGCAAGCTGCGCAAGATAGTCTACCAAACTCCACTCCCTCCTTGGGAATTGTCAGCGGATTAATGTAGTTTATATTAAAGCCTTGTATGGATGGATATAACATCCAGATGCACCGCAAGTACAGTTCAATGACCATAACGATTGATTACTGAATAGTCCCGGGGCATATTCCGTTATGATGCCTTAACGCTCTCAAGGCTCAAAGCACAATGGGCACCGCCATGCCGCAATCGGGGCAACCTCCATTCTTCAGCAACACTTGCACATCTGAGTAGGTGGGACAGAAACGGCTGACCTTCTCCTCGAGCACGTAAGTGCTTTCGACAGGCTCCTTGCTAGACCGCTTCACCAACATCGCCCCGCATTTCGGGCACATGGTGTTCTGATGAGGATCTCCGACCACTCCAGCGAAATAAACGTATTGGACCCCCTCCTCTTTTGCTACCTCATAGACTTGCAGAAGCCGGTCCATGCTCTCCGGGGGCACCTGCATCATCTTGTACGCCGGCTGGAATCGGAAAAGGTGAATGGGGACGTCCTCGCCCAGCTCGCGCACGACGAAGGATGCGAACCTGCGCACATCCTGCGCCGAGTCGTTCTTCCCCGGAATGAGAAGATAGGTCAATTCCAGATGGACCCCGGCCATGCGGGCGGCGATGCAACTCTCCAGCACCGGTCCAAGGTGGCCGCCGCAGTTCTGTTTGTAGAAGGCGTCGCTCATACCTTTAACGTCGATATTCGCCACTTCCACCATGTCGAACAGATCGTCCGCCGCCCAAGGTTCGATGTAGCCGTTGGTGTTGAGGAGGGTGAACAGCCCTTTGTCGCGCGCTCTGGCAGCGGTGTCCATGATGAACTCCATCCACACCGTAGGCTCGTTGAACGTGAACGCTATCCCCTTGGCCCCCTTCTCCAGGGCATCCTCTATCGCCTGCTCCGGAGACGTCAGCACATAGGGCGCCTGGTCCGCCCTCATCCGGGCCAGGGCGGAGTTCTGGCAATTGCCGCAGTCCAGGTTGCAGCCGAAGGTGCCCAAGGAAAGCACCTTGGCGCCTGGCCTGAAGTGGAAGACGGGCTTCTTCTCGATGGGATCGAGGGCGGAGACGCACACCTTCCCGTAGTTCAGGGCGACCATCTTCCCGCCGTGGTTGGCGCGCGTCCCGCAGTATCCTTCGCCGGAGAGGGGGATCTGGCAACGCCTAGGGCAGAGATCGCAGGAAAGGAGTTCTCCCTCCGGATGCCAGTAAGAGGCTTTCGCCTCCTCCGTCCCCTGAGGGAGGATGTTCAATAATCGTCCTCCTCGAACTGGGAGGCACCGCACACCGGGCACTTGCCCTGGTTCTTCTTCAAAACACATCCGCACACTATGCACTCAGGCAAGTATGATCGCCTTGACTATGATTAGGGAAGTGCCCGAATTTAAAGTCTCGTCAGGATTTCTTACCCTGTCAGGCGTAACGCTGGTAACGGGGCAGCTTCGCCAAAGGGCCGAGGTTGAGCAGCCCGATGTCGCTGCAGGCGATCGCTCGCGCCTCTGACATGTCGCTGCGCTGCAGCACGGGCGAGAACGTGCTCTCGCTGGTGATGCCCGTGAAATCCGTTCCTGGAGCGAGGGGACTGAAGGCCGGGAGGACGAGCACCTTCTGCCGGGGCAAATGCACGAAGCATCGCATCTTCACGCACCCGCCCACCTCGTCGTACAGCCTGATCGAAGGATGCTCGTGCCCGATGACCAGAGGACGCTCGGGGCGGTCCTCATGGCCGTGGGCGAAGGTCCATCCAGCTAACGAATACTCCTCCACCAGGTCCACGCCCAGCTTGGAGGCGATGGTGGCCAGGTAGTTGTCGTGGTTGCCCTTGACCACTATCACCTCAGCCTGCTCCATGAGAATCCCGAGCAGTCGCCGCATCTCGCTCCATTCCTGCGCCAGGTTGCGAGAGAACTCGTGCTTCAGGTCGCCCAGGATGACGAAGCGCTGGGGCTTGTGCCGTTCGACGATACGCTCCAGGTTTTCTTCTATGCTTTCATTCTGGATGCGGGGCAGGTGCAGCCCGGTGTCCTCCAGGACCGACTCGTAGCCGAGATGCAGGTCCGATATGACGGCGATGCGTTCCCTGGGTATGATGAGGCAGAGATCATTGCTGATCAGCAGTCCGGGGGCGATCTCAAGTTCGTTCATCTTCCACCCATCTAGTGGATAGCGATTCCGTGAAGCTCATATTTCACCTTTGCCAAGAGCATGCATTGTTTGCTTGGTGTTGGCAGTGAACTGGATAGATCAATATTTGCAGCATTGCTAATCCTTTGATGAATTTGCAATCCAAATTGATTCTATTTCACATCACCATATGGGCTTCCAAGAGCAATCTAGCTGAGGATGAAGAGCGTTCTCAAATAGTCTCTACTCCACGCGGGCTTACGAGGACTCGCTTCCCCGGGTCCTCGTAATGTTCCACCTTAATGCTTACGTTTGGCTTGATCCCGGCTACAGCAGGCAGAACGTGATTCAAGATTTGCTCAGCAATCGCAGGGAACTTACGGCCACGCGTGCTCACCTTATACCAGCCCCTCTTATCTCGGTAATAGAACTCTATTGAGTTCTTGCCGCTGATCATGATGATATAGCTCTCATTGGTCAGATTCATATCACCTCCATCAAATGCCTTCGCATCAAGGTTTGTCCTCTTGCCTTTTATGAGCTTTATATTCCTGTGAACTACAAGGTCATAAAGCAAAATCAGGAGAATTTTTCACTGACGAAGTGTCCGCATTCTGACTTCCTCGGTGATCACTGGAACCATCCTCTATTCTCCAACCCAGATTGATCAACCACCGTCCTTAGTCTGACGTTCTATCGCAGCCATCATCCTGGACCAACATCAAGTAAACAATGCACCAAGAGCATCGTTCACTTTCATCCCGCCCTCCGAAAACGCTTTCTCCCTGTTCCCTCACTCACCTGGCGTGATCCGGCGCACGTTCCTCATCTTGCCAACCATTGGAGAGGTCACCGAACGCAAGCTATGGCGCGAGGGCCTACTGGATTGGGACTGTTTTCTCCGTTCCAAGAGCGTATCCGGCATCTCCTCCAGAAGGAAGGAACGCCTGGATGGAGGGCTGCATCAGGCCTCTGACTTCCTGGAAAGGGGTGAGGTAGCCTACTTCACCCGGTTGCTCCCTTCGCGAGAGCACTGGAGGTTCCTAGAGGAGGCGGGAGAGGACGTGGCGTACCTGGACATCGAGACCGATGGCTTGGGCCCGAGAGCGGTGGTCACGATGGTGGGCGTGCATCGACCTTCTGGCTCGGTCACCTTGGTCAGGGACATCGATCTGAATGAGAAGAGCTTGTCAGCCTCCCTTCGAGGATGCAAGATGTTGGTCACTTTCAACGGGGCTTCGTTCGATTTGCCGATGATCGAAAGGGAGTTCCCTTTCTCGATGCCAAGGGTGCCTCACTTCGACCTGCGCCACGGCTGCGCGAGGATCGGGCTCACTGGCGGGCTTAAGAGCGTGGAGAGGCAGGTCGGCATCTTCCGTGCCCGTGAGCTGGAGTATATGACCGGTGAAGAGGCGGTGTACCTCTGGCACCTGTGGAAGCGCAAAGGCAACGAGAACGCGCTCAAACTGCTCAAGCGCTACAACCTGGAGGATACGAAGAACCTGGCGCCGATCGCCGGCATGGTCTACCGGCAGCTGAGGGAGCGCGCTCTGAACGCCGGGGCGATGGCATGAGCCCGGACCATGAGCACCCTGACCTAGCTGGCTTCCAGTCGGCCGCCAAGCGCGCCGCCGACGGCCTCCTGACGGCCAGGAGCTGCACGGTCATAGCCCACATTGATGCCGACGGGGTATCGGCCGCCTCCATCGCTTCGAGCGCGCTCGCCAATGCCGGTATCGAGCACGGTGTGCGTTTCGTCAAGAAGCTGGACGAGGACGAGCTGAAGCGGGTCAACGCCGAACCTTCGGAGGCTGTCTGGCTGGTGGACCTCGGTTCGTCTTTCTTCTCCCGGTTCGAGCACGAGATTGTCTGCGTCTCCGACCATCACATACCCGAGGTCGCCAAAGTGGAACGGAGGAAGGGGCAGAACGTCCTCTTTTCCTTCGAGGGAGAGGAGCTGCACCTCAACCCTCACCTCTATGGCATAGATGGAGCGGTAGAGCTCAGTGGGGCAGGAACCACTTACATGATAGCTAAGAACATGCACTTGCGGAACCAAGACCTAGTGCCGCTGGCGATCGTGGGGGCGGTGGGCGATCTTCAGGACTCGGCCACCTGCAGGCTGCGAGGGCTGAACCGCTCCCTGCTGGCGGACGGGGAGGAGAACGGCTCCTTGCGGACGGAGAAGGACCTGCGCATATTCGGCCGGGAGACCAGGCCGGTGGCGCGCATGCTGCAGTTCTCCACCGACCCGATGTTGCCGGGCCTTACGAACAATGAGAGCGCTTGTGTCGCTTTCTTGATCGATCTGGGCATCGACCTCAAAGAAGAAGAGCGATGGCGATCCTGGGTGATGCTGAGCGCTCCGGAGAGGAGAAGGGTCGCCTCCGCCCTGTGCGACCTTCTATTGGACAGAGGCTACGGCGCCAGGGCGGTGCACCGTCTCATCGGTGAGGTCTACATCTTGAACAGAGAGAAATCGGGCAGCGAGCTGCACGATGCCAAGGAATTCTCCACCCTGCTCAACTCCTGCGGCCGCTATGGCAAGGCGGACGTCGGGCTGAGCATCTGCTGTGGGGATAGAGACGAAGCTTTGGCGGAAGGCATCAGGCTGCAACAGAACCACCGTGGCAACCTGGCGGAGGCGATCGCGCTCGTCAAGGACCTGGGGGTTCAGCGCCGGCGGTTTGTGCAATGGTTCCACGGCCATGATGAGATCCTTGATAGCATAGTCGGCATCGTAGCGGGAATGGTGCTCAGCTCGGGCGAGGTGCAGACGGACGTTCCGATGATAGCGTTCGCCTATGCGGAGGAGCAGAAGGTCAAGGTATCGGGACGGGGGACCAGGGAACAGGTCAATAGAGGATTGGATCTGGCCGCGGCCGTCAAGCAAGCCTCGGAGAAGGTCGGAGGCACGGGCGGTGGACACAACATTGCCGCTGGCGCCACCATCGGCATGGGAAAGGAGATGGAGTTCCTGGACGCTATCGAAGATATCATCCGCGTCCAGATGGGCGAGCCTACTTCATCACCATGAGCAGCACCGCTTTCTCGGTGTGCAGGCGGTTCTCCGCCTGATCGAAGACCACGGACCGAGGACCGTCCATGACCTCGGCCGCTATCTCCAGGCCGCGATGGGCGGGCAGGCAGTGCATGACGATGCAATCCTTCTTCGCTTTCTTCAGCAGTCCGGCGTTGATCTGGTAGGGTTTGAAGATGCGTTCCCTTTCCTTGGTCTCCTCTTCCTGCCCCATGGACACCCAGACATCGGTGTAGAGCACGTCCGCCCCTTTCGCCGCTTCTGCCGGGTTGGCCATGATCTCGAAGGAGCTGCCGTGCTTCTTGGCCAGCCCGATCGCCTTCTTCGTCAGCGCGTCGCTCGGCTCATAGCCCTTCGGGCAAGCGGCCGCGAAGTCCATTCCCACTATGGCCGCCCCGACCATGAGCGAATTGCAGACGTTATTGCCGTCGCCCACATAGACCAGCTTCTTGCCCTCGAACTCTCCCTTGTGCTCCTTGATGGTCATGAGGTCCGCCAACGCCTGGCAGGGATGCTCTATGTCATCCAAAGCGTTGATGACCGGGACGGTGGCGTTGACGGCCAGCTCCTGCATCACCTCGTGGCTGAAGGCCCGGTACATGATGGCGTCCACGAAGCGGCTGAGCACCTTGGCGGTGTCGGCCGTCGTCTCCCCCCGGCCCATCTGCAGGTCCTTCGGACTCAGGTAGAGGGCATGTCCGCCGAGCTGCGCCATGCCCACTTCGAACGAGACCCGAGTGCGAGTGCTCGACTTCTCGAATATCATGGCCAGGCTCTTGCCCCTTAGCGGCTCCCGGTTCCTGAGGGCGCCACCCTTGAGGCGCATGGAGGATTCCAAGAGGTCGTCCAGGTCGTCCTTGACGTCCAGGATGGAGATGAGGTCGATCTTCATAGGCATCGCTTGAATGATAGCGCCTTAATAGCCTATATGTATGCGGTCGGACATCCTCGCGAACTTCGAGAACGAAAGCGTCCAAATCCTCTCGAGAGGAAGAGTTCAGAGCAGGAGCGAAGGATGGCGATCATCATCAACGCTGGAATGAGCGGCTTGATGAACGTCGCCCTGGAAGGCAGGAGGCTAATGCAGGAAATCTGCAGAAGGGAAGGGCGCAAGTCCGCCACTTCACTGATACGCTAGTGCCCGCCTCAAGAAACATTTATTATATGTCATGTCTTCCCACGACACCTCAATGGCCGGGATGGGGTAGCCTGGTTATCCTGTGGGACTGTGGATCCCTAGACCCGAGTTCAAATCTCGGTCCCGGCCCCTTCCTTTGGCACTAGGACCTCGAACTCGCGCTCGAGCATGGACCTCCTCTTCTCGTCCAGCGCGTTCGGGTCCACGGGGATGATGAGCAGCGCCCCATTCATGATCACCTCGTCGCGCAAGCTCTGCATCATGCGCACGACCTTCTCCGGTGGGTTCTCGGTGAGCAGGTATTCGATACCGTCGAGCATCACCGTTCCCCCATGATTCCGGCGCAGGAACTCGGTGATGTTGTGCTGCAGGATGCTCAGGTTCGCTGGGTCCAGACGGTCCGGTCCAGCCTGCGTGGCCAGCCAAAGGATGGGGATGCCTTCCACCTTGTATCGCTCCTTCACCACCGGAGGATGCGTTCGGGTGATCAACATAGTGGGGCCGCCCTCTTTCCTCTTCTCGTTGAAGAACATGTAGGCGGCGGACGGCTGCCTCGCCTCGATCAACAGAGCAGATGATTCAATGGACTCTCCCATTCTGGCATTCTCGGCCGCTCGCTCGGAACGGTTGGACGGGCCGAAGGGCTGGTAGCGCAGGACCGCGTAGAGGAAGATGACCGCGAAGGCGATGAAACCAGGCGATAGGATCAAGGGCAGACCCAGCCCGACCATGTTACTCCCGACCAATGCGACTGTATAGAGCACCGGGGAGACCACCGCCAAGGTCATCCAAGTGCACTGCCTCCTCACCCGCTTCTCGCCCGTCGATAGACAGATGGTGGTGAGCATGTAGATCGTAATGGCGATGTACGCCAGGGCGACTAGTGCCGCTTGAATCAACCCGCCGTCCAGGGTCGCCCCCCAGCCGTAGTCGTACTTCGCCACCTTCGTGATCGTAGCCACGGAAGCGTAGCCAGCCAGGAACGCTATCACGACGTACTCGCGCTTACTGCGAGAGAACCATCCGCTGTACTTCTCGTAGGGCAGGAAGGTGCAAAGATAGAGCACGGCCGCGAAGAGCATCACAACCGCGAATATCAGGGCTTTACCGAGAATTAGGGCGTTCCCCTCGTCGGGTGCATTCCTGAAAAGGAAATCGAGCATTCCGATCATGGCGGCGATTCCGGTCACGAATAGGAACATCTGCGTGGCCGCGGTGTGAGGATTGCGGTAGTAGGCGTAGATCCCCATGAGCAGGACCACGATGCCGCATATCGGCGACAGGGCCGTGGTCAGAGTGTTCCAGTCGGTCATCTCTGTAGGCAATCAAGGTTCTCGGGGCTTAATATGCTTTATTGGCTCTAGGCGGCCGGCTGAGAATTGCTCGCGCTGGTCTGAAAGTTTATTAATCGAGGGCGGCATGGCGTTCCGGTCGAAATCATGAGTTGGAACGGTCCATTGAACAAGATCGACGATTACCGGTGGGAGATCCCGTCTTCATACAAGAAGTGCATGCGGACCAGCGCGGTCATCTATGCCGATGAGAGGATGATCCAGCACATCCGGGATGACAATGCTCCGGAGCAGGCGGCCAACGTGGCCTGCCTGCCAGGCATAATCGGCCATTCGCTGGCCATGCCCGATATCCACTGGGGATATGGCTTTCCCATCGGCGGGGTGGCGGCCATGGACCTTGAGTCCGGCGTCATCTCGCCCGGGGGCATAGGCTTCGACATCAATTGCGGTGTCCGCCTGATACGCACCGACCTCACGGCCGAGGACGTCAGACCAGGCATCAAGGGTCTCATCGACATCCTATTCCGCAATGTGCCTTCCGGTGTCGGCTCGGAGGGAGTGACGGACGTAGCCGCGTCCCAAATCGACTCCATCCTTCTTCAGGGGGCGGAGTGGGCGGTGGAGAAGGGCTACGGCTGGAAGGAAGACCTCGAATCTACCGAGGAGGGAGGAAGGATGAAGACCGCCGACCCTTCCAAGGTGAGCCGCAAGGCCAAGGAACGGGGCATTCCGCAGGTCGGCTCCCTCGGCTCAGGCAACCACTTCCTGGAGGTGGACGAGGTGGAGGAGATCTTCGATGCTGAGGCGGCCAAGGCCTTCGGCATCGACCGGAAAGGGCAGATCACGGTCACGATACACTGCGGCTCGCGCGGTTGCGGGCACCAGATCGCCACCGACTACCTGCAGGTGATGGAACGCTACGTCCGAGATCACAACATAGAGCTCCCGGACCGTCAGCTGGCCTGCGCCGCCATCTCTTCTAAGGAGGGACAGGATTATTTCGCCGCCATGGGCTGCGGCGCCAATTTCGCCTGGGCCAACCGGCAGATGATCCTGCATTGGGTGCGACAGAGCTTCGAAGAGCATTTCAAGCGTTCCGCGGAGGACCTGGGCATGCACCAGGTGTACGACGTCGCGCACAACATCGCCAAGGTGGAGGAGTACGAGGTGGAGGGGAAGAGACGCAAGGTCATGGTGCATCGGAAAGGGGCGACGCGCTCTTTCCCCCGGGGCCATCCGGACGTGCCGGCCAAGTACCGACATGTGGGGCAGCCGGTGATCATCCCTGGTGATATGGGAGCGGGTTCATACGTGCTCATCGGCACGGAGCAGGTGATGAAGGAGGCTTTCGGTTCAACGTGCCACGGAGCGGGAAGGATCATGTCCCGGGCTTCGGCCACCCGCAAGTACACCGTGAACGAGGTCAGACAAGAGCTGGAGAGACACGGAGTGCACGTGAAGGCTTCCACCAAGGACGGCATCCTGGAGGAGGCGCCGGGCGCCTATAAGGACATCGATGAAGTGATCGCTGTGGTGAAGGGCGCGGGCCTGTCCAAGCCTGTGGCCAAGCTCAAGCCCATCGGGGTCATGAAAGGATGATGTCGGAAGAGGAGAAGACCTCATACGCTTGACGGACGGTAGCGGCCTTTGGGCACCAGGATCTCGAAGCGCGCTCCTTGGCCTTCCACGCCGTTCTCCTTGATCCTGATGCCTGTGATGTCGAGGATCGACCTGACCAAGAAGAGCCCTCGATGTCCGCGTTCGGATTCGAATATCTCCTCCTTCCTCATCGCGGAAATGCCCACCCCATCATCCTGGAATACTATTACTAGCCCTTCTGGCCTTTCTTCGCAAGATATCTCCATCTTCTTGCCCTTCACCGAGTGCTTCACGGAATTGATCGCCAGATTGTGGAACGCCCTCTCGAGCAAGCGGTCAGCATAGACCTCGTAACTCCCGAGATCGACCTTCAGCTCCATCCCCTGATGCTCCACGTCCCTCACACCTTGGGATGAAACCTGGCTCAGCGAGATCCAAACCGGCTCTGCCTTGCCTAGACGCTCATACTCCTTGGTGAATGACAGGAGATGGGCCATGTTGCTGCTCGCTTGATCCGCTTTTGCCAGCAAGCTCTTGGCCTCAGGGCTCCTGACCTTTTCCTTCGCCAATACCACGTAGCCGCTTACGGCCGAGAGCTGGTTGAGCAGATCGTGACGAGTGATGCTGCTTAGCAGGTTGAGCTTGATGTTCGTCTTACGCAATTCCTCCTCCATCTTCTTCCGGTCGGTGATGTTCCGTGCGAAGCTGACGACCAACTGTTCTCCGCCGATGGTCACCACCCGGGCCGCCACCTCGATTGGGTGGGTCGAGCCATCCTTCGCTATCTGAGCGACCTCGAAGACCGCTTCACCGCTCTGGATCAAAGACTCCATCCTTGAAGTCACCATCGCGGCAGACTGCGGAGGTTCGATGTCCCTCAGGTTCATCTTCAGCAACTCATCTCGTGAGTAGCCCAGAGCTCTGACGGTGGCAGGGTTGACCTCGAGTATGTTGCCTTCGAAATCGTGGATGAAAATGCTATCAAGGGCTGAATGGAACAGGTCATGAACTTCTCTTCTGAATGGCGATATCGTTCCTCGCTCTCGCGAAGCGCCTGATCGGACCGACGTCGTTGCACCGCCAGCTTCATCATGTTGACCAGTTCGGCGAACTGGCCCCTATAGTCCTCGCCTTTCTGCAGGTAGAAGTCGGCGCCATTGTTGATGCCCTGCACGGCCACCTCCTCATTTCCCTTTCCGGTGAAGAGGATGAAGGGTGTGAGGTCGCCACGGCCGCGATGTATTTTCAAGAAATCGATGCCGTTCATGCCGGGCATCTGGTAATCTGAGACGATTACATCGAACTGCCGCGTCTGCAGCAATGCCAAAGCCTCTTTAGCAGAAATGCAGGTCTCCACCCTAAGGTCGCCCATGCCGTCCAATAGTCCCTTTGAAACATCGAGCACGTCGACTTCGTCGTCGACCATCAGGGCGTTGAGCAGTGGAAGCCCTCCTTGCCCCTTGCGTTGGCAGGCCCACTAGGGCATCCTTCTATAATAAGAATTGAGAACGGCCGGGAGAGAATCGGACGACGATAGTCACGGTTCCCGACTGCGGAAGAGGGGAAGAGGACATTCAGGCCTTGAAGAGCGCCTTCTGAGCGGCCTTGGCCACCTCCGCCCGGTTCTTGGCAGGGGTGGAGACCATGATCGCCCAATCGAACACGCCCCTCGATTGTAGGGCTTTTGCCAAAGGCGAGTAGCGAGAGAGCGGGCGGACCCTGCCTTCCTCGAGGATCGGCACCTCGGTCTTATTGATGCGCGGTTCGGAGATGAGCAGCTCGCGTTCAGGAAGGTCGAGAATGACCTCCGAAGGATGCAGCCCGGCCCGAGCGGCGATCTCCTCCTCCCTGGCCTTGCGGGTGGAGTACTTCGTCAGCTCGAGCAGCATATCCACGTCCTGCTCCTTCAGGTCGGACATGGACAAGGAGAAAGCGCGCTTGTAGAGCACCCGGTACTTGAGCAGGGTCATGAGGCGTCCGGGGTAGCCGCCTTGGGCCATGAGCTTCTCGGCCAGGCTGCCGTCGGTCTCCATGTGGATGTTCCGAACCAGGTGAGCGTCGGCCATCTCCACCGCCTTGCAGAGCATCATCTCGGCGATGCGCACGGTCTTATGGAAGTAGACCGAGGTGTACATCAGCCCCCGGGCGACGATTAGGCCTTCGACCGCTGGCACTCCCCTCCTGTCCACCACCAGGTCGCCGTGGAACAAGGACATGGTCTGCAGCAGACGGTCGATGTCGATGGTGCCATGCGCCACGCCGGTATAGTGCGCATCCCGCAACAGATAGTCCATCTGGTCCGCGTCCACCGGCCCGTGGATGATCTGATGCAAGTAGTTCCGTTGACCGAAATGAGCCTGGCCCTTCTCGACGTCCAAAAGGCTCTGCTCCGGAGAATCGAGCATGGAGGGAGAGAACACTAGTTCCGCCACGTCCTCTGGGCTCAGGCCGAAGCGCTCCAGCACCTTGGGCACCGATTCCAGATCTGCCAGGACCTTCTCCTCGGCCTTGCTCAGGCATCTCTTCTCCCCGAGGATGATCTGCTGGCCCAGGTGGACGTGGTCCACGCCCAGGCGTTCCAGGATGACCTCCTCTAAGCTATGGGAGAACGGCGGATGACCGATATCGTGCAGGAGGGCGGCCGCCCGGACCCGATCGCTCTCATCCTTGTCCAGGCCCAGAGCGGTGGTGATCTGGGTGGCGATGTGATACGTCCCCAGGGAATGCTCCAGCCGGGTGTGATGTGCTCCCGGGAAAACGAGGTGCGCCAGGCCGAGCTGATGCACGCCGTGCAGGCGCTGCATCTCCGGGCGGGCGAGAAGATCGAGGAAGACCCCCTCCAATCGAACGCTCCCGTGCACACTGTCGTGGATGACCTTGAATTCTGGCACCGCTACCAAAATATGCGGCCTCGCACATAATAATATGCACTGCCTGGAATCCTTTTCTCAGCCGTTGGTCCTCTCCAGCCCGGACAAGGCGTTCACGAAGACCACGCTCCCGCAATAGGTGAATACTGCGACCATTCGAGCGGTGGGAACGATAGGCGAACCTCAGCGGCTATGGCACCTCAGTGCGTCCGGCTTCTAGCCCTTCTACTTCAGGTATCCTAGAGTCTGGATCAGCTGAAGCCGCCTTTGATCTTGTGGCGGTCGATCTTGATGCCGTTCGGAGCGACGACGATCAGGTTATGGCCGATGGCCGCCACGTCCCCGTTCGTGTCCCGGGCGACCGCCTTCAGCTCGTTGGTTATGCGCTTGAGGGTAATCTGGTCGTTGGCCACGGACGAGTAGTCGATGAGGACGATGTTGCCGCTGTAGGCCGGCTGCACCACTTGGTTCAGGTCCTCGTAGCGGTATATCTCCGCGATCTTGATCATTCCCTTTCCGCCCAGCGGGTTCTCCTCGTCGAAGTTGAGCAGCCCCAGGTCGATGTACTGGTCGCTCTCTACCGTCTGGACTTCCGCCTTGTTATGCATAAAAGGCTTCTTCAGCAATGGCATGACATGCATCCCTCTGGGGATTGTAATGAGATGTTGGATATATAAATGTTTGAGGATGTGGCCTGCGCCAGCCGAGCGCTAATCGAGCTTTATCTTACATGAGGATTCATGAGCAGGGCTTTTAAATAGAGAGGTAGTAGCGCACACCATTATCAAAGGCATCGGAGGGGCTATCACTGGCCAAGACGGTATTGTGCGTAGGGGCGGATGGCAAGTTCCTAGAACAGGCCAAGTCCTATCTGGAGAGGACGGCTGACGTACAGGTACATACCGCCACCTCTCCCCAGGACGCCTTGGTCTGGATGCGAAGTGAGCGCTGTGATGCGATCGTGTGCGATCATCGGCCGCCCGCCATCTCCGGCTTGGACTTTCTTGGCGGTCTGCGGGCTTCCGGAATGGACGTTCCCTTCGTTCTCCTCACCGAGGAGGATAGACAGGAGATCCTGGTCCGGGCCATGCATCTGAATGCCGATTTCTGTCTGCAGACCACCTGGCGAAAGGAATACGTGCTGCCGGAGCTGAACCATCGACTGAGGCAGGCGATGGAGAAGCATGAGGAGGAGAGGCGACTGCATCACCGTCTGGCCATGGAAGAGCTGGTGACGGACATCTCCAAGCGGATGTTGGCGGCGAGGCCGGAGGCGATAGGCGACGAGGTCCAGGACGCCTTGCGCCGAGTGGGGGAGTTCCTCGGTGCTAGGCGCTGCTTCCTCAACCTCATCTCCCCGGACCGCTCCAGGATCGTGGAATCGTTCGACTGGCCTGAGGACCTGCTCCCCATCCAGCATGATGACATGCACTCCCTCGATCCCACCCGGTACAGTTGGGCCTTGGACAAATTCGCCCGGGGGGAGAGCATCATCATCAGCGACCTGGACGCGCTTCCGCCCGAGGTGCAGCCCGAGATCAAGTACTGGAGGAAGCTGGGCATAAGGCACGCGGCCGGCCTTCCCTTGATCTCGAACGACACCTTGAAGGGGTTCTTCGGCTTCATTTCCACAGGAGATCCCAACGAGTGGACGGAGGATGATGTCGGACTGATGGTCATACTGTCCCAGTCGGTCTCGGCCGGCCTGGAACGCAAGGAGTACGTGGAGGAGCTTCGTCAGGAGAAGGAGAAGTTCCGGGCCATCGCTGACTACACCTGCAACATGGAGATGTGGGTGGGCACCGATGGAGAAGTGCGCTGGCTCAATCCGGCCGTGGAGAAGATCACTGGCTACACCGTGGCAGAGTGCATGCGCGTGCCTGGTATGCTGCTGCCCATGGTCGTCGAGGAGGACCGGCCGCTGATCGCCGAGTGGCAGAAGAAGGGTGAGATGGGGCAGAGCATGAGCGACCAGGAGTTCCGCATCCGGCGCAAGGATGGCGAGCTGAGGTATGTGGCCGTCTCCTGGCAGCCGATCTTCGATTCTCATGGTGGTTCGCAAGGGCACCGGATCAGCGCGCGCGACGTGACCGACAGGAAGAAAGTGGAGGAGGCGTTGCAGCAATCCTTCGCCCAGCTCACCACCCTCAACCGGGTGACGAGACATGACATGGCGGCTCAGATCGCGGTCCTCAGGAAAGAAGTGGAGCTCTGCCAGTCATCCACCGACGCGAAGATGGAGCGTCTCCTGGAGCGGATGGCGGGCACGGTGTCGGAACTGGAGAGGCAGCTGCAGTTCATGGAAGATTACCAGCAGCTCGGCGCCAAGGAACCGATGTGGCAGAACGTGAGCGAGGTCGCGTCCTCCGTCCTGGAGAGGATGGTCCTGCCGACCCGGGTAAAGGTGAAGCTGGACCTGGGAGACCTAGAGGTGTTCGCCGACCCCATGCTGGAGAAGGTCTTTGCCAGCCTGGTGGACAACTCCCTGCTCCACGGAGGGGGGGTGCGCGATCTGCGCATGCATAGCCTGGCCACGGATGATAGCGTTTCGATCGTTTACCAGGACGATGGCAAAGGCATTCCTGATGAGGAGAAGCTGATGCTCTTCCAGAGCCGCTACAACAAACGCCCGGCGCTGGGACTGCTGCTCTGCCGCTCCATCCTAGAGGTGACGGGGATAGAGATTTGCGAGAACGGCGCCCCGGGCAAGGGCGCGCGCTTCGAGCTCCTGGTGCCCGCGGGCTTCTTCCGCTTCCCTCCAGCCGAGGAGCGGTAGGGGTCTTCCTCAGCCAGCCGACTTCTTCTCCGGCTCTTCCGGACGCAAAGCCACCATGACCGTGCACTCCGCCCGCTCCGCCACGCTGCGTTCTTTCTTGAACAGGAAGCCGCGCTTTCGTTCCTCCCACTCGCCTTCCATGATGATCACGTCCACATTGCGCTCTTTCGCGAAGTGCGCTACGTCCCTGCCACTCTCCCGGACGAGGACCACCATCGGATGCATCCGACGAACCAGTGCCCAGGACGGGAGCGACTTGAACACCGCCATCTCCCGCTCCACATCCACCAACGACTCCGGCCGGTAGATAGAGTACAGGGGCACGATGGACGGGATCTCAACCACCTTCGCTGCCACGATATCCACATCGGGGAAGTTCGACCCTTCGGTCAGCGCCTCCGCCAGTGCCACCGACTCCCCCCGCAGCCTCGTCAGGGCAGGTATGAGGATCCGAGGGCCATGACTGATCGGGATCTGAGAAGCGCTCCAGTCGCTCACCAGCGTCACTTTCTTCTCCCTGAACCCCTCCACCCACCTGACCCTTTTCAGAGCGCTTTTCTTTCCGCTCAAGGCTTCCCTGGAAATGGGGACGAACAGCCATTCTGCGCCCGAGCCCTTGATGGCTTCTACCAGGCTGCTGGCCATGGTTTGCGCGCTCCGTTCCCGACTCGCGAGCCGGATATCCTGGAGCTCATAGGGTACCCCTAGGTGCGAGGCGTGCTCGTCGATGAAACGGTTGAGGTCGGCTAGCTCCCCCTCCACGGACTGCAGGCCGATAGCGCGGATGAAGACCAGCCTCGACCCGTAGGCATGAGCGGCATCGATGGCGGCGTGCGCCAGATTCCTTTCGAACCCACGCCCATACAGAACGACGGCTGTGGGCGGAGACCGCTCCAGGAAGGGCGGAAGCGGCTTCGACTGCGTACCGCCCTTGACTATCGCCAAGGAAGCGAGCGATGGCACTGGCACCGCGGGAATCGGTCTGGCGGGCAGCAGGTACAAGCGCACCACGTACTTCCTTCCCTCTTCCAACAGGAAAAGGACGGGGGCGATCAAATAGAGGATGATGAGATCGGCCAAGGGAATTGGGGCGGCGGAGAACGCTGAGCCTATCGGCGGAACGTACACCAATAGCAGCAATGTGAGGAAAGAAACCGCCACAGCGACCAACAGCCACTTGTTCTTCCGCAGGCTTATCGAGAGCGAGAATTGCACGTTTGTCCGCATTGCGAAGACGGTGCCGAGCTGCCCCGCCATTATCGCCGCCATGGTTATCGTGGTACCCTGATCATACCCGATCGCAGTAGGAACCGCTCCCATCCCCAGGGTCCAACCTGCCTGCCCCCACATCCGGAAACACCAGACGAGTGCCACCACGCCCACTATCATACCTAGATAGGCAGAGCGCGCGATCGCTCCTACGCTGAAGAGACGCGTAGCCCTCGACCGAGGCGGTCGTTCCATGATGCCTGGCTCCGGTGGTTCCATGGTCAAGGCGAGAGAGGGCGGGATGTCCAATATGAGATCTATTGCCAGCACCTGAACGACGGCCAAAGGCAAGGGCACACCCAGCACAACGAACGCTATGAAAGTAACCAGTTCCGCCCAGTTGTGTATGAAGACGTAAACGATGAACTTCTTCAGGTTCTCGAAGACCGCCCTGCCTTGCTCCATGCCGTGCACGATGGAAGCGAAGTTGTCGTCCAGAAGCACCATGTCCGCGGTTTCCCTGGCGACGTCCGTCCCGGAGAGCCCCATGGCAATGCCGATGTCGGCCTCCAGAAGGGCGGGGGCGTCGTTCACGCCATCTCCGGTCACCGCCACCGTCTCGCCCTTCTGGTGCAAGGCCTGCACCACCCTGAGCTTCTGGTCCGGCGCGATGCGAGCGAAAACCACCTCCTGATGGTCGAGCAAACGGCTGAGCTCTTCCTCGCTCATCTGGGAGAGCGCGCCTCCAGTGGTCACGACTGCCCGATTAGAAGTGATTATCCCCACGTTTCTGGCGATCGCTTCCGCGGTGAGTTCGTGGTCGCCTGTGAGCATCATCACCTTGGTTCCAGCGGCACGCGCCTGCCTCACGGCCTCGCGGCTCTCCGCCCGGGGCGGGTCCAGGATGGCTACCAGCCCCACGAAAATGAGGTCGGTCTCCAGCGCCTCGGCTTCATATTTCTCCGGCTCACCCGGAAGCGGCCTCACTGCCAAAGCCAGAACGCGGTAGGCGTCCCGGGCGAACGCATCGATCTGATCGACGATCTGCTTCCTCGTCGATTCGGTGAGCGGAGTGATCTCACCGTTCCAGTAGGCGCGAGCGCTCCGTGCGAGCACCTCCATGCCGGCACCCTTGACATAGGCGGTAACCTGGCCGCCATGATCCCGGTGTACGCTGGTCATCATCTTGCGCTTCGATTCGAAGGGCACTAGGCCAACGCGCGGAGTGCGCGTCAACTCGTCCTTGTACATCAGGCCGGCCTTCGCCGCAAACACCAGCAGCGCGGCCTCGGTCGAATCTCCAATCGCCGTCCAGCGTGACTTCCGTCTGTCGAGGGGAGGAACGACGGTGGCGGTATTGTCGAGGCAGGCGATTCGGGCCAGCTGCAGCAGTTCCTCGTTCCCGGACGCGGCGATCCGCACATCATCGAGCAGGACCGCGCCTTCGGGCTCATATCCCTCGCCTGTGACCTCTAGCACCTTGCCGCCGATCCACGCCCGGCGAACGGTCATCTGGCCCTCGGTGATCGTACCTGTCTTGTCGGTGCAGATCACGGTGGCGCTGCCTAGCGTCTCCACCGAGGAAAGGCGCTTCACCACCACGTTGCGCTTGGACATAGCCAGGCTGGACAGCGCCAACGCGAGAGTGAGCGTTACTTGAAAGCCCTCGGGAACCAATGAGACCATTACCCCGATCATGAACAGCATGCTGGCGGCGATCTCCAGATGCAGACCAAAGAAAGCTATGAGGAGGAACAGGAAGCCGACGGCGATGGCGACCACGAAGTTCACCTTCGCGGTACGGTTTATCTCGAGCTGGAGTGGACTGGCGGGCTCCTGCACCGTCTGCGTGAGCTTCACTACGCGCCCGAACTCGGTGGAGTCGCCTGTGGCGAACACGACCGCGCTTCCAGAGCCTGAGGACACTGTCGTTCCGGCGAAGACCAAGTTCGCGCAGTGCGCCAGTTCCTTTCTGGAAGTGGCGGTTGACAACCCCGCGGAACGATGGGCCGGCTCTGATTCGCCGGTCAATGCGGCGTTGTCCACGGCAAGTTCGAAGCATTCGGTCACGCGGGCGTCCGCCGGCACCTTGTCTCCGGCTTCGAGCATCAGCGAATCTCCTGGGACGATGTCCGCCACTTTAACCTGCAAAACTTGCCCGCCCCTCTTCACGCGGGCGTTGGTCGGGATCAGCTCCTTGATGGCGCGTACGGCGCGTTCCGCCCGATACTCCTGGAAGAGGCTGAAAACGATGCTGATGACAACGACGAACAGGATCACGATGCCCATGCTAACGGAGCTGGGATCGTTGGCGCTGAGGCCGCTGATGAAAGAGAGTGCTGCGGCGACGATCAGCAAGATGTTGAAAAGATTCTTGAACTGGGCGATCACGCTCTGCGAGAGCTTCTTCTTCATCTCTGGGAGCACGTTACGGCCGTATCTCAGCGCTCGAGCGCTAGCCTCGGCTGCCGTCAGCCCATCTGGGCCGGTGCCCAAGCGGGCATGCAATTCCTCGACGGTGCATTCGATGCATTTCAGTGCCTCGGCATCGTCCGGTGAACCAGCGTCCACAGGCTCATCTCTTGAGGTAGAGCGAGAGCGTTCGCGCGTCCTCGTCCGACACCCATTGGATGGGGCAGAGCAGAATCCCCCCTATTAAATGACTACTCTCTTACCGCATATGTGGACGTATGCCCACTGGAACGAAGGTCGACTGTTCATTTGTCGTTGTGGAGCAGCGGTGGTTCCTACCTTTCATCGTACTTCCAGAGCTTGTCGCTCACGTAGAAGAGCGACTTGACCAATTTGCCCGGTCGCTTGGCTTTCATTTCCACTCCCGTCGCCAGAGCCGCTCCCACGGCCAATGGCTTGAGGTTCTTCTCGTCCCTTATCCAGACGTAGTCTCCAGGGACGATCCCTTCGTCCGCGTCCACGATGCCCGGGCCCATGACGTCCGCGCCGTTGATGACGAACTTGATCGCCCCCATGTCCACGGTGACATAGGATTTGGTGGCAGGATACTTCAACAATCCGCGCACGGTGAGGAAGCTCTTTCCATCCATGACGAAAGCTAGGATTAGATTGGAGACGAACACGACCTCGAAATCCGGGCCCTCGGCCATGTCCACCGTGTCCTCGAGGCCGAAGACCTGCAACCCCACCTTGGCGGAGATCTCCTCCGACAGAGCTCGTATCTCCTTCTCCCGCAGCCTCCGCCGCTTGCGAACGCGCAGCTCCGACATGCGATGCGCTCCTGGACCGCTATTTCTTCTTCTTGCCGAAGAACCTGCCGAAGCCGTGCTTGCCCTCTCCTTCCTTCTTCTCTTCCTTGGCCGGCTCAGGCTTCTTCTCCTGCTCGACGGGCTTGGATTCGGGCTTCGCCTCTTCCGGCTTCGGCTTGGGGCGTTCGGGCATCGGCTCTCCCTTGGACAGGCTGCGAGCCACCTGCTCCAGCTCTTCTAGGCTGGACATGGTAAGGTCTGATCCGCAACCGGGGCAGTCCAGCGTGTCCGCGGGCACGGTGCGTCCGCACACCGGACACTCCACAGAATCTGATTGCCCGCTCATTGCTTCACTGACGTTATGCGCAATAGACTGACGTGATTTAACGGTTTTGCACAGGATATCGTTTACAATAACAAGGAGAAATGAAGAGCGCTGGGAGGCAAGGCTTTTTAATGCGCCTAGGGCATTTATCGTTCCGGACTGGCAAAAGGTCCGGTGGACCGTGGGGGAGTCAGGCCAAATCGAGGAGCGTGGGCTGAATGGAGGATTTCAAGTTCAAGCATTCGGACTGGTGGGATGGGCTGATGGCCGCGCTGATGACCGCGGTCGTGCTTCTCATCGTCCCGGTCGTATTGATCATCGTGGAGCAGGGCCAGGTCACGGGGCCGGCCTCCGGCGCTCTCAAGAACGAGATGTCCGCGCTCATGACCCTGGTGATCCTGGTCTCGATCCCCGCCATCGCGGCCAGCTTCCTGCGCGGCATGTTCCCGAACGGGACGCACTCCCGATTGCTTTTCGGAATGGTGGAGGTGGCCATGGTGCTCCTCTACGCCTACATCGTGCTCCTGGGTTCCAATCTGAGCACGGTCTTCGGCTTGATGAACTACCACCCTGACCTGAGCCGAGTATTCCTGACATTGCTATACCTGGTGGTCCTGATCGCCGTCGGGCATCTGGGCACGTGGTTCTGGCACCGGCGGGAGTGGCTGGAGTCCATCGGCACCAAGCTGCCGGAGAAGAAGCCCCTGCCCACGGGGCTGGGGCTGGAGTTCAGCCCCCGAATGGGCGTGCCGCCTCTGGCACTGAAAGAGACGAGGAGCACCTTACTTTCCCTGGTGATCGCCCCGGCGCTCATCTTCTTGCTGATGATACCTGCGGTCCCTTTGCTCATTGGCGGCGCACTTCCGGCGGACCTGCAGTCGTTCCTGAACCGCTTGGACCAGATTCCGTCCATCGTTCTCGGGTTGGGCATCATCCTCTTCCCCATCGCCTGGATGCGGGGCTTCTATGCCAAAGGCTCATTCGGACGCTTGACGTTCGGATTGGCTTTCACCGTCTTCCTGGTAATCTACATCTTCTTCGTGCTCACCATCCCGGACATCGGCACCGGGCTGCACGATCTGGGAGTGCATCTGGACTTCGCCCTCCTGGTCACCATGCTGATGATCGTGCCGGTGTTCTATGCCATCGAGACGTTCGGCGAGTTCTGGGACGAGCGCAAGCCGTGGAAAGCGCGACTGGGCTTCGAGATCAAGGGCAAGCCGCTGAACGTCGCCTCGCCGTTCCTGGACTTCAACCCCCGCATGGGCAAGATCGGTGATGGGGCGGAGACGTCCCGCAAGGCCTACATCGGCTGGATGCTGATCCCCATCATTCTCCTATCTTTCCTATCTGGTGTTCTGGACGATGCCACCAGCATCATGAACAACATGGCCTTGGCGAACGAGATGACCAGGATCGCCGCCGCCATCGCTCCGATAGGGTTGCTGATCGTCATCATCAGCTTCTTCTTCGGCTACTATCCACGGGGCTGCTTCGGACGGCTGGTTCTGGGCATGGCCATCGCCGCGGTCATCCTGCTCTACGTCATGGCCATCTTCATGAACGGTGAACTGGAGACGGCCTTCCGGAACTCGGGACTGAAGATCGGCCTGGAGCCCATCCTCTCGCTCTTCCTCTTCTATGCCGCGATATCGTTCATCGTGCCGATCTGCGAGCTGGTGGACAACCGCCGCAAATGGAAGTATAAGGTCGGCAGGCCGATGAAGCCCCTCAGCCCGCCGACCAAAGGCCTATTCTCCGACTTCAAGCTCCGCTACGCACGCTTCGTGGCTGGAACGAAAGGGGCGCGGAGCGCGCTCACCAAATATGTGATCATCCCGGTGTTGATAGTGACCGTCATCCGGGCGGCACTGATGAGCATAGACCTTCCCTCCCTGCCGATCGTGGACCTCGCCGCCATGAGAGACGCGATCAATTCCCTCTTGGACCTGAACACCTCTATATTCATCATCGGTGGCGCGATGGTGGTGGTGCAGTTCTGGCGCAACTCGTGGGGGAGAGGGTCGTTCTCCCGGATGGTGTTCGGACTGGCCGCCACTGGATTGGGCGTGCTCTGGACGATCATCTTGTTGAGCGGGCTAATGAGCATGAATACGAACGTCCAGATAGGAATACCTGGAACAGGGTTTGCGTTAGATATCAGTGGTCAACTGAATCAGGCCCTGCAGTATATCTTCATAATCGCGATAGTGTTCTCCTGTCTGGCTGGCGTCAAATACTTCAGGGAGTACCTCCACAACCGGAGGTTCTGGCTGGAGGATCGCGACAAGGGCGTGGTGTGAGAGCTTCGCTGCAAAAGGAAGATGTCTGGCTCAGAGCAGCTCCAGTCCCGCCTTGCCTATGGAGAAAGGCAGAGGGTCGATGGGAGCGGCAGTGAAGCGCATCTTGGTTATGTCCAGGAAACGCTCGCGCTTGTCCACGAACTGGTTCTCCTTCTTCCCCAGACGGATGATCGAATCGAAGGCCTGTTCCGCCACCTCCCCGAAACGATGCACCATGCCCTCGTCGCAGACGATGAGCGAGGTGATGCTTCTGGAATGCAGAGTGTTCAGCAGGTAGTCGAGCTGCTGGCGGAAGTGCATGAGGCTCATCTCCATCGCCAGTGCGCCGATGTTGTCGATGATTGCCACCTCAATACCAATCTCCAACGCGTCGACCAGCGGGTTGAAGCCCCCTTCCGTGCTATAGTTATGGAACGAGGGTTCGGTGTGCGTCTCGCTCAGGGGCAGGATGCGCAGTAAGCCCTCCGACTCGAAGCGATCCAGCGGCCAATCGAACTGCTTCGCCTGCTCCACCAGGTCTTCCTTCCTTTCCCGAACGACCACGTACATTACCGGCTTGTTGGCGGAGCAGCAACGGTTGGCGAACTGCAAGGCCATTATCGTCTTGCCGGCCCCGGAGCGTCCGGTGAGCAGAACGCTCCTCCCTTTGAGGAAACCTCCGGTGGCCTGGTCCAGACCGGCGATGCCCGTGGAAATGCGCTCCAGCCCCATTCCTCCCTAATCCTTTTTCGAACCTGACCAAGGTATCGGCCTCGAGATTACATATTTGTTGCCGAGCCATGGGCGGATATCGATATGGTCAGGCAGGCCTAGGGGATAGTCTAGAATCATTATGTTAATAATCATTACAAAAATAATCATTGTTGGCTGGACGAGAGACCCCTTCACCGATCAAGCGGTTTCGCGATCGACGGCTTCAAGGTCCTGACCCTCGACGATCTTCTGAGCGGTTGATGACGTCCAGCGCATGCGAAGGAGCTTATCGTTCACCCCCTCGCAAGGGATAAATAAGGACTCGCCGCTAGCCCGGAAGCATCAGGAGGACTTACAATGGGAATAAGCATGGCTATCTGCGAGGTCGACTCGGACGCCTCGCCGTGCAAGGTCAAGAAGATATCCTTCGTGAAGGTCTATCTGAACGACGTCAAAGGCTACGAGCAGTACGCGGAGTTCGACTCCCTCATCTCCGGGCCCGAGGCCAAGAACGTGGTCGGAGCGGAATGGGAGGCGTTCGCCAAGCGCAACCGCCTGGACCCCGTGGCCGAGGTCATCTACGTGGACAAGATCAAGAACGAGGCGGACCGGGGGAAGCTTCTGCCTTCCGCAAAAAAGAATTACACCGGCTGGGTGTTCGTGGACAAAGCTCCAAGTGACGTCGCCCGGCAGATGATCTCCAAGTCCTCGCCCGATGATCGTCTCACGGGCTGGGATATGATCTCGTTCGAGGAGATGGGCGAGACCTGCAAGAAGTGCGGCCTGTCCTGGGACAAGGGCCGGGGATGCATAGGCGACTTCGGACCGGAGAGCTCCAAGCTTCCGGGATTCGCTTCCAAGCACGGGCTGAGCATCATCGCGAACGTGGTGGAGAGCTCCAAGTCCAGGAAGGTCTTCGGCAACGAGGATGCCAACGAGCTGTTGCGCGAAGTACAGGTGATGAGGGAGAAGCTGCCGGCCGAAGGAAAGGCCATGGTGCACCGCTACTCCGGCGTGCTGGACAGGCTCGAGGCCATGGCCAACGTAGCATTGAAATACAGGACATCATTCTATTTCGTATGATATCGAATGGCATGGGGAGAGCACCAAGAGTTGCGGAAAAGCTTCCAGAAGTACGGCTTCAAGGCCGGCTTTCTCAAGTTGGTGGTGCTCAAGCTCGTCTCCCAGGGACCGACGCACGGCTACGCCCTCATGAAGAGGATAGAGGAACTGACAGAGACTGACTGGTGTCCCTCCCCCGGCTCCATATACCCGGCATTGCAGGAGCTGGAGAAGGAGGAGCTCATCACCGTGCATGATGAGGGAAGGCGCAGGTTGTACGCCATCACGCCCAAGGGAGAGGAGATGCTGAAAATGGCGCTGGAGCACGCCGCCATAGCGATGAAGCATCTGCAGAACCTCCTGGAAGCCTGAGCCATCAGTAGGGAACGGGCGAGCACGCTAGGAATCGATAATCCGGTTCAATCCGAGAACGCTTCTTGAAGAGCGATCAGTTCGAACAGACGGGGCATCTCTGATCGCGCTCGATCTCCACCACTTCGAAGGAGTTGCATTCCATATCCACGACCAGAAGCTTGGACGTCAACGTCTCTCCTTTTCCAATGAGGAGCTTGATCGCCTCCGTCGCCTGCAGGCATCCTAGCACTCCAGCCACAGGGCCGAGCACCGACACTTCCTTTCTCGTTGGAACGGAGGTGAAGAGGCAGCGCAGACAGGGCGTCCTGCCAGGTATGATGGTCGTCAGCTGACCGTGCATCCCTTCCACCGCCGCATGAACGAATGGCTTGGAAGCGCTCACGCAGAAGGCGTTGAGGGCGAACCGAACATCGAAGTTGTCCGTGCAGTCCAGGATGACGTCCGCATCGTCCAGGAGCAGGGGGATGTTGCTCTCGTCCACTCTCTCTTTTCGAATCCTCACCTTGAGGTCAGAGTTGAGCTGCATCAGCTTCTCTGCCGCACTATCGACTTTGAGCTTGTTGACCGAGACATCGCGCTCCCAATGCAGCAGCTGGCGGTTGAGGTTGCTCAGCTCCGCCGCCTGATCGTCCGCCAGGATGAGCGTGCCGACGCCCGCCGCCGCCAGGTACATAGCGGCCGGAGAACCTAGGCCTCCAAGCCCCACGATGCCGACGGTGGAGCGCTTCAGCTTCAGCTGCGCCCTCTCTCCGAAACCTTCCAGGCTCATCTGCCGCTTGTACCGCTCTCGGTCCTGAGGCGTGAGCGAGACCTTGACCACGCGCATAGCAACGCCTCTCGCTCCTAAAATAGCTGCTGGAAAGTTGACAACCTAGTTATACGACCAGTACCCAATGAAAGCGTGAGATGTCATCTGGAAGAGCGAACAGAGCAAGGCTGATCCTCAGACTGGCTAGGTCGCATTTCCTCATTCCGGGGATATTGCTCTACATCCTCGGCTCGCTATTGGCCTGGCAGCGGGGCGCGCCTATAGATCTGATGCGTTTCGTCTTGGGATATGCGATCTTCGCTCCGGCTCATCTATCGGTGTCGTTCAGCAACGACTTCTTCGACCGGCACGCTGACCGATCAGCGGTGAGGACCGCTCTCTCCGGAGGAAGCGGGGTATTGGTGCAGGAACCTTCCTTGGCGAAGTTCGCGGTAAGGTTCGCCGTCGGCCTGATCGTTCTCTCGCTGACCATGACCTTGGCCTTCGCTCTGGTCTACCAGATGCCACTGTACTTCATTCCGTTCGTAATCTTCGGAGCGCTGCTGGGCTGGTTCTATTCCGCCCCTCCCCTCCGTCTGGCATATCGTGGCTGGGGCGAGGTGTCCACCGCCCTGGCATCAGGATTCATCATGCCGGGAATGGGCTACCTGTCGATCTCCGGCTCGCTAGACATCTGGTTCGTGGTCCTGAGCCTGCCGCTGCTGTGCTACGGCCTCTTCTTCATTCTGACCGTGGAGACGCCGGACGAGGAGAGCGATCGAAGCTCCGGGAAGAACGGCTATCTGGTGCGCCACGGGCCGAGGAGGGCGAGCGAGCTGTCGGTGGTCGCGACCGGAGCGGGGACGCTGCTGCTCCTATTCCTCTCCGTGGCGTTCCCGGGAATGGAGTATCGGTTCCTCTGGCCCCTGGTGCCGCTGTCCATTCTGCCTCTTGGCGCCGCGCTCATCTGGCGATCTTCTGGTCCGACGTCCAGGAAGAATATCACCCAGCAGGTGATGCTGAACTTCGCCAGCATGATGCTCTTCCTCGCCCTTGCGGACGTCCTTCTGGCGCTGCCCATATTCGCCTAGCGATGCGGGAATGGCTCTATAGAAACCCCTCAAAATGGATAAATAGTGGATTTCGCTTCGCTGTGGCATAGGTGCTCACGTGGTTGAAACCGTCATCACGGTCTCCCAGCTGCTGAAGAAGTACGGCGACTTCACGGCCGTGGACGGGATTTCGTTCGAAGTCTACGCGGGCGAGGTCTTCTCGCTCCTAGGTCCGAACGGCGCCGGCAAGACCACCACCGTGGAGATCCTGGAATGCCTGCGCACCAAGACCGGTGGTGATGTGAGGGTTCTAGGGATGGATATCGACCACCAGATGCGCGACATCAAGAGGCGTATCGGCGTGCTCCCGCAAGACTTCAACTGCTTCGACCTGCTCACCGTCAGAGAGAACATCGACTACTTCGGCGACATGTTCGACAAGCGCCTTCCGGCCGAGGACCTCATCAAGGCCGTCGATCTGAAAGACAAGGAGGACGAGCTTTTCAAGAACCTCTCTGGCGGGCTGAAGCAGAGGACCGGGGTGGCCGTGGCCATGGTCAACGACCCGGACATCATCTTCTTGGACGAGCCTACCACCGGATTGGACCCTCGAGCTCGAAGGGACGTCTGGGAAGTGATCCGGGCGCTCAAGGCAAAGGGTAAGACGGTCATCCTGACCACCCACTACATGGAGGAGGCGGAAGTGCTCTCCGACCGAGTGGGCATCATCGACCACGGCAAGTTCATCGCCTTCGGCACTCCGCGGGACATAGTGGACAAGTACGGCACCGGGTCCCGGGTCATCATCTCCAAGTGCGATAGCGTGTGCATCGACCTGCTAAAGCAGCAATGGCCGCTGGGCGAGTACAAAGAGAACAACGTCATAATCAGGCTGGAGAACAAGAACGCTCTGGCCGAGATAATCTACACCATAGACCGCTCCGGCGGCAACTACGATCAGATACAGGTGACCCGACCGACGCTCGAGGACGTGTTCCTGAGGCTCACCGGCCGCAAGATCGTGGAGAAGGGGGAAGAGAATGCCCAATAGGATCTTGGTGGCGCTCAAGGGCGAGATGAAGAGCTTCTGGCGGAACAAGACCAGCGTCTTCTGGACCATCGCCTTCCCTCTGCTGCTGATCCTGCTCTTCGGAGCTATCTTCTCCGGGGGCGGGACCACCAACGTCGCGATCGCGGTGCAGGACCTGAACGATACTCCAGCTTCGCACGCCTTCCTGGACGCGCTCAATCATACCAACCTGGTCACGATGACCATGGTCGACAAGAACGCCAACATCGACCAGTACATCAAGGACAACTCGCCCACAGCGGTGCTCATCGTTCCAGCGAACTTCACGGCGGCGTTCGCGCCTCATGCGCCCAACGCCTCGGCGATACTCCAGCTGCGCACCGATCCGACGTCGCAATCGACCGGCATAGTCATGGGCCTGGTCGGCGGCATATCCAATCAGTTCAACCTGCAGATCGCCAACGGCGGCAACAAGATCGTCATGAGCAACAGCGACATCACCCAGAAGCAGTTCAAGTTCATCGACTTCTTCCTGCCTGGGGTCATAGCTCTGACGAGCATGACCACCACCATCTTCTGGATGGTGAGCGTCATGACCCGCTACCGGACCAATGGCATATTCAAGAAGCTGACCACCACGCCCATCACCCGATACGAGTGGCTGGCGTCCCAGATCATCTGGCAGCTGATCGTGGTGTTCATATCCGTGACGGTGATCATGCTGGTGGGCATCGTCGCCTTCGGCATGTCCCTCACTCTGAACTGGATTGCCATCTTGACGATCATCCTGAGCAGCGCGCTCTTCTCCAGCATGGGCATGATCCTGGCGCGGTACATCAAGGATGAAGAGACGGCATCCTCGGCCGCCAACGCCATAACGTTCCCGATGATGTTCCTCTCGGGCATCTTCTTCCAGCTGTCCTCCATGCCCGACTGGTTGCAGTCCATCGCCCATGTGCTTCCGCTGACCTATGTTGGCGATGCCCTCCGGGACTCGATGGTCTATGGCAACGATGCGGCGGCCATCAACAACATGCTGGTCGTCGCGGTCCTGGCAATCTTCTTCTTCATCGCGGGCGTGCTGATGTCGAAGTGGAAGACCGAGTGAGCCGAAACCCTTTCCTCCTTCCTTATCATCATTTTTTTACGCATTGGACCGCATTCCTCCCCTGGCTTCTGTTGAAAGATCCCGGAGGCTGGAACGAATAAGTACGTATGACCTTGATACCCCGGTCGGGTGAAGGGTACGCGACTAGGAGTCTCAGACCGCTCGCAGCTCATCGTGCAATCCGAGATCCGGAGCATGACCTTGGAATGCAACAAGATACGAGGCATCAACCTTGCTCAGGGCGTCTGCGATCTGGACGTGCCGAGGGAGGTCATCGAAGGAGCGCATGAAGCGATGCTCCAAGGCTTCAACCAATACACCCGGTACGATGGATTGCCGGTGCTCAGGGAAGCGATCGCCTCCAAGCTCAAGCGCTTCAACCACCTGGACGCGGACCCGGAGAAGAACATCATCGTTTCCGCCGGTGCTACGGGAGTCTTCTACAGCGCCTGCATGGCTTTGCTGAACCCGGGCGACGAGGTCATCGTGCTCGAGCCTTTCTACGGATACCATGTCAACACTCTGCTGGCGGTGGGAGCGAAGCCGGTGTTCGTCCGTCTCATGCCTCCAGGATGGAAGTTGGACACAGACAAGCTACAGAAAGCGGTCACGAAGAGGACCAAGGGCATCGTGATCAACACCCCGGCCAATCCATCGGGCAAGGTGTTCTCGAAGCAGGAGCTCAGGGCGCTGGCGGATTTCGCGAACGAGGAGGACATCTTCGTCTTCTCGGACGAGATCTACGAGTACTTCGTCTACGACGGAAAGAAGCACCTCTCGCCCGCGTCCGTCGAAGGCATGGCCGAGCGGACGATCGCCATCTCCGGATACTCGAAGACGTTCAGCATCACCGGTTGGAGGATCGGATACTGCTTCTGCCACGAACGGTGGGCGAGGATGATCGGCTACGTGAACGATCTCATCTACGTGTGCGCACCCGCTCCCTTGCAGGTGGGAGTGGCAAAGGGCATCGAGAAGCTGCCTAACTCCTACTATGAAGGCATCTGCGCTGACTACCAGGCGAAGCGCAAGCAGATATGCGATGCATTGTCCGAAGCGGGGCTCAAGCCCTACGTTCCTTCCGGCGCCTACTACGTCCTGGCGGACGTTTCCTCGGTCCAAGGGAAGAACAGCAAGGAGCGGGCCATGTTCATTCTGAAGAAGACAGGCGTTGCGAGCGTGCCCGGAAGCGCATTCTATCATGACGATGCAGGCGAGGACCTGGTGCGGTTCTGCTTCGCGAAGAAGGACGAGGTGCTGAGCCAGGCGTGCTCTAGAATCGCTTCGCTTTGATCAGCTAGTCATATCGCATTTCGAAACAAATAAAAAGGGTAGAACGCATATCTCGCGAATCAGAGCCATTCCATAGAGAATGGTGGGGGTTGAGAAAGATGACGGGTACGAGCCCACAAGGCCAACAGCCGTATCAACCGCCGGCAAGGCCGGCGAAAGGTATGAACAAGATGTTGATCGTGGCCATCGTCGTCGCTATCGCGGCGGTGGTGGTGATCGCGGCGCTTGCCCTCTCCCTGGGAGGTGGGGGCGGAGGCGGCGGTGGTGGTGGAGGTGGTGGCGGGGGAGGCGGTGGAGGAACGCTCACCCTGGTCCCGGGAAGCTACATGGAGTGGACCACCTACACCGGCATAGGAGCGAGCATCACGCCGCTCATAGTGGAGAAGTGGACCGTATTGAGCGTGAGCGGCAATAGCGTCATAATCAACAAGACTTCCTACATGATCGGGTTTGAATCCTCTCCGACCTACGAAGCCAAGACCGTCACCAAGGCGGACTTCCAGAAGGGACCGGGCGGGATGACAACCACCGGACTATCGATGGTAGGCTCCGGGAGCCTGTCCACGCCGTTGGGGGATAAGACCTGCAAGCATTACGCAGGCTCAGCGATGTACCAGGGAACGAGCGGTTCTGTAAACATATGGGTCGGGAACACCAATGGCGTGGTCTACTGGGAGGAGATATCGGTGAACGTTGGCGGCGGGAACTTGGAGATGACGGAGAAGGTGACGGCGGGCAACGTGGCCGAGCTGTGACCTTGCAGGAAACCTATTAATGATGAGGGCCTCGCGCCCTCTTCTTCATTCTTCTTGATGCGAGATATCGCTGAACGCGTGCCGAGGGTATGGCAGTAGTTCCTTGCTTCTTGCGAAAATGTGCGATAATAGTCGTCTCAGGCTCCCGAGCCCTCGGACATCTGACAAAGGTATTGTGAAAGGCGGCCGGCGTCCCTGCGCCAGGACTGCAGCTGCCGGAGCGCTTCCTTGGTCCGCTCCGGGTCTTGGTCTATGCATGAGACGTCCGAGATGGCGCTGTCCAGGAAGTCGGTGATGGCATCGACGGTCGCATCCAGCTCGGAGATGAGCTCGTTATCCCCTCGCTCGATGGCAGCCTCCAGCCGTCTCAGGTCCTGGATTGCCTGTACCGCATTAATGCCGACGCTCGATTCGAAGTCGCTGGCGATCTGATAGATCGGGGTCTCGGGGTCGTGCATCGCCGCGTGCATGTCCTCCAGTCCCTGACGCAAGCCTTGCGACAGAGAGAGCGCTTCCTTGATCTCCGAGCCTGAGACGGCGAGCATGGGATGTTCTTTGGTCGCTAACGGTGATATACTTTCGCATGGCGCGGGGTTCGATCTAGATCGAGCGCTTTGATAAGGTGATCGACGATGCGCTCTCCGGTCTTCCCGTTCCCAAAGGGGTTCTTCCATGTCCTCGGGACGTCGAGCATCTTCATCGATCGGGAGAGTATCGTTCTTGGCCTGGTGCCGGCGAGCAGGTTCGCTCCGACCTGGACGGTCTCCGGTCGTTCGGTGTTGTCGCGCATTGTTACACAAGGCACTTTCAGAATGCAGGCCTCTTCCTGCACTCCGCCTGAGTCGGTGAGGATTAGCTTGGCGTTCGATTCCAGCATGAGGAAGTCCAAGTAACCTACTGGATCCAACAGTTCGAGGCCTTTCGTCGACAACATGAACTTGCCAATGCTGTTCCGCGTCCGGGGATGAGCTGGGAGGATGACCCTCATCCCCGCTCCCTTCTTGCGATTCGTGGATCATCAAGCATTCCGTTCAATCGTTCGCGATCGTCGACGTTCTCCTCCCGATGCACATTCATTCGGATGCCTCATCCTGACCCTCTCGACTGTCTCCCGGAAGAGAAGATCGAAATGCCTTATCAGTGCATAGATGTCGCATGCATCCTCGATCGGCCTATTCTCGCGATCCCGACTCACGATCGATCTCACCTCAGCAGCGAGTAGGCGCTCGGGAATGACCCCTTTTGCATAGAGGTATGTCCGTTCTCTACTACTTCATGCCCTTCTTGCGCTCGAGTGCTATGAGCGTCACTGCCACCAGCACCATGGCGATTGAAATTATCACTAAGATGATGGGTATGTAGCTACTTGTCTTGTTGGCGATGATGCTGCCGATCACCAGACCTGAATTGGTGACCTTCGCGGACACGGTCTTGGTCTCGATGCCCGCGCCACTGATGGTGAGGGTATGGTTGCCCGGGGAGGCCATGATGGTGAAGTTGCCTTGAGCGTCTGTCTTCACCGATGTGCCGTCCTCCAAGGCGACCGTGATACTGGCCAGACCTTTGCCGCCGACATCCACTATCTTCCCACTCACGGGGAGTTTGGTGGGCACCAGGACGGAAATGGCGGCGCTCTGGGCTCCCTCTCCGACGGCATTGACGGCGCTCACCTTGTAGTAATAGGTGGAGCCGGCCGCCGCTGCCGCGTCAACGAACGTGGCCGAGGTGCTGTTGCCGATGTAGGCCGCGCTGACGGCCGAAAGGCCGCGGTAGACGTTGTAGCGAGTGATAGGACTGCCGCCGGTGCCGGCCGGCGCGGTCCAAGTCAACGTGACCTGACCATAGATCGCCCTGGCGTTCAGTCCGGTCGGCGTTCCCGGTACGGTCATCACGGTGGCGTTGCGGATGTTCGAATCGAGCGAGTCGCCAGCGGCGTTCACGGCCTTGACGGCGAAATAGTACTTTGTTCCAGCCGTCAATCCAGTGACGCTCACGGTGAGGGTCGTCGCCGGCAGGGTGCCTCCGAACTGAGTAGTTGGATCGACCATTCCGTAGTAGACCTTGTAGCCGGTGATCGGCGTGCTTCCGTTGTCAGTGGGGGCGATCCAAGCCAAGACCGCGCTGTTGATCCCCGCGATGGCGGAGGTCAGCGTCGGAGCGCCGGAAACGGTGTACACTGAGATGCCGGTCTGCTCGCCCGAGGCAGTACCCACGAGGATGTCGGTGGCCCTGACCCACTGCTCGCCGGTGGTGGTCAGCTTCACGCCGCTGGTGAAGGTGTGTGTGCCGCCATCGCCCAGGACGAAGGTGTAGTCAGCTGGCAGGCGGGTGGCTCCCTTCACATCGGTGGAGGTGAAGTGGATCATGCCGGCGTAGGTGGTGTTGATGTTGTTGCACGCATCGTAGGCGGTCACGGTCGGCGAGGTCAGCACGCCAGCGACCACCGGGTCGGTGATGCCAGCCAAGGTGAAGTGGTGCAGCGCGCCTGGGTTGATGGTGATCGCAGCGCTCGTCAGCGATATCGTACCATTGGTTATGATGATGGTGCGACTCCCGGCCGTCCTCAGGGTGAACCCTGTTCCGGGGAAGGTGTGCGTGCCGGTAGTGCCATCGAAGGTGTACTTGCTTCCAATGGTGTACGGAAGCACCGCGGCCGTGTCCGTGGAGGCAAAGTAGACATCGCCAGCGTAGTCGGTCTTGATGTTGCGGTAGGCATCATATGCCGTGACCACGACGTCGTTGACACCGGTCGTCCACGCGGTCCCGGCCGTGCAGGTTGCCAGATATCCGGTCATAGTGAAGCTGATCAGGGCGCCTGGATTGATGGCGATCGCAGCGCTCGTTTGAGATATCGTGCCATTGGTTATGGTGATGGTCTGGCTTGCGGTGGTCTTCAGGGTGAACCCTGCTCCAACGAAGGTGTGCGTGCCGATGCCGGCAACGAAGGTGTACTTGGCTCCAGAGGTGTATGGGAGCACCGCGGCCGTGTCCGTGGATGTGAAGTAGACATCTCCAGCATAGTCGGTCTTGATGTTGCTGTAGGCGTCATAGGCGGTGACCACCACTCCGGCGGTCCACGCGTTTCCGGCCGTGCAGGATGCCGGGTATCCGGTCATGGTGAAGCTAGCTAGGGCGCCTGGGTTGACGGTGATCGTGGCGCTGGTGCCGGTGATCGTTCCATCGGTCATGGTGATGGTCTGCGCGCCCACGATGTTGAGCGCGAACCCGTTGCCTAGGAAGGTCTTAGTACCCGACGCGAAGGCTTGCGCGGCCGGCAGGGTGCCGGCGCAAGAGGCGCTCCACACCGGGCTGCCAGTATAGCTGATCACGGTGTTGTTGAACGCATCATGGGCCGTGACCACGACATCGTTGGCGGTGGTCGCCCAGGGGGCGCCAGCGACGAAGGACAGAGTTCCGCCGACGGCCACATTGAAATGGTCGAGGACGGCGTGCGTGACGGTGATCGCAGCGCTCTCCAGCGATATCGCACCAGTGGTTATGGTGATGGTGCGGCTCGCGGTGGTCTTCAGAGTGAACCCGGCTCCAGCGAAGGTGTGCGTGCCGGTAGTGCCATCGAAGGTGTACTTGCTTCCAATGGTGTACGGGAGCGCCGCGGCCGTGTCCGTGGAGGCAAAGTAGACATCGCCAGCGTAGTCGGTCTTGATGTTGCTGTAGGCATCATATGCCGTGACCACGACGTCGTTGACACCGGTCGTCCACGCGGTCCCGGCCGTGC
>Ga0315295_10000413_pt1 | contig 36736 bp, 35 predicted proteins | sample YL17G14_0_MG_FD_204453 | JGI IMG/M metagenome (GOLD analysis project Ga0315295, IMG submission 204453) | Sediment microbial communities from Yellowstone Lake, YNP, Wyoming, USA - YL17G14_0 | ecosystem: Environmental > Aquatic > Freshwater > Lake > Sediment | place: USA: Wyoming | collected...
ATACCATGAAGGGAGAAATCTGGCTATTGGACTTACGCCCTAAAACCGTGGCAGGACAGATCGCCTCAAAGCCTTTATGAACGCGATGAACTTTCATTGACTGTTGCTTTTATGCAGTACACCGCAGGTGTTGTTCAGTAATCTTTCTTACTTTGTCTATTTCATGCACGCCATTCCGTTTCACATATCATGTGGGCGGTTTCCCAGTACGCCCATATGTTCAGCAAGTATTAGTGGCAATAGATTCTGATCCACTCCAAATATTGAGCATAGTCATCGTCATATTCAAGGACGATCTTTTGATAGTTACCACGCTGTGGGATGTGATGGGGGAGACCGACCACTACTGCACGTGCTATTCTCGGCATGGAAGAAATGATAGAGGAACAACATCCAATGAGTCAAAAAATGGGCGCTGTCCATTGCTGTTCAGTGCCATGGGGAACCATGTCGAGATCCGTAAGAAGTTCATCACCAGACATGCCATGGAGGAAGGAACATTTAAATTTTAGTAGAAAGGTTTACGTTGAAGAATGAAGGATCTTCCCCTCATGTGACGTAATAGATCAAAACTTCAGCCCCTCGATGTTTAGAAATACCTCAAGGTTAATACACCTAACGTTTAAATCCCTACAGACCCTTGGAATACGCATCCCCTCATCTTTCTCCTGAGTGACCAGCAGGCCATTTCTTGACTTTGAAGCCGCGATAAGAAATGGGTCAGCTACTGGATCTCCTTTTCGTATCTTTTTCCGTGCGACAAGAGAGCGGTACTCGGTGTTATTCATTATTTCAGTTACAATACGAATTTCGGCATCTGTGGGCATTAAAAATATTCTCTTGTTGGATTTGATCCAACTATTAATATCCGCAGACGCATTATATCTCTCCAGTTCTCGCAGCACTTCCCGTACTGAATAAAGATTGCCCTCAGTAACAAGGGCGTCAAGCCTTCCCCATATAGTTGGAAATTGAGAGCGATAGTAATACCCCAATGTGCTGAATACATTCGTATCAAAGAAGTACATATTCTCTATCGAAGAAAATTTGCGAGTTTTTCGATGTGACTAGCCTTGACCCTGAGATGCGAAGCCAATTCTTCCATAGAGATACGCCCTGTCACATAATTCGCATAAGCAAGACGAGTGTATCCTTCTCCAAGATAAGCAAGTCTTGTTAAATAGTAATTGCCCCCTGATCTCTCCCCTTGCCTAAGGTACTCTCTATTCCATTTTGCTGCTTTTGTTTGATAGTACTGTTCACTGATAACGTTTGAATCAAGCAATCGTCTAAGTATAACTTCTCTGCTTACTGAATATTTTCTCGCAATTCTTTCGATGCTATCAGGATCATCATGACGAAAATAGCTTATGTCGTTTGCAAATGAATCGGAAGGAACGAGTAACTCAGCAGCAAATCTATTACATATAATCTCCAAGTTTCTATCGTGCATAAGCATATGCTTAAAATACGACTCGTCCACATCGGTTACCCCGTGCACACCAAACAAAATATGGCCCAGCTCATGTATTAGGGTGAATGTCTGGCGTGCATGTGCGGTCGAGTTATTGATGAAAACAATAGGGTACTCATCATCAAGGAGGCAGAATCCCGAAATATGTTTATCCTTGAAGGAGTCTTTAAAGGTATAGATACCAGCTTCCTCAAGCGCATGTCGCCAATACTTGAAAGCGGCCTCATTATCTCTAAACAAAATTTGTGTCTCAAGTAAAACACCAAGGAAATCTCGCGCCTGACCTGCAACCAGTTCAACAGGCTGACCAGCGAGGTGTATCTCACGGAATATCCGTCGTCTTGGTTTTTCTTGTACCAGCTCAGCCAGTGATTCCTGATACGCCTCTCCGAGACGCATTTTCCAAATCGTATCTCCAGATAAACGAGAGATCTCATATCCAGATATTCTGCGAAATTTAGTTGCGGGGTCATCAATGTCTGGTGGGGTAGGGAAAAAGAAAACAGCCAATGGAACGTGTAAGTGGCTATAAGATAGAGCTTCAAGAACAGTATATGGGGGCCTGTCACCTCCAGACTCCCATTGACGAATCTCATCGGGTTCGCGTTTTAACTTCTCTGCTAGTTCTTCGACACTCAGGTGGTTACGCTCTCTTGCCCACGTAAGGATACCAGGCTTAATCGTGACCTTCATTGCAATTTCCCCTTGAAGGCTTTGTCGAGAATCGAGGGCAGCAAGGCGTCCATCTCGGCGGCGGTCTCGGCCTGCAGGCGCTTGAGGGCGTCAACCTCTACTTGTAACGCGTCCAGCTCCTCCACAATCCGACGTTGCTCGCCGAGAGATGGATAGGCAACTGGTGTCTCTCGCAGGATTACCTGCGAAATGTTCACCTGAGCATCAGCTAATCCCGTTTTGCGACTTGCCAAAAGCTCCTGCGAGAAGGGAGAAGCAAGCGACAGCTCAAGAAAGCGAGGGTCTATCTTCTCTCGGTTCGGGCGTAGCCGGATTAGCTTATCGGAAATCGTTAGCCTTGGCTCTGAGCGGCGCACTGCTGCTACAACAGCCACTCGCTTTCGTGGGCCAGCACGTGTGACGAGCACATCCCCTTCTTGAACTGCAAGCCCCTGTAACGGTTGTAAAGCAGAGGGCAGTGCCTTATTCTCATGCGGACGGAATTCGCACCACTGAACAGCAGTCGTCTTCAAAACTCCCCATTGACCATCACGTGCTGGCACATCATCACATTGGGGGCTCCAGCCAGCATCCATGCTAATGATTACATCTTTTACAGTTTCGCGTGACCACGCTTCACCATGCGGGTTCATGCGTTGCGCAAGACAAGAAGCGTATAACCCCTCCGCCTCCTCAAATGCCTGCTGCCGGAGGGTGCGGGCCTCGTGGATTTGGGCGGCCAGTTCCTCAATTCGCGCCACGATTCGCCGCTGCTCGGGCAAGGGTGGTAAGGGGATTTCATAACCAAGTACATAGGCAGGTCGAATGGCCGCATAGTTTGTCGAACCTTGCGCCTCCACCTGCTCGCGGAAAGCAGGCGTTCGGATAAAGTAGTCGAGAAACTGCCGATCGAGGTTTGCTTCATCGATGACGAACAGAAAGTAGTGGCTGCTCACGATTGAGCCATCGAGCAACTCAGGCACAATACCGAAGCCCCCGACTTTGGCGTCAATTTCGGCAACCAGAAACTCACCGGTGCGACAAACTTGTTGCATCTTGGTCTTTATAAGAGCGCCTGGAACTTCGTCCCGAAGAATAATGCCTTGCGCATGGAGCTGCACACGGGACCGCTTGTAGGTCGTGAGGTCATGGATTGTGATGAACTCCTTCCGATGACGCAGGACCTCCCCTAACCTCACCTTTGGCCACGCACTCATTATTGGCCTCCCCAAAAAATAGCTTGACGGTGCTGCAGAAATATGCCAATATAAAATTGCAGGCAAGCGCAGGGTTTGTAGAGGTCGCCAGTGATGGCGGCAGCCCTTCGGGGTGGGATCCTCGAACCTGGGGCCTGCATTAGCCTTTGACCTCATCGGCAAACATCGCAATATGCGGGTTTGCCGATTTGAGTTTCTGAAAGTCTTCGGGCCAGAACTTAAGCCCGTAACCGAGAACCGACCCTTTATGCCGGTAACAGGTGTGCAAGAGAAGTCGAGAGTATTTGTCCTCTATCTCACCGTAACGATTCACATTGACTGCGTAGAAGAAGCTTGAAGCCACGGCATCAGCAATCTGCAGGCCTGCACGTTTTGAATGATCAACAGCCGAGACACTCTCAGGGTCGATAACGTTCCAATCGATTCTTACGTCCAAGGGATCGCTTTTTGTCCTGAGAGTCTGTAAATAACCGGTGAGGTCTTCATACGACATGATGCTGCGGTTCGAGAAAACGACATCAGCTTTCCCGCTACCTCCGTCGGTGTTGTGTTTGTCCCGACAAAGCCATGAAACGCGTTCGAGAAGGAAACGGGACGCATATCGGTAAAGCAGAAATTTCTCGGACTGAAACTTTTCCGGATCACGAATGCTCGGCTTATGAACCAGCACGCTGACCGCTTTTATCGGGGCGGCTGCGATCTGCTTTACGTAGGGAACGCGCTGTTCATGTTTCAGGTCTCTGAAGTGCAACTCCTTTTTCGGAGGCTTTCCAAGAAGGTCTCGAACACTTTCAAGAGTCCGCACGAGCGAGAGATCGTTCTTCTTGCGTACGACAATAGCGGAAAGCACAAGCCAGCGAGAGCTCCCGGAGCCGTCAGAATTAAACATAAACCCTTCGTCACCGGACTCATCGATATAAACGCGAAAACTGATATCCTTCATATTTTCTCGTGCAAAAGATCTTTGATATCGCCGCGATTTCGAGAAACCTCTGCTTCTTCGCCACTATACGATACTATACACTATCTTGTTTCCGCAGACAGTGTCTGCGTTTTCTTGATGTCGAGGCGCATGCGTTATCTCGCTGAAGCCAATTGTCTGCGAATATTCGCCATGATCTCAGCGATCCGCTGCTCTTTCTTGAGAATATCATCAGCGAGCTGTTCCGGCGGAAGATGGGTAATGTCTTCTCTCCCGCGGGGGTTCTTGATGTCAAGATTCGCGCTCAGAAGCTTCCCTTCGTTGTTGTATTTCAGGATATCGTCTGCTTTTACCATCCACGCCCGGTCATTGTCCTCGCGGTTTTTCCACCATTTGAGGCAGTCGGCAAACTCTTCAAACTGGAGCTGCTGGGTCTTGGTGTAATTCTTCCTTCCCTCGGGTAGCGGCTGTTCGTAGTACCATATCTCCTTCGTCGGCCCGGAACGGTCGAAGAACAGGAGGTTCGTGGGGATGCTTGTATAGGGAGCAAAGACGCCGTTAGGCAGGCGGACGATGGTGTGGAGGTTGAACCCCTTGAGAAGGTCCTCCTTGATGCGGGCGCAGACACCGTCTCCGAAGAGCGTGCCATTGGGCACAACGACAGCAGCGCGTGCCGGCCTGCCCACCTTGCCGGGCTGACGGCGCAGCTTCCTCATAATAAGCTGGAGGAAAAGGAGCGCGGTCTCGGCGGTCTGCTTGTCCTCAGGGAAGTTTCCCTGTATTCCCTTCTCTTCCTCGCCTCCAAAGGGTGGGTTTGTGAGGATAATATCCACGCGGTCCTTCTCGCCGATCTCGGTCAGCTTGAAGCGAAGTGCATTGCCCGGGTCGATCTGCGGAGCATCGAGCCCGTGAAGGAGCAGGTTCATCTGGCAGAGGAGGTAGGGCAGGGATTTTGGCTCACAACCAAAGAGGGAACGTTTCTGTAGGATTCTATGGTCTTCGACGGTTTTCACCTGTTTGCTGAGGTGATTGAAAGCCTCGACCAGAAAACCCCCGGTCCCGGAGGCAGGGTCCAGCACAACCTCGCCGAGGCGGGGATCTGTCACTTCAACCATGAAACGTACGACTGGCCGCGGTGTGTAAAACTCACCTGCATCGCCTGCAGCGTCACGCATCTCACGGAGCATAGACTCGTAGAGCGCGCCGAGGGTGTGCAATTCGTCGCTCGAGGTGAAGTGGATGACGTGTATCTTGTTGATGACGTCTCTCAGGAGGTAACCGCTGCGCATGCGATTGTCGACTCCTTTAAAGACGGTAGAAATGACGTCGCGGCGGTCATCACCATTGGAGCTGGTAAGGCTGCGCAGGTATGCAAAAAGGCCGGCTCCACGGGTGCCGTCAGGTCTGATGCATTCATCCTGATTCATGAAGACCAGGAGTTCGTCGCCGGTGATCCCCTGCGGTTTCGCTGCCCAGTCGCGCCAGCGGTAGGGAGGCTCGATGGCCGGGCGGAACTTCGTACCCGCCAATGCAGACTCTTCTTCCCTCTGCAGTTCCAGGTCGTCGAGGAACTTGAGGAACATGATCCAGGTGAGCATCGGCAGCCGGTCGAGGTCGCCATTGAGGCCTTTGTCCTTGCGCATGATGTCACGGGCTGACTTGATGAGGCTGCCGAGAGACTGGGCTGTGGTAAGTTGCTTGCCGACAACTGTTTTGGTTCGTGCCATATTCTATTCCCCTATGCCGCATAGAGCAGGTTCTGAAGTTCGGTCACTGCACTGCGCAATTGGTCGGGACCGCCGAAGAGCTGGATGATATCGTGAACCTGACCGTGGGCTGATATTGGTGGCACCTTGAGCACGTCGGGTAAGACGAACTGGGCATCACCATATTCTGCATATTTTTCGAGGAGATCATCGAGGATCTGCCTCGCCTCGGGGCCGTAGCGCACGAAGAAGTCCTTCTGCTCAGCGCGGAGGCGTTGGGCCCGCTCACGGCGTGTGCGGAGAGGGGCATTGAAGGCGAGATGGCAGAGCAGGTCAAAGGGATCGGCCTCGGGCTGGTTGATAACTTCAGCCAGATCGGCAAAACTCACGCCACGTTCTTCAAGACCCTTGATGATTTCGGAGCGCTGTGTAGGGTCAGCCCACTTTTCCCTCAGTTCGCGTGCTGTCGGACAGAGCGTGCGGACGTTGTCTGCCGCGTAATCGGTATAGCGCACAACACGGAGCTGTCTGCCCTCTGGATCGAGCTCATATACAAGATGTACAGCGATTTCGACTTGGCCGCCGTCCACATAGAACTTGCGCCGCTCTTCCGCCGGCGGCTCGATAATGACCGGCCCTTCTCCTTCGGGCTCATACGATGCGGTCTCCTCTGAAACAGTCAGGATCGCCCCCGTTCCCGTGAGCTCCTCCTCGGTTATTTTCGTCGGATCGCCGTCGAAATCAGGGTCGGCAAACTGGCGTGTTGCAGAGCCGGCATAGTCGAGGATGTTGAACCAGAGCTTACCATAATCGTCACGCACCCGTGTGCCGCGGCCAATGATCTGCTTGAACTCAGTCATGGAGCCGACGACGCGGGCAAGGACAATATTTTTGCAGGTGGGAGCGTCTACCCCGGTAGAGAGGAGCTGCGAGGTAGTAAGAATGGTTGGTGTCCTGGTGTCCACGTCCTGAAACCGACTGAGATGGCCCCTCCCGATATCCCCTTCGTCTGCAGTGACGCGACAGACGTAATCAGGATACCGGGCAACGAGGTCGTTGTTGAGATTAGACAAGGCCTGACGCATCTCGCTGGCGTGCTCCTGGTCCACACAAAAGACGATTGTCTTGGCAAAGCGGTCTGTTTTCTTGAGAAACTCCGTAAGGTGGCAGGCAATGATTTCGGTGCGGGCAAGAAGCGCAACTATACGCTCGAAATCCTTAGTCTGATACTCCTCATCTGGTATAAGACGGCCGTAGCGGTCCATCTCATCCTTGCTCGGCCTCCACCCCGCGGCATCCCATTCGGTGATGACACGATGAACACGGCAGGGTGCAAGGAAACCATCGTCAATTCCCTGCCTGAGGCTGTATTGGTAGATCGGGTTGCCGAAGTAGAGATACGTATCACGGGTCTCATCATGAAGGGGGGTGGCGGTCATGCCTAAATGAAACGCCGGTTTAAAGTAGTCGAGGATGCCCCGCCAGGCACTGTCATCCCTGGCGCTGCCCCTGTGGCACTCGTCCACGATGACAAGGTCAAAGAATTCAGGTGAAAATGACTTGAACAGGCCGATGCGTCGCTCGTCCTCTGCAAGGGCCTGATAGATCGCAAAGTACATCTCTCGGCTCTGCACGACCTCACCGGATTCAATCTTGTAGCGGGCATCGCCGAAGCCTGCGAAGATGCCGTCCTTGGGCTGATCAACGAGGATGTTGCGGTCGGCAAGATAGAGGATCTTGGGCCTACGATGCTCTCTGGCGCGGTTCCAGCGGGCATTCCAAAGTTTCCAGCAGATCTGGAATGCGACAACGGTCTTCCCGGTACCGGTGGCCATGGTAAGAAGAAGACGGCGCTGGCCCTTGAGGATTGCCTCGACGGTGCGGTTGATGGCTATCTGCTGGTAATAACGCTCGTCCTTGCCTACAATGTGGTTAAAGGCTGTGAGAAGACCGTCAGCGACGTGCTGGTCTGTAATCGCATTGGCAGTACGATAACGTTGCCAGAGGGCATCTGGCGTAGGGTAATCGTCCCGTGATGTCTCGAAGCCGGTGGTGTAGTCAAACTCAAGGATTTCGTGGCCATTTGTAGAAAAGGCAAAGCTGAGTCCAAGCATCTCGGCATAGACCTTGGCTTGCTGGAGACCATCGGATGCAGATCTGTAAGAGGCCTTGGCTTCGACCACGGCAAGAGGAAAGTCCCGGGTATAACGGAGCAGGTAGTCCACTCGCTTGGGTGGCTTACGGATGAATCCTTGCCCTACAGGGATAATACGGCCATCTGTAATCGTCCGTTGTTCGGCGATGGAGTGAGGCTCGTTGTCCCATCCAACGTTCTGAAGTTTGGGGACTACCAATTTGCGGCACGTATCTGCTTCGGTGAGGGGCATAGGTTATGTATATTGTAACTGCTTAAGAGAATTTGCCGCCGGCTTCGCTTCGGCGTCCTGCGACCACCTTTGGCCCTTCAGAGAATTGTTCGCGCCAAGGGCACAAGGGCTCAAGAGCCAAGGGCAACAGACCTGGAGAGGCGAATGCCCACGAGACTGTCGCGGTGGCCGGGCCAGTCGGCGCCGCGCGTGGCCGACCGGCAGCGGTGAGCGCCGGCGTACCAACCGCCGCCGCGCAGCACGCGGTAGGAGCCTCGCGGATTGTCGATCCAGGCCCGGCCGTCATCCGGAGCCCTCTTGTAACTGTCATGCCAGTCGTCTTCCACCCACTCCCAGACGTTTCCGTGCATGTCGTACAGGCCGAATTTGTTGGGCGCTTTTTCGCCCACAGGATGGGTCTGGCCACCCGAGTTCTTATTATACCATCCTGCCTGACCGAGGTCTTCCTCGGTGTCTCCCGTGTAGTAGCGGGTGCGGGTACCGGCCCGGCAGGCGTACTCCCACTCCGCCTCGCTCGGCAGCCTCAGCCCGGCCCAGGATGCATAGCGCTGGGCATCATCCCAGCTCACGCCCACCACCGGCTGGCGCGGCTGGTTGAAGCGGCGGTCGGCCCAGTATCCCGGCGCCTCCGCCTTTGGGTTGTCCTCAAGAAAGCGGCCGTACTCTTCGTTTGTCACCGGATAGCGCCCCATATAGAAATCCGGCACCCGCACCTCGTGCAGCGGGCCTTCATATTCAAAGTGTCCTTCCTCTGAAGGCTCAGAGCCCATCATGAACACGCCGCCCGGTATCCGCACCAGCTCGTACCCTCCCCGCTCGGCGTACACGACTTCCTGGACTGCCTGTTTGGCTCGCTCGCTCATCCATTGCCGCAGCTCTCCAAAAGGATGACGGGCAAGCCTAGCCTGCAGCTTCTCAACCTGATTTGCATCGATGCGGGCAAGCACCTTCAGGGCCAAAAGCTGCCGCTGCCAGAGTTCCCGCTTTTTCCCGGGATCGGTTTCCAAAAGTTCTTTGAGCCGCTGCCAGGGTTTCGGCTCGAAAAGCTCTATGAAAGGTTGGGCGCTGATTTCCGCAGCATCGTCCAGGCACAACTCCACAAGGTTCGGATACCTGGCAAAAGCCGGCTGCTGCACCACTTCACGCATAAACGGGATAAACCGTGACGGGTCTTCGAGGGCCAACAGCAGAAGTACGACCTCCTGCCACCAGCTTTCGCCGTAATGGCTCGCCAGCTCGAGCAAAACCTTCTGATCCGTGAAGGCGCGGCTCCTGATCTCGCGCGCTGCCAGGTACTCCTGAAAACCCAGGTGCATGAAGCCGTAGCGCTCCACTCCCCAGCCGGTCAGCAGTCCGCTCTCGTCCCGGATGGTGCGCAGGAAGTCCTCTGCGCTGCCCCTTGTCCAGCCCACGGCTTTCAGCGCCGGCTCGATGTGGGGCGCCAGCTCCGCCGCCGTGGCGCGTGTGCGCTCTGGCTCGGCATGCAGCCACAGAGCGGCAGGCTGAAGGGCCCTCCTGCCATCCTGTGCGCTTATTCCTATGGAAAGGCCCTTCGATCCCCGCCAGTGCTCGAGCAGCACGTCGATGCACTCTTCGTAGAGCCTCGCCCGTTTCTGAGGGAGCTGCCCGCGGTGACGGTGCACCAGGCATATGTTTGTCAGAAGCAGTGGGTTTCGGGTCAGCTCGAAGACCCGGCGGGCGCGGAAATCAGGCTCGCGCAGCCGGTTGATCAGTTGCTCAGCCTTCTCTTTGGCAATTCCCTCTGCCTGCTCAGGGTCTTTTGCGAGCCCACGTTCGACGATTTTGTACCAGTTGTGAACGAAGCGTTCCACCTGGTCCTCGCTGAGCGGGCGGATGTGCATCTCGAGAAAATCAGCACCGAGATCCACATCAGGGGTGTATCCCGCAAAACGGCTCGTCACAGCAAACCAGCAGGATTCGTGCAGCCGCAGACCCTGGCCTATCCACTCGGCCACCTGCTTGCGCTGGGAGCGGTCCGCCACTTCGTCCAGGCCATCCAGAAGGAAGAGAAGATTGCCCTTCCCCAGGAGACGCTCGCCGAAATCTAATGGGGTTTTCAAAAGGGGGCTGGACAATTGATCCTGGATGAACCCATCCAGACCTCGATTCAGGTCCCGCAGCTCCCGCAAGGGCAGGAAAACCGGCAGCAAGCCTTTGGGGAGGCCTATCGTCTCTGAGCCCTTGCGCAGGCACCACAGCAGCAGCCGTTTCATGTGGGTCGTCTTGCCCGCGCCGGGGTCGCCAAGGATCACCACACCGCGGCGCTGCCGCATGGCTGACTGGCGGAATGCCTCAGGAAGGGCGATTTCGAGAGCGGCGTCTGATTTCCGCAAAACATCCTCTGCGTGGGCCGCGTCTGAAAAGCACTCGCCGCCGATGCCCCGGAGGTCCACGACGGCATGCAGGGGGACATAAATGTCTTCGATGTCGATGGGCACCTTGAGTTGGGTGACGAAACCGGCGACCGGCAGGGTTGCATGCAGTGCATCTGCCTTCTGGCAGTAGAGTCGGATCTCTTCTTCGAGGCCTTCATCGATCTCATGCGCGGGAGCGCCGGTTGTTTCCTTGGCCTGCTGCGGCGGTTTTGGCTCATGTTTATTACGCCATCTATTCAAAGCCGCAAGCACTTTGGCCTGAAGCGTCGTCTCAGTGAAGAGAGCGGGCATCTGGTCGCCCGCTATCCGTTTTTTGAATGCATCGAGTTTCTTCTGCTTATCCCACCGCTCATCGCCTGTGTCGAAATCTCTTTCAGTGTTCACCGGCAGATTAGGATCGATCAGAAACATCAGCTTTTCCCCGGCTGCGTCGTATTCCATCTCGGTGATGGATTTCCGGCCGCCCGGTTCCCATCCGTAGCGCCGGGCGATGATGCCCACCAGCAAATCTGCTTCGCGGGCATATCGCAGGCATTCCTCCACCGTGGGTTGCGTGCTGGCAGTGAAGATCTCCATCCCGTGCCAGACCATGTCCGCCATGGTGATCGCATCCTGCACCAGCTTGCGTCTTTCCTCGTTGTCCAGATACGTGCTCGAGACAAAGACCTTGTACAAGCGTCGTGTCATTTTACGCTACCCTCAAATTCCCGCCATGCTTGTCGTAAACGAGGCGGAAAGCAATTGCATGGATAAACCTCTGCACATGTTTCGTCATGCGTAACCTTTGCCACCATTTCAACAGAGAGGAAGACGAGGTATCTCTAAACAGTCTCCCACTTCCTCTCGAATATCTCCCAGAGGTGTATCTCTATATCAAAAAAGTGTAGATGATATCGGCCTCTTCTGACCCCGCGCCGCAGCATGGGCACTCGGTCTTGTAATGGCTCAGCAGTTCCTCTTTCAGCGGTCTGCCGCTTGCCGTTTTTTCTCTGCTCAAGCCGTTTGAAGGCATCCTTCAGTTGTTCTATGTCGATCGGCTCCGCTTCGGTCTTTACGATAAACCAGGCGACGGGATTCAGATCGATGCCGGTGACGTGGCAGCTAAGACGGTCACGTTTCAAAGGAACACAACCTCTTTCAGAATCCTCTCTTTCAGTTCAGGTCTGATACTCTCTTTCGGAATAAGGTCAACCTTCGTTTTTAAAAGGTCAGAGAGATAATTCTCTATTCCCACAAATCGCAATAAACTCACGGGTTCTCCTATTTCAACCAGAATATCTATATCGCTTCTCTTCCTCTGTTCGCCCCGCATATACGAGCCGAAGATCCCTATCTCGGTGATCTTATACTTTTCTCTCAGTTCGTCTCTGTGCCTGCTGAGAATATCCCTTATTTCATCAAGTGATTTCTTCATTCCAGGGCTCCCCTCTTCTGGATTCTTTACCACACGCGCTTGTCGCGCAAACGAATGTTTAGACGAATATCCTTTGGAGCGGTTTTCTTTCAGCAAGAAGTTCTGTGATTTCGGCATCAGAGTATCTTGCAGCCATTTGTCTTCACTCCTGCATCATCCGCACTTTTCCATGCTCCTTTTTTTGGCGAGGGTCATGTCTCTGCATCGATCTGTCTTTTTTAGACTATTTAAATCCTAATCCTGCATTACAATCCTCCAGTCAATTGTGAGACATTACGCTATCTGCTATCCTTATGAACTCAAGTCGATATATTTTTTGAATTTCATTTCCTCAACTGCTTCTCGTATTTCCATCTCAGTAAACTTAGGCTTCACCTGTTTGACGACATGAATGATTTCATCACTCGATAGACGTTTTCCCTGCCTCCTGTGATCACGTTCGACATATACAATTGTTGAACGAAGCTCCAGGTCCTTTGCCCATAAATCGCCGAACTCGTCCGCAAGCGACGAGATCGCCTTGCTGACACGGCGATCATTGAGGAAATCTGCTCCTTTTTCTCTTAACAAATCAGCTTGCTTTCCGGGCTGAATCTCATAACCCCCGGTCGAACTCAGAACAGGCCGGATCGAAACTCCTCCCATATGTTCAACAAGATCGAGATCCTGCAGGAGTTGCGAGGTGAAGGGTCCATAGGTGTATAGCTCGAAGTCGTAGCCGCAGTCTATTCCATAAACGTCCTGAAGGATGTAAACCATTTTTTGCAGCGCTGTCTTTCCGAACTGAGGGCTTTTGTCTTCAAGGCGCTTCGCAAGCTCTGCAATAAGGGCATAACGGCGCCACGGGATGTCCAATTTGATGTGCATAATTCCTCCTCCTTACTCACCACGAAGTCTGCGAACAATGTCACGCGCTTCCTCTCTTTTTTCTAACGGCACATAAACACGTGTCTGACTGACCGCCTTCAATCCGTTCACGACCGTAGAGCGCCTCGATAGAGTCGTAAGCATCTCATCCGGTTGTCCCGGCCTGATTAGGATCGGGATATCTCCCATTTCAAATTTATACCACGAACTCTCAGCTCTATCGATGAAGCTTATGGAGTCGTGCAAAGCGTCGGCTACTTTCTCAGCGAATTCAAGGTCAGCGGTATCTGGAACCTCCGGTGTTTCAAAAACACGGCGATGGTGCTTCCTGTCAATCAAAATTGTACCATTTTCGTCGGCTAATCCATCATGAATCATGCCCAAAATACGCCAATCGTCCCACTTCAGGTATTCTCCAATGTTGTCGCTTGTCGTTGGTGGGGGGAAAGCTTCCCTGTTGGTAAGGGCGCTATCTTTCTGCTGCTCTGCCAATAGTCGTTTTATTGCTTCGACAGAGTGGTAGTCATACGCACGCCGGGTGTGCTGGAAATAGACCTGGGTGAACATCATGTACCTTGCAAGTATGAGGGCTTCGGCGGCATGGACGCCACCTTCTTCAACTGCAAGCACCGGAGACCGAGTCTCTGGATCTACGGCAACTGTTAGCGTGACCAACAGGCGATTCAAGTCATATTTCCCGTAGGCAACACCTATATGATGCGAATCTCGCAAGAGATAATCGGCTCTATCGGCATCAAGTTGGCTCGTCACGAGATTTCGCCAGAGGAGGCAGCGGCCGAGCGTTGAACGACCATTCAAAAAGTCCGCTATGTCCTCGGCCTTTATGTTGTAGTTCTGGTTTAGCGGATGGGTTTCAATAACATCACGCATCAGAAGTGATACCACCGCAGCTGAGTAGTTTTCATGTTTGTAGTACTTCCCGGTGGCCGGGTCCTTGTCCATCAATCCATCGGCTGCATGTGAGAATGGGGCATGACCAACATCATGGAGAAGGCAAGAAAGACGCACCAGAACCCGATCTTTCTCAAGCCCACCCTCGGTGAATGCCAATTCTGATTTCAAGAAATCCGACCTGCGCTTTACGATTTCGTCGAACATCCTCGTAGCGACATGCATGACGCCGAGGGAGTGCTCAAACCGTGTATGCATGGCACCAGGGTATATCATGTCGGTCAGGGCGAGTTGGCGGATCCTCCTCAGCCTCTGAAAAACGGAGTGATTGACGATGTCTCGTTCCCACTCATTGAGTTCAACGAAACCATGTATCGGATCGCGGATTTCGTATGTTTTACTCACGTTCAGCAACTTTTGTGACCATCCGGCATGTATCGCTTCTCCGTCAAACGTATAGTTCTCAAGCTCTACATCGGAAATTGCGACGATGGCTTCCAGGAACATTTTCTTGTCTTTCTGCCGCCCTCTGAGGGTGCTGCAGGCCTCTTGATCAACGCGAAGTCCTCCGTTTACGTTTTTTCATCTCTTCAACTATGTGTTCAATCGTGAGTCCCTTCAGTAATTTCTTGCGCTCCTTTGTGTAGTCTCCCTCTCCCTTTTCATACAAGAGAATGAACCTCGTGGCCCCCGAATGGCCAAGTTCCTTCACAAGTGCGTTCCAGCCCTTTGTCCTGATTTCAGCAAGTGCAGTGCCCATCTTACTTCACCTCCAGACCAACAAATTCTGCCAGGCTCACCACATGAACGCCTATCGACTCCTTGTTTCTCTTGAAACAACTGATTATCGCGTCATCGCATGTAACAAAAAAATCTGCCTTCGCTTTCTCAGCCAGTGCAATATGGAGCGCGTCGATATCGTTGAACCCCAAGTCTCTCAGTATTTTCGCCTTCCTGATTGCCGATGTGCCTACGTCAACCGTCTCCGCTGCCAACCGGAAATATGAATCTATGCGTTCTTTTCTATGGATGTAAGGAGTTCGGCTGTTTTCATGCTTCAGGACGTCGGACACAACCAAGACGTGCCTGCCTGCCTCGATCTGTTCCAATAAGTAGATGAAAATACCGGTTTCAAGTTCTATTCTGCTCTGCCCCTGGTCATCAAAGGGCCTGTTGTAAACGCAAAGATCGAGATAGATCTTCATTCTTGACCATTGTTCATGTGGGCTGCATTTTCAAGCCAGGCCGGGCATCCTATCCTGAGGCTCTCAAGTCGCATATCGCACCTCCAATGCATCTATTCTATAACAGTTTGTGCAGCCATGTTAACAACCCGATTTGGGCATCCCTTATTTCATCGAGTGATTTCTTCATTTCAGGGCTCCCCTCTTCTGGATTCTTTACCACACGCGCTTTTCCAACACAACCCACGGCGTCAGCATCTCCATAAGCGACAATCCTCCATGCTTGCAGAGTTGGGCCGCTGCCTTTATTCCTCCATCGGTACCAGTTCGATAACCGTCACCTCAGGCGGCGAGAGGAAGCGTATCGGCGGTCCCCACGTGCCTGAACCCCTTGATACATAGAGGAGGGAGTTGTCACGAATGTTCAGCATCCCGGCATGGACAGGGTAATAGAGCCATGTGATGAGACTGAAGGGGAATATCTGCCCCTTGTGCACGTGTCCGGAAAGCTGCAGGTCGAAGAGACCTATCACGTGTGTGTCGATGAGCGGCCTGTGTTTGAGGAGGATGGTGAAGGTATCAGGATGAATCCCCGAGAGCAATTCTTTTTCAGATCTGCCATGGCTGGGGCCGGACCTCATCCCTGCGGGGTCATCAACACCTGCGATGGTCACCAATCCCTCTATGGTGAACCGATCACCCCTCAGCACCCTGAACCCTGCCCTTGTGGTAAATTCGAGTGCCTGATCGAGGCCCGCATAGAATTCATGATTCCCTGTGACTGCAAATTTGCCGTGCTTGGGATTGACCTCTGCCAGGAGGCAGACAAGCCCCGTGAGATCATTGATCTGCCCGTCCACAAGGTCTCCCGTTGAGACAAGGATATCAGGGGATTCACTCTTCACCTCCTTGAGGATCCTCTTCAGCCTCTCCTCCCTCACAATCAGACCGAGATGGACGTCGGAAATCTGGACTATCTTCACTCTACCTGCTTCTGCGGGTATCTTCGGTGTCTTTATCCTCACCCTTTCCGTCTGAATGTCCCTCGCCTCGAAATATCCATAAAAGGAAACGGCAACCGCGGCACAGAAAGGAATGTAAAAGGCAGCCCTCTTCGATGGAGAGATCGGGGAGAGATCGACCCCGAAGATCATCCCTGAAAGGGATATGAGGAACCTGTAGAGGTCGATGGCCAGGGAAGAGGAGAAGAACAGAAAGAGTATTCCCATCCAGGTGTACCCGCCGAAGGAGAGTATGCGGGCAAAGAGTTCATGCCCTGCCTTTTCGGATAGATGCACGATCACCGGGGCAAGAACCATTACCCCCATCCACAACGCCACAGGGATGCTCACCGATGAGCTGAGGGCAAAGGCTGCCTTCACCTTCAGGAAGGCATAGAGATGGACACCGCCGTAAATGAGAAAGAATGAGAGCAGAAAAAGGGTCATTAGGGGAAGCCCTAAAAGATACTGAAACTGAAATATCTCTTCGGGTGGTTCCTGATGTCTTGTACCAAGTTCCTGACCTCCGCCACAGTATCTTTCAATTCAACGGCGAGTTCCCTGTCCCCCACGAGCGCTCCGGCAACGCCCTCCCCCCTCTCGATCCTCTCGAGGATGGAAGAGAGTTTTTGAGACGCCCTATTCATGTTCACGTAGAGATCAGGGTCTTCGGCAAGCATCCTGAGGGTTCCGGAGCCCTGATTGAGACTCTTCGTGAATCCTTCCATGGATGAAGCGGTGCTTACAAGTCTCTCATACAGTGACGGGTCCTCGATGAGTTTCCTGAGGGTTCCGGAGCCTTCGTTGAGCTTCTTTCCGAAATCCTCAACCGATGAAGCAGCCGCGAGCATGCTCTCGTAGAGCGAGGGGTCGTCTATGAGACGCTTTACTGTACCACGTGCATTTCTCATTTCCTCCAATGTCAGGGAGAGCGTTTTAGAAGCACCTGAGAGGTTATGATAGAGTGAAGGATCAGACAGGAGCTTCGCCACAGTTCCTTCGCCCTTTTCGATCATCGCAACGAGGTGGTCGAACCTCTTTATCAAATCGTTCAGCCGCTGTATCGACTGAACGCTCGTCTCCATCACATCCTTCATTTCGACCTGTGCCATCCCCTCTATCATTTCACCAGGTTCAACTGGTCTGGCTTCAGGGTCGCCTCCGCTCAGTTCCACATACTTATCGCCAAGGAGCCCCATGGTGAGGACACTCGCATGGGCGCCTTTCTTTATGAACGACAATGCCGACTTCCTGATCGAGAGGGTCACGAGGGCACCGAAGTCTTTATGGAGCTTGATCCTCTTCACCGATCCGATCTCTATCCCCGAGAGCCATACCGGCGCTCCCTTCCTCAATCCCTTCACATCCCCGATCTGCGCCCTGATATCTATCTTGGGGGAAAAGATGCGCTCGATCGATCCTGCGAAGAAGACGGTCAAGAAAAGAACCGCAAGGGCAAGGGAGATCAACAGGCCCACCTTAAGCTTTGACCACATGAGCTGCTTCTTGATATCAAACATGGCTCCCCTCCTTTTTATTATTATAAATAATGCAACTCTTTCAGGAACAGCTTGATCTCCGGGCTCTGCGTATTGAACAGCCCCTCCTTGTCCCCGTTGAAAAGGATCATTCCCTTGTAGAGAAACATAAACCTCTCCGAGACCTTCAGGGCATCCACGACCTTGTGGGTTACGATGATAAAGCCCTTTCCATTCTTCGAGAGATCGAGGATCAACCTGCATATCGTATCGGCATTCACAGGGTCCAGCCCGCTCGTAGGTTCATCATAGAGAAACATCCTCGGTTCGAATGCCGCCAGTGACCGTGCGATGGCGACCCTCCTGTGCATGCCTCCGCTCAGCTCCTCGGGCATCAGGCCCATCGCCTCCTCCACATCTACGGTCTTGAGGAGACTCATCACCTTCCTGTCTATTTCATCCTCGGACATCACCGTGTACTCCCTCAGGCAGAAGGCGACGTTCTCCTTCACGTTCAACGAATCGAAGAGTGCACCCTCCTGAAAGACTATACTGAATTTCATTCTCACTTCCCTCAGATCCTCTTCACTTTTTAGGGTGATATCATCCCCGTCTATGAGGATCCTCCCCGAGTCGGGCCTGATAAGTCCGACAATGAGTTTGAGGATTGTTGTTTTACCTTCGCCGCTCCCCCCGAGAATTGCAACCCTCTCATGGGGCTCTATTGAGAAACTCACCTCCCTGAGCACATGGCGTTGTCCATAAGAGAAAGAAACCTTATCGAAGAGGATCATACAGAGAACCCGAGGATATAGAGGAGGACCCTCGTCAGAATGAAATCAGAAACGATGATCATGATAATCGACGTCACTACCGCCCGTGTCGTTGCACTCCTGAGGCCGATCGCACCGCCTTTTGTCGAGAGCCCCATGTAACAGCTGATGCAGGAGATCAGGAATCCGAAGATAAAGGGTTTCACAGAACCGGCGAAGACATTCTCGAAGATCAGGACATCCCGGACCGAGCTCCAGTAGAAACTACCGCTCTGATTGCTCACGTAGACAGCAATGTAGTACCCGCCTGCGAGGGATGCCGCATCACCGATAACCGTCAAAACAGGGAGCATCACGAGGGAGCTCAATATCCTCGGTGTGACGAGTTTCTTGATCGGATCGACACCAAAGACCCTGAGGGTGTCCACTTGGTGCCCCAGCACCATTGACCCCAACTCTGAAGCCATCCCGGAACCGACCCTCCCTGTAAAGACGAGGGCAACGGTGACCGGACCAATCTCCCTGATGATCGAGATCCCCACCACCTTCCCCGTATACATCTTCAAGCCGAGTACCGAGAGTTCAGCCGCGAGCTGGAGTGAAAGGGCCATGCCGATGAAGAGGGTCACGAGGAGCACGATGAAGAAGGACCCGGACCCGGCATAGTCCATCTGTTCGATCATGTCTTTCAGATAAAAGGGCCTCCTCACGAGACCCTGGAGACCGCGAAAGGAGAGGATGTAGAAATCCTGGAGATCAGTTATGAATGCCTTCATTGCTCACAGTTGCAAAAAACCTCAATGGCCACTATCCATAAACTTTTCCCTGGTCCTCTGATAATCCGGAATGGTATCCATATCGAACAGGATTCCTTCATCGGGAACATCGACCTCCCTTATTCTCGCCGGGGTCCTGTGCACGATATCCCTCAGGGTGAGACCGTCGAAGATCTCCACGATCACAGGCCGCGGGAATAGGGTTGGGTGTCCCTTTCTCCCGTTGAGTTGGGGAACGATGATCCTTTCATGGTCTTCGCGATGCTTTTGAATGAGTGTCACCAATGTCTCTGCCTTTACCAATGGATGATCAGAGAGGCACACAATGATACCGGAAGATTCGGTATTGACCGCACGGAGACCGACCCTCACTGATTCCGCCATCTCGCTCTCCGGGTCAGGGTTCCTCGCCACCCTGACAGGTAACCCATACACGGCATTCACTATCTCTTCCCCTCCCACACCAACAACCATAACGATATCCTTGATCCCTGAGAGGAGGAGGGTATCGAGGCAGTGTCTGATAACCGTCTTACTGCCGAGGGAGAGAAGCTGTTTTAGCCGTCCCATCCTCCTGGATGAGCCCGCAGCGAGGAGAATCGCCGAGACCTGAAAGGGCATGCCCCCTCCTGTACTGGATAACCTGTGCCACGATGCTGATTGCGATCTCTTCAGGGGTAATGGATCCGATAGGGAGACCTACAGGGGTTACCACACAATCGAGCATTTCCTTAGAGAACCCTTCATCCCCGAGGGTCCTGAAGATAACTGCCCTTTTCCGCCTGCTGCCGAGGAGACCGATGTACCGCGCCTCTGTGACTAGTGCCCCCTTCAGTGCCTCGATGTCGTGTGCATGTCCCCGCGTTGCGATAACGATGTACGTATTCCTGTCAACGGGTAAATCCCTGAAAATGCCCTCGAAGCTCCTCACCACGATCTCATCGGCATCGGCTATCCATTCCCTGTTTGCATATTCGGCTCTGTCGTCCGCGACTATCACCCTGTAACCTGAAAACTTCGCAACCTTTGCCAATGCCCTGCCGACGTGACCGGCACCGAGGATGACGAGACGGGGTTCGGGAACGATCGGCTCGATGAACACAAGTACCTTTCCTCCGCATACAAGATCCCCGGACCTCTCGGTGAGCTCGAAGGGGATCGTGGCCGGAGAACCGTCTCTCATCGCGATACGCGATGCCTGTATAACCTCCGCCTCGAGGCATCCACCGCCAAGTGTCCCCATAATCGTACTGTCGTCCCTGACGAGCATCTTCGCCCCCTCTTTCTGGGGAGAGGATCCGAGGCACTGCACGATCGTTGCGAGGGCAGATGGTCTGCCCTCCTTTTTCAGCCTGAGGACCTCCTCATAGATCTCCACGTCTGCCTCTCCTCTACTTCTTCATCGCCTCACGCAGTGCTGCGGGTCTCATGGGGAGACACCTGATGCGGACACCTGATGCCATGAAGACCGCATTCGCGACTGCAGGGGCTATGGGCGGTAAGCCGGGCTCACCTATGCCACCTATTTTTTCATCGCTCTTCACGATATGCACCTCAATCTCCGGCACCTCTTCCATCCTGAGGAGATCATAGGTAGTGAAGTTCGCTGATACCACACCACCGTGCAGATGCATCACCTTTTCCTTCAGGGCAGCGCTCAGCCCCATAATGATGCCGCTCTCCATCTGGGCAGTCACGATGTCCGGATTAATGACAGGGCCACAGTCAACGGCACAGACGACCCTGTGGACCTTTATCCTTCCCTCATTCTCATCTACCGAGACTTCGGCAACCTGTGCCACATAGCTCTCGAAAGAGAGATGTTGGGCGATGCCCCTCCCCTGCCCCTTCGCTAAAGGTTTCCCCCAGCCGGCCTTTTCCGCAGCGACTTCGAGCACACGGCTCGCCCTTCGGTGATTCTTCAGCAGGTTGAGACGGAACTCAAGGGGATCTCTCTTTGCCTGGTGCGCAACTTCATCGATAAAGCTCTCGACGGTAAAGGCATTATGAGAGCTCCCCACCGAACGCCAGAAACCGACAGGAACGGGGGTATCATATCTCACATATTCAACATACATGTGAGGGATCTCATATTCCATATTGCTTATTCCTTCAACCGCTGCAGGATCGATCCCGTCCTTCATCTGGCCAGGGAAGACACGGGCGAAGATAGAGGGGACAACAACCTTGTGGGACCAGGCGATGAGACGTCCCTCTGCATCAATCCCTGCCTCGATCTTACAGCAGTTCGCAGGGCGGTAAAAGTCGTTCTGCATATCCTCTTCCCTTGTCCAGAGGAGCTTCACCGGTTTCCCGGTCATCTTTGAGATCCCAATCGCTTCCTCAACCACATCGAGTTCAAACCGCCTCCCGAATCCTCCCCCAAGGTACGTGGTAGAGACATGGATCCGGTCCTTCGCCAGGCCGGTTTCCTTCTCGGCAAGGGAAAGGACACCGGACTGGTTCTGGGTGGGCACCCATATATCGCACCGGTCCTTGCGCACATGGGCCACACAATTCATTGGTTCCATCGTGACATGTGCAAGGTAAGGAAGGATATATACCGCCTCTATCTTTTTAGCAGCATTGGAGAATGCAAGCTTCACATCCCCGTCACTCCTTGCTACTATTCCCTTCCTATCGAGTTCTCCAAGGAAGGCCTTCTCGAGGGTTTCAGTGCCGAGGTCAGGATTTTCTCCCTTATCCCACTTTATATCCAGGGCGCTTCTTCCCTTCCACGCCGCATCGAGGGTATCAGCGCAGACAGCAATACCGCTCTTGATAGTCATTACCCTTTGCACACCCTTAACCTTCTCGGCAGCCTCCCGGTTGCACGAGATGACTTTTGCACCGTACGCAGGGGGCCTTGCAATTGCGGCATAGAGCATATCCTGGACAAAGACATCCACCCCAAAGATCGCCGATCCATTCACCTTTTCCAGCGCATCGATGCGGGGGACGGAGGTGCCGATATACCTGAACTGCGTCTCCTTCTTCAACAAAGGGTGTTGGGGTACGGGGAGCGCTGAGGCCTTCATGCTGAGCTGCCCGTAGGTAAAGGATCGTCCACTCTGCGCATGTCTCACCGTGCCCGAGGATGCCTCGCATTCATTGGAGGTAACCTCCCATGCCTTTGCCGCAGCAGCCACGAGCATCTCCCTCGCAGTTGCACCCGCTTTCCTCAGGGATTCGTACATATGTCTTACACTTGTGCTTCCCCCGGTTGCCTGTGCGCCCCAGACAGGGTCTTTGTATTCATCACCTGCCGGGGCAGCTTTGATTCTCACCTGTCTCCAATCCGCCTCGATTTCTTCCGCAACGATCATCGGGAGTGAGGTATATACCCCCTGCCCCATTTCAGATTTGTTCACATATATGGTTACTAGATTATCAGGAGTAATTTGCAGCCAGGCATTCGGTCTGAAGGTGATGGATCCCTCTTTTTCGAGCTCCTTCGCAGACACAATCCTGTACCCCAGGGGGGTTGAGATCACAGCGAGGGATAGACCGGTACAGGAGAGGGTCCTCTTCAGGAATTCACGTCGTGTCATCGTGGTGTTCATGATTTCCTGCCCTCCTTGGAAGCCGACGTTATGGCACGCTTGATCCTCGTATAGGTACCGCAACGGCAGAGGTTCCCGTTCATGGCATTAATGATCTTCTCCTCCGAGGGTATAGGTTCTTCATTGAGGAGTGCGATTGCCTGCATAATCTGGCCCGGCTGACAGTAGCCGCATTGCGGTACCTGCTCCTTGACCCACGCCTTCTTTACCGGATGGCTCTCGGGTATCCCCTCTATCGTGGTGATCTTTTTCCCCTGTGCATCGGCGACAGGAATCTGGCATGACCTCTGTGCCTTACCGTCGACGTGGACAGTACAGGAGCCGCACATCCCTATCCCGCACCCGTACTTGGTACCGGTGAGCTTCAGATGTTCCCTTATCACCCATAGGAGCGGGATATCAGGAGCGATGTCGACATCATATTTTCTCCCGTTGATATCGAGTGAAACCATATATCCTCCCTTCCTCCCTCAGCGGGGATTTTGCATGCCTTTTGATTACACTAAAGGAAAATAATACAAAAAAAGTAATAGTTTATCCCCCCTCCCCTTAGTCCCCTCCCACAAGGGGAGGGGGGACCTTTTGAGAGGTGTGGAGACACACACATGCGTGTCTCCACACCAAAAATCCAATTTCCTCCCCCTCGACGGGGGAGGGTAAGGGTGGGGGTGAACTATTACAAAAAATATAATGCCAAGGAGACACAGTTTAATCCGTTGTTCCCGCAGTCTGTAAGCGGGAATCCAGTCTTTCTTGTTCTTTCCTGGATTTTTGAGTGATGTCTGCCATGTCCTTTTTGTAATAGTTAAGTCTAATTATAGAGGATATGGGCATGGGAGTCAAAGTTCCATGCATGGGGCCTGAGGCTTGACCAGATAGCTTTCGCTTTCACATGATGAAAATGGCATGGCAATTCAAGCTTGAGAACTGTGATCAGCAAAACCCATCCTTTAAGAAGCCTTTTCAGGAGAACTCTCTCATAGACATACTAACTTCCAGGTGGGGGAGGCTGCCCTCCGGGTGTTCCTCGGGTTAGCCTATACTCAACAGTTGCAGGCAGTTTGGCCCCAATGCAATAATCTCACTCAGTAAGTAGATTTTGAAAAATAAAATTACCGCTCGGTTTTGCAAACCCCACACGCTATCTGTGCTCAATCCCTAACCTGTTTCCTCAAACTGCGAACCGTTAGAATCTGCTGGGTTTGCGATACACTTACGCCCCTCCCTCAGATTTTTCCCACTCGCTCAGTGCTGCCCGAGCCATAATCAATTTTTTGTATATCCGGGCTATCTTTTCAGCGTCTCCTTTTTTGAATGCTTTGAGTAGATCTCCCTCAAGTTCAGCAACATTGAGACGGATGTAATAGTCCAACATTTCTTTGAGATGAGCCAAAACGATTTTGCCCGTCAGGATGGGGTGGTTGTTAGTGACATTCGCATCAGGAAACTGCAACCCGTGTTCTAGTTCCACCTCCAGACCTTGCTGAAACCCCTCAACCGGAATTTGCAGAGCTTCAGATCCAACGGCGGCCTGGATAATTCTGGCCTCTTCGACCTGTACTTTAGTATCTGTCAGTTTGGTCCAGTCACGAATACCAAGCTCCTGACACACACGCTGAACTTCCTCTTTGGGAATAAAATCGGCAATGTTCATTATCCCTCCTGGTTAGTCATGATTTCAATTGCTCTGCTTTGAAATCAACTTTTCATATGTAGATACAAAGAATTACTGAAATACATCTGTAAGGTTAGCCGCCCAACATTATATTTTATTCAGCGACTTCCTTTTTTCAAATCATAGCCCAAAATAGGGTGCAAGTCAAGCTAAAAAAGTCGGTTTTTTATCGGGGTTTTGGTCTTCAGAAGCTGTCTTATATTGCACAGAACAATATTATGCAGCGAATGTATAAATAAAAAAAGAGAATTTACTATTCAAGGGCTTCTATGACTTTCTCCTGCGAAAACAGCGAAGGGATTTAAAGGATGTTGTTTCTAATTATGTTATCTATAGCCACGTTGTTCCTCAATCCTTTCAATTGCCGGGATTATGCCTGATGTGTTCATACCTACGTGACGCGCTATCTCTGCCGAGGAAAGGCCAAACTCTTCCCTGCCCCTCAGTCCGATCTCTGATCGCGCCTCACTTACCTTGCGCCGCTTACTGCCTCCTTTTAACTCCTGTGAACGTCTCCCCCGGTTTCTACATTCTTCATCGATAATCTCATCGATTGTCAGCCCGGCCCGTGTATGGCTAAGGTGTCTCAGTTGGCGGTCTTCAGGCCCTTTGAGAACTTTGCTGACGAAATCGCTTCCACCCAATATGCGCTGATCAATCCCTTTTTCCTCTCCCCTCCGCCGCATTGCTGGTACCTGGGACAACCTCCCCTTTGCCCCCGACAAGCCCTCCACCGCTTAACTCCTTCACATCGCCATGGCCGATTCCTTCCCTCATAACCCTCCAATATTTGCGGAGTTCGAAAAGGATTTCATGGAAGCAGTAAGAGATGGTTATTTCGAGATTGCACGTAGAGAAGATTGAGAAGAGCCTCTCCCTGATACAGGAGTTTCTTGCCGCACTGAAGGCGCTCTCTGAGATACCGAAAGAGGACTTTCTTTCTGACAGGAGAAACCCTGCCGCTACAGAGAGCTATTTGCGACGAGCCATAGAGTCCATGTTCGACATCGGCAGGCATATCCTTGCCAAGAGTTACGGCCTTAAGGAACTTGAATACAAGAAGATTGCCCGGACACTCGGAGAAAAAGGCTTCGTCAGCAGGGAGTACTCAGTCATCCTCTTGAAGATCGCAGGGTACAGAAACAGGATGGTACACCTGTATTACGAGATCAGCCCTACCGAAATGTATGATATCGTGACACAACATCTCTCGGATATAGAGTGTTTTATCGGTGAAATTGTTCATTTCCTTGAAGATTACAGGAATAGCCAAACGACCTGATGGTCTCCCCCTTTTACCCTACTACCCTAAAATTAGAACGACGGTTCTATGAAAAGAAATGAATGCAAAGGGTGGCGAATGCATTGCAAAAGAAGTATATCCAACCCTATTCGGTGAAACGTCAAGCGAAAGCCGGGCGGAATTAAATGTCAGCCTGCTTGAGGGTTCCTATGGATTTAGTAATAAGAGTTATTGAAATCAAAGGTCATTGTGCAGTCTATGAAGTTGGTGATGTGTTTAGACTTGAAGAAGGCTATCGTGTAATCACTGATATTCCTCTTTGTATGCATTCTTTGTCGTCGATAATTCCATATTATAATGCACTGCAGGTTTCAGAACCTACGAGATGGGGTTTAGCAGGCACTAAAGACAGCACAAAGGCTTATGTGCAATGTTTGGATGCGTATCCATATACAGGTGGAGGAACTGCCATTTTTGAAATATCGAAGGAATAACCGCTTTTAGAAATATTTTGTGCATCGGGCGGCTATTTCAGCCTCCAAGAAGGTAGTGCCAATATATTTACTGTCTCGTTGCACATTGTGAGGCGCAGCATTGATGGGGTCGCTCTGCAGAGGCCATCCGGATTAGTCTATCAATCGACCCTTTTGTTATTATATACATCTAAGGTGTGCGATAGTTTCCGATAGAGAGCCTGTAGTGTCTTGAATACAAAGGGTTCATTCCCAACCTCCCCCTCCCCCATCAAGGGTGAGGGGGATAAGAATCGCTCAATGTGGGCTACAGTATTACATGCAGTTAAAAGGAAAGGTACTTTTGCCATGTGGTCAAGGATTCTCAGATTCTTTAGAAGGAAGGCTTCCTCAGAAAAACAGGAGGAACGGAGAGTTTCAAACGAAGACCTTCTCGAAGAACTTGAAGCCATCAAAAAAATCCTCAGGAAACAGAATCTCATTCTAGAGGTATTTAAGAAAGAGACGTCTGAACGGCTTGAAAGGTATGAAATCGGGAAGATCCAGCCATTCCTTCATCTTGCGGAGAACTTTTTCCATCTCAGCTCTTTCTTCGCTGAGAAGGAGGACATTCCGGAAAGGGAGGAGGAAGCGATTGAGATAGTCTGGCAGAAGCTCGAATCAGTCCTCTCTTCTGCGGGCATAGAAATCATCAGATGTTCCGGAGCGGCTTTTGATGCGGCCGTGTACCAGGCTGTGGAAGGCACATCGAAGAAATGCGATGATCCGGTAGTGACGAAGATCCTCCAACCCGGCTTCATATACCAGGGGAAGGTGATCACACATGCAAAGGTCTCAATCGGAGAACGTGAAAATTCAGAAAGGGTAAACGAAGAATGAGAAAACCTATATGCGGGATAGATCTCGGTACCACCAATTCCTGTATTTCGTATCTTAGAGACGGCAAAGCAACAGCCATCACAGTCGACAGGGATTTGGCCATTGTCCCTTCTGTCGTAAGTCTCGATGAAAAAACGGGCCGGATCATCGTTGGGAGTGAGGCATTGAACCGTCTGGCTGCCTTCCCTGAACAGACGATTCGATCAATCAAACGGCTTATGGGAATGAAGGAGAAGGTAACCCTCGGTGCACGGACGTACTCACCTGAGGAGCTTTCGTCCTTTATCCTCAAATTTCTGGTTGACAACGCAGCTCGGATAACGGGACAGGAAATGAGTACGGCGGTGATAACGGTTCCAGCCTATTTCAATGACGCGCAGAGAAGAGCCACTATTTCAGCCGGTGAACTCGCCGGACTTGAGGTCCTGCGGATTATCAACGAACCGACGGCTGCCGCACTTGCCTATGACTATGTCTCTTTTGCGGGGAAAGTAGACAGCCCCTTCATTCTTGTATATGACCTTGGCGGCGGGACCTTCGATGTCTCTGTTCTGGAGGTGAAAGGTGAGATCAAGGAAGTACTGTCCTCCTGCGGTGACACCTTTCTTGGCGGGGATGATTTTGATGAACGGCTTACCGGCTTTTTCCTGAGCCACGTAAAGAACACGACAGGCCTTGATCTGACGACTGATAACCGTGCCTTGGCCATGAGGCTGAAGGAGATTGCCGAGAGGACGAAGATACTCCTGTCCGACAGTCCCTATGTTCGGGTGCAGGAAGCTGCCATCGCTATCGTTGGCAAAGAACCTGTCAACCTGGACCTCGAAGTGGACAGGAAGGAGTATGAGGAAATGATCATGGACCTTGTGGGAAAGACCCTTGATAAAGTGCACGACGCCCTGCATGAGGCCCATCTTTCCCCTGCCGACATAGGTGAAGTCCTCCTTGTCGGCGGATCCACACGAACGCCTGTGGTCCAGCAGTCGCTTGCTGAGATGTTTGACCGCCCCATGTATTATTCCGTGGACCCTGACCTTTGCGTATCGCTCGGAGCCGCGGTCCAGGGGGGACTGATGTCGGGCGAGTCCCTCGGCCACATACTGCTCGACGTCACCGCTCACTCCCTGGGAGTGAAAACCGCCGATGTCTTTGATGAGGAGACGGGAGAGGCGGACTACTTCTCTGTGATTATCAGGAGGAACACGAAGATCCCGGTGCGCAAGGCGGAAATGTACTATACCATGCATACGAACCAGGAGGGTGTGGAGGTCGAGGTCTATCAAGGAGAAAGCAGTTCATGCAGTGAGAATGCGCTGATAGGCGGGTTTTTCTTCCCGCTCAAGCCTGCTCCTATGGGCTCCCCGGTTGTAACAGAATTCGCCTATGACAAGGAAGGGATCGTGCATGTTACGGTGGATCAGAAGGGCTACAACAACCGCAAAGAGGTCACCCTTGACGTCCGGAGCAGGCAGGTGACAGAGAGAGTTGCCGCAGGGGAGAGCGAAGTCCTCAACTACATTATCGAAAAATACAGGAAGCTTGCAGGGTCCGGGCTGCTGCCGGAAAATCTGAAAAAAGAGCTCATGGAGACCGGCGGCACGTATGAGCAGGCGCTCAAACGCGGCGACGATGAAGACCTGATAGACGAGCTTGAGGAAAAGCTTTTGGAGAAGATCGAGGAGGCAGAGGAAACACTGGAAGAGAGTGAATAAGGGCAAACAAAAGAGAATAAAAAAAGAGCTCGACAGGTTGCTCAGTTCAGGCCGTTATTGGGAAATGCTTGAGGTGCTCAGAGATGAGGATCTTGGGGAATTTTATACAAAAGAGTCCCGGGAGGCGTGGCAGGCGCTTGTACGGCGCGCGCTCAGGCAGCCGTCTGGTCTGGAGGAGTTCCTTTCGAAAAGCGGGGAGCGCGGCGCTCCTCCCGAAGATATCCCTGACATTAAATTTCTTTTTCTCCTGAAGGATTTTGTGTATGCCGACAGTTTACCCGATGAATTAGGCACGATCAAGGGGCTGAGTTTCCCGGCTGAAGAGATCCGCAAACGGGTGATGAACTGGGAACTCGGATCTTTTCCTGAAAAAAAGATCAAGAAACTCCTGGACACATTTGTTGCGAAGCCTGACAAAATAACAGGGAAACATTTTGACGATATGGCGTCTCTTACAAAAACCACAGGCCTGGCCAATCCCGTTCATGCGCTCGCGGGCATGATCAGTGATATACGGAGGCTGAATTCCCAACGTGCGGCGCACCCTATCGGCGGGAGATTGAGGACTGTCGATGCTGCTCTGAAGAATTTCTCCTCTCAGATCCCTGTCCATACCCTGAACGTACTTCTTTATCCCTTTGTCCATCATGCCTGCCGGTATTTCAGATTGCTCATTGAAAAAGGTCGGACTGCGGAGTTTGCGGAGGCAGTTTCATCCATGCCCTTTCTCTTTACCCTCGTCGCCGGTGATAAGGCAGCGGAAATCAAAGAGAGGCTGACGGGTTTTGCACCCGGCATGATCGACCCGGCGGGTCTGTCCAGAAGAATTGAGGATGCCGATTTTGAGGAGAAACTCAGACTCGTGGGACGGATCAGGCAGTTGATAAAAGAAGACTCATCTGAAAAAGAGTACGCAGGATACTTGAGGAAACTTTACGATAGGATACTGGATGGGATTACAGAGCAGCGGGGCACACTTTCAGAAAGGGAAAGAAGAGAGCTCCCCGCAATTGTGGGCCCTGTAATCACAAAAGACCTGCATCTTCTCTGGCGTTCACCGTCTGAGCTCAAGGACCTATTAATGAAAATTATGGAAAGCGGATGTCTCGACACGCGGCTCTCCCTTTTATCGGTGATCGTGTCCGAGCACCTGGGTGTAAAAAAGCTTGGCGAGAGTGCCGTAGACGCCTTGAAACGTCTCCGTCCACCCGCTGATGCTGATTATGCGTGGTTGGACAACGGGTTCAGCTTTATTTTCCTGCCGAGGGTAAGCCTCTTAAGACCGTTGATTGACCTCTTTGGCCGGCAGGAGGCGTTCCAAAGGATTTTTGGCAATTTGATGCGTAAAGAGGCAGAGTCTGCGCTTATTGCGAATTCCATAGGAGGGGAGAAGGTATTCTCATTTCTCGATGATCTTCTGCCTTCACGAAGGGAAATCAAAGAGGCCTTCAGGACCTTACGCAGGGAATTGGATACCCTGAAGGATTATGAACCTTTTGCCGCCGCCATTCGTTATCTCGACTGCTTCCCCGAGGGACAGTATTCCGAGGAAGGTATGCGGAGATTGTTTCAGCGCAACTATGAGGAAGGTGGCATAGATGCCCTGATTGAGCTGCTCGAAGACATCACGAGGAAAATATCCGGGAACGGATATGATTCATCGGACTTTATCTTCAAAGACCCTCTTACGAACTTTTATATAAAGCAGGAAAGGATATGCGTGAAGCTGCTAAAGGAACACTGGGATGATCTCAAAATTGCCGGCATTAAATCCATCAAGAGGGTGTTTCCGCTCATTACGGATAAGCTCACTGCCGGGAGTGGAAGAGACGGAAGCCTTCTCATACGAATGTACAACACACTGGAATACCTTCTTGAACAAGGGGAGCGAGAAGCGCTTCCCTTGAGAGATGCGGTCTGGGGCATGATGCACCATCATGCACAGAGGGGAAAGAAGAAAAGATGACAAGGGAAGATGCGCTGCGGCGGCTGAAGCTTGATCCGTCGGCGACAAGGTCCGAGATAGAGACCGCTTACCACAAGTTTGTCAGGCGGTATCCCCCTGAATTCCATCCCGACAGGTTCCGGGAGATCGACGAGGCATTCCGTTTTCTCATATCCTTTCCGGTCATGGTCGGGAGGCTCCTGACTGCAGATACACAGGAAGATCTGCTTGACAAGGAATCTTTTCAATTGCCTCTCTCCCCCCCTGTTCCGTCCAGGGATGGGGCACTCCGAGAGATCAAGGCGAAATTCAAGATTGCGCACCTCTGGAGCGTGATAGGCGATAGGAAGACCTGAAGTTGGAAAACTATATCTAATTTTCAACCATTTCCAAAGGGTGTACTTCTGATAGATAACCTATCATGACTGCTTCCTTGCTTAGATCATTATGGACTCGCAGGATTAAGAGGCTTGCTTTTTGTCCTTTAGATTATGTACTTCAGGATGTGCGGGAATACCTGGACAACCGATGTGATATAATCATGTCGTGAAAGAGACATTTGTAACTCTCCCCGGGATTTCTTATTTGCACTATCATGAGCGGAAGGCCCTTGAAGGGATTGTCGAGGCCGTCGCTCTGCGCTATGCCTTGATTGATGCCATAATTCTCTTTGGATCCAAGGCGAGGGGGGATTTCCTTGAATATTCTGATGTCGATCTCCTCTTTGTCATGAAACACGTCATATCGAGGGACATGAAATCTGAGATGCATGACATGCTCTATGAGTTCGAGGTCGAACAGGACGTCACCGTATCGGCGGTGTTCGTGACCGCAGAGGATTACGGTGCAGCAACCACACCGTTCCTCAAGACCGTCCGTGCAAAAGGAGTGGTAATATGGTCGAGAGGGTAGACAAAGAGGAGGGTCTCCTCAGGGCAAGGGGTGAGATGGAGAGGGCCTTCGAGGAGCTCGCGGCGTCAGAGGTGCTCCATGGGAAAGGTTTCTATTTCAAAAGCGTCGCCTCGGCATATTATGCACTATACCATTCGGCAAAGGCATTGCTCCTCATGAAAGGGGTAGATCCAAGGACACACGAAGGCGTCGAGAGAATGTTCAGTCTCTACTACATCAAGACAGGCGAGTTCGATATGAACATCGGCAAGGCGATCGGTCGGCTCATGAAGATGAGACAGGAGGCAGACTATTTCCCTGAAGTCCCGTTCACTCCCGATGATTCAGGAGTGGCAATGAATCTTGCAGGCCTTTTCTTAGAGGAGGCAAAAAAGCGCATCGTGTGATCATTGAGGGGAATAGCATGATGTTGCCATACTGTAAGCTGACGTGATTCATGATTCCTTACTCCCGACGGCAACAAGGGCCGAGATAGAGACCGCTTACCACAAGTTTGTCAGGCGATATCCACCTGAATTCCATCCCGACAGGTTCCGCGAGATCGATGAGGCATTCCTTTTTCTCATATCCTTTCCGGTCATGGTCGGGAGGCTTCTGACTGCTGATACACAGGAAGATCTGCTTGACAAGGAATCTTTCCCATTGCCCCGCTCCCCGCATGCTCCGTCCAGGGATGAGGCCCTCCGCGAGATCAAGGCGAAATTCAAGATTGCGCACCTCTGGAGCGGGATAGGCGATAGGAAGACCTGAAGTCGTGTCTCTATTCTAATCTTATCCACCATGTCTGGGATCATACGTTTACCCAAATTAAGCAATTTTTATATGCATGATGCCTCTGTCTTCCTGTGACAGACGGTTTACAAGTCCTCGCAAAAGGTGTATAGTTTCGATTATTAACGGTCTTAAAATTGAACAGACATTATTTAGAAAATCTCCCCTCGCCCCTCTTTTCCAAAGAGGTGTAAATCCTCCCTTTGGCAAAGGGAGGTTAGGAGGGATTTTCTGATAATCATGTGCATACTATTTCTAGACTTTAATAACGACAACTGACCATAGCTTGACATGCCGAAGACAAAGGTTTTCATAAGCTACTCGTCAAAGGATCGCTTTGTTGCCGAGACGATCCATAGAAATCTGGAAGGTGCGGGATTTGCCGTCTGGCGCGACCAGACGCGCCTCGAGACCGACTGGTCCCGGGAGATCGCCTTAGCCCTGGCCGAGAATGATCTGCTCTGTCTCCTCTGGTCAGAGAACTCGTTAATATCCAAGTGGGTGAAGCATGAATGGCTGACAGCCCGGGCACTTGAGAAACGGATCATCCCCTGCCTCTTCCCGATGGCCCCAGACCTCCCCGAGCCGCTCCATAACGTCCACGGCGTATCCTTCGCCACGATGAATGAGGGTTGTAGCGCCCTAAAAAAGAGGATCAGCGACGCAGAGATCTTCTTCGAACAATACGATTACACCACCCTCCCCAGGAACTCTTATATCCCCTTCAATCCCAACCCCCACTTCACCGGCCGCCATGCCGATCTGCTCGAACTCTACCTCAAGATGATCGGCAACCTGAACAAGATCGGGATCAATCAGGTGGGGACGGTGGGCATGGGAGGCATCGGAAAGACGCAGCTCGCCGTTGAGTTCGCCCATCGATTCAGCTTCGGGTTTCATGAGGTTTGCTGGATCCAGGCAGAAAATCCCGATGACTGGGTGAGGGAATTCGTCACCATCGCACGAGACTGGGTGCAACTGAAAATCGAAGATCCGGACGGCCCGGGCGCCGAGAGACGATTTCTTTTTGCACTGCAGAAACACTTCAAGGAGCATCCGTACACCCTCGTCATCATGGACAACGTTGTCGAGCCAGGTAAGCTCAACAATGACTCCTACCTCTTTGGCCTCACGCCCCTGACCCTGGGGTGCGATCTCCTGTTCACCACGAGGAAGCATTTTCGTCTCAGCGGTGTATCGTCGCAGCAGGTGGACGTGCTATCACCCGATGCAGCGTATGAACTCCTAAGGTCTTACCGTCTCCCCAAGACGCCAGAGGAAGAAGAGAGCGCCCGCTTAATCTGCAATGCCGTCGGATATCTCCCCCTCGCGATCACTCTCGTAGGTGCCTACTTCGCCAAGTATCAGGATTACTCCTTCGCCGACTACCATGAGGAACTCACAGAGAAGAGACTGCACGTCATCGACATCGGGAAGATGTCAGAGGAGGATCTGGCTACGAGGCATGTGGCAGCAGTGACGGCAACCCTCGAGGACCATTTGAACATGCTGAAGGACGAGGATGCCCGATATCTCTTCCTTCTGGCTGGACAGTTCCCCGAGGCGGCGATCATTCCGAAGGCACGATTGGGCCTCCTTGCCGGGATCAGGCCAGGGCCGTCCAAAATCGACCGTCCCCTGGTAAAGGCCTTTCATCTTCTCCATGAACTCTGCCTCGTGGAACAGTTAGAGAGTGACGCCAGTGACGCCCGTCTCCATCCCCTGGTTCGGGAGTTCTCCTTCCAGCTCGTTCCTCAGGGGGAGAGAAGTTCCTTCCGGAAGTCCGCTGCCATTCATCTGAAGGATGCATATTGTGAGTACCCAAGGCTGGAAGCGGAACTGCAGACCCGGGGTGTTCATCAGGTCATCGAAGACCTTCAGATAGGCAGTGACTGGTCGGGGGAGAAGGGAAATCAGAAGGAAGAGATTGAACTCATCCATGGCACACTCCGGCTGTCTTCCCATGTGCTGTCTCATGATCAAGGCCAACTGGCCGAACAACTGCTGGGACGACTTATGGAAGAGGAATCACCAGCCATAAAGTCTCTCCTCAGCCAGGCGAAAGCGGGAAGGCATGGTCCATGGCTTCGTCCTCTTACTGCCTCGCTCATGCCTCCCGGCGGTCCGCTGATTCGCACGCTGGTAGGCCATGCTGGCGAGGTCTCTGCAGTGGCGGTGACGCCCGACGGAAGGTGCGCCGTCTCCGGATCAAGTGACGAAACCCTGAAGGTATGGGACCTGGAGACGGGCAGGCAGGTTAGGAGTCTCGAGGGGCATACTGCTTGGGTCTCTGCAGTGGCGGTGACGCCCGACGGCAGGCGCGTCGTCTCCGGATCAGATGACGAAACCCTGAAGGTATGGGACCTGGAGACGGGCAGGCAGGTGAGGAGCCTCAATGGGCATGCTGGCAAGGTACAGGCCGTGGCGGTAACGCCCGACGGCAGGCGTGCCGTCTCCGGATCAAGGGACGAAACGCTGAGGGTATGGGACCTGGATACGGGAAGGGAGGTGAGGAGCCTCAATGGGCATGCTGGCGAGGTACATGCAGTGGCGGTGACGCCCGACGGCAGGAGCGCAGTCTCCGGGGCCATTTCCGGATATGGTGACGAAACCCTGAAGGTATGGGACCTGGAGACGGGAAGGGAGGTGAGGAGCCTCGAGGGGCATGCTGACTGGGTATATTCCGTGGCGGTAACGCCCGACGGCAGACGCGCCGTCTCCGGATCAAGGGACAACACCCTGAAGGTATGGGACCTGGAGACGGGCAGGCAGGTGAGGAGCATCGAGGGGCATGCTGGCGAGGTATATGCCGTGGTGGTGACGCCCGACGGCAGGCGTGCCGTCTCCGACGCCTTAGACGAACTTAGTCACTACCACATCCTGAAGGTCTGGGACCTGGAAACAGGAAAGGAGCTGAAGAGCTTCGAGGGGCATACTAGCTGGGTACATGCAATGCCGGTGACGCCCGACGGCAGGTGGTGCGTCGTCTACGGATCAGATGACAACACCCTGAAGGTATGGGACCTGAAGACGGGAAAGGAGCTGAGAAGCCTCAAGGGGCATACTAGCAGGGTGAATGCCTTGGCGGTGACGCCCGACGGCAGGTGCGCCGTCTCCGGATCATATGACAAAACCCTGAAGGTATGGGACCTGAAGACGGGAAAGGAGCTGAGAAGCCTCAAGGGGCATACTAGCAGGGTGAATGCCTTGGCGGTGACGCCCGACGGAAGGTGCGCCGTCTCCGGATCAGATGACGAAACCCTGAAGGTATGGGACCTGGAGACGGGCAGGCAGGTGAGGAGTCTCGAGGGGCATACTGCTTGGGTCTCTGCAGTGGCGGTGACGCCCGACGGCAGGTGCGTCGTCTCCGGATCAGATGACAACACCCTGAAGGTCTGGGACCTGAAGACGGGAGGAGTTCTTGCCAGTTTCTGGGGCGACAGTGGGATTTTGGCGTGTGCCGTATCTCCTGATGGCAAGACGATTGTTGCCGGTGAGGTCTCAGGTCGTCTGCATTTCTTGAGGCTCGAGGGCTGTGAGGAGTGAGCGTGATTCGCTGACCTCATTTACGAAATCCGCACCTTTGAAATCTGCTAAAATTGTATCGATTACGCGTGTCAATCATGAGAAATACCTGTTAAAATATTACTGTCTTCTAAACCATTAAAGAGAGAATAAATAATGGATATACCTAAGATATTAGTTGATCAAATAAAAGATGGCCAAGTTGTCTTATTTCTTGGCGCTGGTGCTTCACGAGGAGCTTCTCATCCAGAGAAGAAAAAGCCGCCAACCGGCCAAGAACTATCGGGCTTAATTGCAGAGAAATTTCTTGGCACATCATACCTTGGTCGACCGCTATCTCAGGTAGCCGAACTTGCGATATCTGAGACGGATTTATTCACGGTGCAGAATTTCATAGCGGAGATATTCGATCTTTTTTATCCAGCTGACTTTCATAAATTGATTCCAAAGTTCCTGTGGGCCTCCATAGCAACAACCAATTTCGATCTAATAGTAGAGAGAGCTTATAATGAAGTGCAAGACAAATTGCAAGGACCAGTCGTTTTCAAGAAGAATGGTGAACGAATTGAAGAAAAGCTTAAATCTGCTAACAGTGTAATTTATTTAAAACTGCATGGATGTATAACTGATATTAACGATGTTAACGTGCCTCTCATTCTTACCCCAGATCAATATGTAACTCATAGAAAAGGCAGAAGTCGTCTCTTTGAAAGGCTCCAAAGTCTAGCTTATGAGCCTCTTGCAAAAGTATTTCACATTATGCTTCGTTATGGATAAAATTCTGACCTTTATCGGACTTTTCAATTTCTTGGCGCTCTTTGAGCGTTTTTTGATCTCTGCAACGACAATATAAGCCCTC
>Ga0315295_10000414_pt1 | contig 36723 bp, 40 predicted proteins | sample YL17G14_0_MG_FD_204453 | JGI IMG/M metagenome (GOLD analysis project Ga0315295, IMG submission 204453) | Sediment microbial communities from Yellowstone Lake, YNP, Wyoming, USA - YL17G14_0 | ecosystem: Environmental > Aquatic > Freshwater > Lake > Sediment | place: USA: Wyoming | collected...
CGGCCCACGTTGTCCGTTACCCCCGGCTTATACCCAACCTCGATCGCCCAGTCGAAATCATGGCGGATGGGTTTGCCGATGGAAAACTCCTGGATGACTGGGTCAAGGAAGGGGCCTGCCGCCACCTTCTCAATCTCATCAGCGGACAGGCCCGCATCAACAGTGTAAACGTCGACCGTACTCACGGAGTGCACTGATATATTCAGGTCATTGATGATCCGTCGCTTAATCTTTTCTCCCCGGGCATCCCGGATCGTGGGCTTCAACCCGATCTCCACGCGATAGGTCATTTGGTTCACCCCATTTCGATGCCTGCCGAAAAGGCATTTTAGGACTTTAAATGATGGAATTCCTTCGGATCCCCAGCCGCAGCCCTGACCGGGGGGGCAGGCGATTGGAGCCTTCTTCTCGAAAGTCCTGAGGATAGAGAAGTGGAGGCCCAAATTCCCAGCCCTAACCCGGCTGCGCCGACCAAGAAAGGGAATCCTTGGCCAAAGCGGTCAGCCATGATCCCGCTGACATTGGGGCCCAAGAAGAAGCCGATCATCCGGGTGGTGAAGAAGAAGCCCAGACTGGCCCCACGAACCTCCTCAGAGGAAAGGTCGGCAATCGCCACGCGCACTGAAGGTGAATAAATCCCCAGCCCGGCGCCGGCGATGGCCAGGACCACCATCAAATGAAGAAGGGTCCCACCTTGAGATAGCAAAATGACAGCCAGGGTGTAGATGCTCATGCCCAGAAGGATCGGTTTTTTCCTCCCTTGACGGTCGGACCATTTCCCCACGGGCCCCTGCAGAAGGATGTAGACGATAAAGTAAGAGCTGAACAGCCAGCCGATCTTTCCCGGCGGGACGCCCACGCGCGAGGCCATCACCGGTAAAAGGGTAATGATAGTGCCCCAGACAAAGGCCTCACCGAAGCCGATCAAACACAGGAGCCGGATATCCGGTACACGGAACGAGGAGAATCCGTATCGCTCCCCCCAGCTTAGTTGCCCCGTCTTGGATCCCGAGGTTTTCTCCTGGATGAGGCCCCAGATCAAGGCCATCGCCACCAGGGCCAAGGCGGAGCAGCTCAAGAACGGCAGGTTCATTCCCCCCAGGCTGTAAAGCATTCCACCCAAGAGAGGCCCAACGGCGAACCCTAGCATCTCCACGCCGGAGAGGAGGCTTATGGTTTCACCTCTCCTTTCCTCTGGCGATTGATCGATGATGAAGGCCGACAGGGCTGGCCAGATCATGCCCGCCCCTACTCCGTGGAGTAGGCGAACCAAAAAAACTTGGTAGAGGTCGTCGGCCAAGACATAAAGAAAAGCCACCAGCCCATAGCAAGCCATCCCACCGACCATAAAGGGCTTGCGCCCCCAGCGGTCTGAAAGCCCCCCAAAAAAAGGCTGGACCAAAAACTGGCTGATGGTAAACCCGGAGACAATCAGCCCGAGCTCAAAATTACTAGCGCCTTTTTGGGAAATGTAGATCGGGAAAAGGGGAATGATAAACCCCAGTCCCATGACTACAATGGTTCCGGCCAGGGCGACCAGAATCAATTCTCTGCGGAATATTGGACTCATAAGGAAAGATCTTGATTTTTTTGATTCAATGGGTAAAAATACTTTTCGATCGGCTGAAATTTTTGCGGGTAAGAAGGATGAAGAGCCGATTGCCAAGATCAAGTTAACTTACCATAAGGTTCAGATAAAGGTCAACAGGCTGTTGGGCATGAGCAAACCGATACCATCCCTGATCATGGTAGGAACGGTGCACCGCGACCCAAAGGGCTATGCTAGGCTTTCGCAGTTGCTGAAACGAGAACAGCCAGCCCTCATATCGGTGGAAGTCAGTCCTTACGCCAGAGACTTCCGGGCCTGGCAATCAGCGGCCTGGCGAGCTACCTTGAGAGAGCATCTTCAGAGAATAAAAGCGGAAGAAGGGCGGCCGCTGCGCGAGATCATTTCCCAGAGCTCAATCTTAGGGATTTTCATTTTACTGAAAGAGCCTTATGAATGGCGGGCCGCAAAGAATTACGCCGACAGGCATGGGATTACCCTCCGGGATATTGACCTCTCTTCTCACTCCCAAGATAAGCTTGCCCGTCTTTCGGAGCTTATCTCCATGGAGAACTTACGGACACTACTCCGCATCCCTTTTCCCGATCTCGCGAAACAAGTTGAGTCTCAATACTCTCGGGCTCGATCGCTCTTTTTGCACCCACCTTCTACCTGGCCAACAATCCAGGGAGCAGCAGAACGCGAAGCGTACATGGCGGAAAAAATTGGCAGCTTTGTCCGACGGGAAAATGGGAAGAAAATATTGCACGTAGGGGGTTGGGAACATCTGATCGAATTCCCCCAGGGGAAATCGCTCTATGGACTTCTTAAAGATCTTGGACCCCAAAGAATCCTGCTATCTTCTGCGGTGAATTAACCGCTTATAATGGGGGAAAAACGACAATGCTTTGGGAAAAGAAAATAAAATCAACAGTTGAGAAATCTGGCCTAAAGTTTTCCACAAATTCTGTGGAAAAGATGTGGAAAAGTTTATGAAGAGGGCGCATAATATCATAAAATTGCATGCTTTTATAATAACTGCCCTCTTTTGAGTCAATAGAATTATTAATAATATTAAATTGTTACAAGAAAGACCGCTCTGGGATTGAGTTTGGGGAGGGTTAGGGTAAAAAAGGCCCAATTTATCAACAGTCTCCGGGCATGTGCTCCCGGAAAGCCAGGAATGAAGCCCATTTCCCAACGCCCTCTCCTGAAGAATTAGATGGAGTGTCCTTCTTGGAACGAATGGTTGAGAGCAGATATTTTAGAAAGGAGGTTTAATCATGGCAAACTACGAGTTCCAATGCCAAAAATGCAACAAAAAATTTTCCTTAACTCTAAGCGTGAAGGATCGAGAGGAGCGCAAATATAAGTGCCCCAAATGCGGCAGCCGCAAAAGCCAGCCCGTCTTCGGCAACTTTTACGCCAAGACTTCGAAAAAGAGTTAGGCCTCCTTCAGGATATGAAAGGGGCAGTCCAACCTCCAGACCGTTTCCGGCCTCCGGTAGACGGGGGGCGGTTAAAAGGTTGGATTATTTTCACCATCTCAACCTTCCTCTTCCTTGGTCTATTGCTGGCGGCTTGCGGGCATTTCCCCGAAGCCTTGCCAGAGCCGGAAAAAGCAACCCAGACCTTCGATGCCGATGAGAAAATCATCCTGAAGGCCATCACTCGCGTCCTCAAGGAGCGGGGCTTTGGGGAACCTCAAGTCGAAGCGGATAAAGGCCGTCTGGAAACGGATTACGTGGTCCAGGGAGACTGGAGAACCAAGGTGGTGGCAACTGTAAAAAAGATCAGCCGGAAGGAAAGAGAAGTCACTCTTTCTGTGATTACCGAAAAAAAATCAGCCTCCCAATGGCAGCCGAAGAAGCTCATGGGCAAAGAACAGTATGAGAAGATTTTCGGTGAGATTGAAATGCAGATCTATCGGGAGTGGTACAAGGGAGAATGAGGCCTCCACAGAGTAATTTCGCGGGTTTGTAGAAAAATTTAATGTCTAAAAAAAATAGAGGGTTCATCGCTCCTTCAGGGTGCGAATTTTTTCTCCTACGGATTTTATTCTTACCCCTTGTTGTTTCTCTGGTCTTCACTCCACCCGTCTTCGCCAAGACTCTTTACGGGAAAGTGCTCAAGGTTTTCGATGGCGACACATTTCTGGTCTTGCTTCAGGGACAGGAGGAGCATGTGCGCCTGCGGGAGATCGATGCCCCAGAAGTTACGAACCGGAACAAAATTGGCCAGGAGCCTTGGGGAAGAAGAGCCAAAGAGTTTGCTCAGTCCAGGGCTAGGGGAAAGACCGTGCGACTGGAGGTCGAAGAGAGAGATGAGCGGGACAAGTATCATCGGCTCCTGGCTTATGTTTTCTTAGACCCTATTTTTATCAACCGGGAGATGGTCAGCTCTGGGAACGCTTTCTTCTATCCGGGTGTTATCCGGGGGAAGCATGCGGCTGAGTTGCAGGAAGCCGAGGATTTCGCCAGGGAAACGGGCTTGGGGGTCTGGGATAAGAAAAATGGCCTCCAGGAGCGCCCGCAGGAGTTTCGCAGCCGTACCCACTGGGAGGAACGTTTTTTCCCCAAATTCAGGCCTCTATTCCGGGATGAGAAGAACAAGTCTTCCTCCAAGGATTATCCCGTTCTGACAGATAAGATCGTGGCCAATAAACGTTCGATGGTTTACCACCTGCCTGGTAGCCCCGGAGCAGCACGCGTAAGCCCAAGAAACCGCATCTTCTTTGATACTCCGGAGGAAGCGGAAAAAGCCGGGTTTCGCCGGGCCAAGTCTTAGGAGTCATAGATTTCCAAGAAAGGAATGAAAATTTGGTTTCCTCCAGGCGGATCTCATGTTGAGCGATCCTCTACAGAATATTTCCATTGTTCTGGTCAAGCCTCAGTTTGCCGGAAACATAGGGGCGGTCAGCCGGGCCATGAAAAACATGGGTCTTTCCAGACTAATCCTGGTTTCGCCGGCGCAGGATCCTTTCTCTCCAGAGGCTAAGATGATGGCCACTTCGGCCAAAGACCTTCTCCATCGGGCACTGATTTTTTCCTCATTAGAAGAAGCCCTTTCGGGTTTTCGCTGGGTGGCCGGGACTTCTGCTCGCCAAGGGAGATTACGCGGTCCCTTTATATCTCCCCGAGAAATCTGCTCCGAGATCATTTCTATCGCCCGCTCGATTCCCGTAGCGATCCTCTTTGGGCCGGAGGATAAAGGATTGACGAACGAGGAACTCGCTCCCTGCCAGGCCCTGATCTCCATGCCCACCCACGCAAATCTGTCTTCCTTAAACTTGGCTCAGGCAGTAATGATCTTCGGCTACGAATTGTACATGGCTACCCTTACCAACCAAACAGGAGGATCATCGATTCCCGGGCCGTTTCCCAAGTTGGCAGAATTCCAGCGAGTCGAAGGCATGTACGCCCACTTAGCAGACCTCCTCTTGCGCATCGGTTTCCTCGATCCCAAAAATCCTAAAAGAATCATGCATACCCTGAGGCGAATTTTTGGGAGGGCGAACCTTTCCGACCGAGATGTGGCCATCCTCCGGGGGATCTTCCGTCAGCTCGATTGGTACGCCACCCATCATCCTGAAGAAAAAAAGGGGGAATAGGGGAAAAGGCGAAAAAAAACAGGGTCAGTGGTTAGCGTCAGTGAAAAATAAAAAAGAAAAGATTCCCTTTGAAAAAATCACTACCCACTCACACTGACACTGGCACTTCTTTTTATTTTTCAGCGGGCTCTTCAGCAGGAAGAAGCGAAGGGGTATCCACGGCTGCGAGTTTGTCGCTGAACTTCTCCATCTGCCGCTGGGCCAGATCGTAACTTCCTTTGGATTGCTCGAGGTGTTTCCCTAACTTGCGGAACTCTTCCTGGAATTTGTCCAGTTGCCCGCGCAGCCCGGCCAGGTGTTTGATGATCTCCCGGGCGCTCTCCTCCACCTTCAGGCCCCGTAGCCCGAGGAGAATGGTGTGCAGATAGGCATAGAAACTGTTGGGCGAGACCGGGATGACGTGTTTTTCGAAGGTAAATTCCCGGAGACCCTTCCCCTCGCCGACGGCTTCATCCTTGATAAAGGCTTCGTAATAGACATTCTCCGCAGGGATGTACATGAGGGCGAAGTCACAGGTCCCTTCATTCGGGAGGATGTACTTGCCAGCGATGGACTCGACGTGCTTCTTCACGTCGGCGGCGAAAAGCTTCAGGAAGCTTTTCCTGGCCCCTTCATCCTGGGCCAGAAGGGATTTCTGGAAATTTTCCAGCGGAAACTTGGCATCGACCGGGACAAGCCCCTGGCTCAGGCGGATCACCGCGTCCACGCGCTCGCCGCTCTTGAAGGAATATTGCAGGGAGAAATATTCCGCGGGCATGATCTGGGCCAGCAGGTTCCCCAGGAGGAATTCCCCTAAGCCTCCCCGGACCTTGGGGGCCCGCAGGATTTCCTGCAGGCTGGCGATGGACCGGCCCACCTCCAGGATCCTTTTGTTGGCCTCATCCATCTGGGCCAGCCGGGATTGCACCTCCTGCACGCGGTCGCTGAAATGCTGGCTGGCCTTCTGCATTAAGCCCATGCCGGTTCCGACCTGTTTGCTGACCTGGGAGGTCATGGAATTCAATTGGCTGGTAACCTGGCTGGATAGGGTGGTCAACTGCTGGTGAACCAGCTGGACGTTTCCATCCAAACTTCGGCTAACCTGATCGCGCAGGCCGTCGATCTGCTGCTGGAGGAGCAAAAAGGCCGGGTCTTTTTCCTTGCTGGCGCGGATTTCCCGCCATTGCCTGGCGCTCTGCAAAAAGAAAAAGAGAAGCGAAGCGATAAGGATGCTGAGAAGGACAACGATCCAAATTTCCATCGAATTCAGGTCCTAAAAAATAAAGAGGCAAAATTGAAAAATTTTCCTCCAATTTATCAGAAATCCATCCCCGCCTCAATGGAAAAGAATCTTTGCCGCGGTTCCTTCTTCCTTTTTAATTGGATTTTCAACCCAAAGGGTCTTCCTTTGACTTATGGTTACCGATTTCATACAACCGCGCCGGAACTGGTTTTCATATTTTAGAACACATAGGAGGGAAATAGCCCCCTAAGAGTGGACGCGAGAACCTTTCTACCATCGCCCGGCACTTAATATGGAGTAATAACTATCTCAGTTATCCCGATTTCAAATTTAGAGTAGGATCCAAAAAAGTTATCAAAGTTGGGCCCATCAAAGGGGCTCAGTCGACAACAATATTTCCCTGCCGCAATCAGAAAAAATCTTCTCGCGAGGAAAATATTTTGGACAAGGTTCCTTCCAGTCATTTCATTAGGCCCTGAATCAAGGCGATTGTCGGGAGTGAAAATCATTAGTCTCGACCAGCACTAACCCTTCCTTAACTCCCCCCTCCTTGATGTAAACTTAATGAAATCTCCCGACTTTTTTATCGGGAACTTTTTTGGCTCTTCTGTTGTCCAATATTCTAGCCCGACTTTGCGGATTCGGGAGGTATATCAATTATAATCCCTGTAAAATCAAGCTAAGCATCCCAAAGGTCTTCACTACAGGGAGCTATTGGATCACTTCGCCTCTGGCCGTTACCCGGGGTGGCGGCTGATTGGGTAAGGACAGGCGCAACTGCTTGAGCAATATCTGGAGCTCCGGCTCCGGCTGTGTATAGCGTGACATGATCACTTTGCGACCATCGGTGGTCGGAAGATGGACGTCTATCATTTGGACGGAGCCGAACTTTTCCAGGACAGCGCGAGGGGTTAATCCCGGCGCCAGATCGCGCAACCGCCGCCGCAACGTCACCTGCAGGGCATAGGCAAGGAAGGCCACAAAGATGTGCGCTTCGATGCGTTCCTCCTTCTGATGATGGATCGGGCGGATCGCCAGGTCCCCTTTCAGATTTTTGAACGCTTCTTCGACTTGCACCAACTGGGAAGGCGGCCACCTCCAGATTCGCTGCACAGGCTTGGACAAGCTTCTTCTGAGCCGCGGTAAAGTCGTAGAACCCCTAGAGGATCAATTCCTTTCCGCCGAAAGCTTCCGGAAAGTTTTGGACTGCGGCGCTGGCGCGGAAGAGAAGCTGAGAATTGCCATAGAATTCTTTACCGGTCATCGAACGGAAGGCCTGGTAGAGGCTGTTCAAATCGATCAACTTTTGGCCATCTTTGACCGGTAGTTCTTCCATCCCTCCATCGGCGAGGTCCCGGAAGGTCGCTGCCAACCCTCTCTGAAAACCTCGCCGGTCGGCGATGGGTTTGAAGTAACGGTCATCCCCTATTTTCTCCACCAGGGAGAGGATCGCTACAAGCTCTCCAAACCGCGGCAATGGCCTGCGCCTTTCCTCGCTCAAGGGTTCCTCAGCCAACGCTCTGGCCAGATCGATGAAAGTGAGGAAACGGATGTTAATATGATTGAAGCCTCGCTGGACAAAAAGCCTTCGCAAATAGAGCCCCAGCAGGTTTGAACCAACCAGCACGACCAGGGGGGTCAGAGGATCTCGCGCCTTTCTGCTCTTCACGAAATCAAAAAATGCCTCTTCCAGTTCCGGTTGGAAGGGAGCAAGGAAGAGCCGTTTTTTCTTCTTTTCTTCGTTCATATGATGCCGCCTGACCATCCTCATTCGCCGTCTTGATGAATGATAACTGTAATCGTTTATTTTGGGAAGAATTTATTGTTAAGGGCTAAATTGGAAAGAAGAAAACTGTTACCCCAAGTCAAGCACTAAAATCAGCAATAAAACTTCCTTGTCTCTATTTAGGAAAGATGAAATGATGAAACAAGGATTAGCCTTCGAAGGAAAGAATGATATTTTAAGGGTTTCGCTTCCCCGATAAGACTGGCCTTCGACCGAAAATTTGTGTTTTGGGTTTTTTTGGGTATAAAAACTAGAGAAGGCCAATCGGATTTATCTTGAACCTTTAAAAAAAATTGCGCAACAGGGGTAGGAATGGGTAAGCGGGTATCTCTTTTTTACGGCTGGGTGATTGTCGGGGTCTGTGTGGTCAGCATGGTTCTTATTTATGGCATTCGGCATTCTTTCTCTGTTTTTTTTTCACCCATCCTGGAGGAGTTCAGTTGGAGCCGGGGAAACATCTCCCTCATGTTTTCCTTGAACATTTTCATTTATGGTTTTCTGGCCCCAGTTGCGGGAACTTTTGCCGACCGCTGGAGGGCAAGGAGAGTGATGCCTTTGGGCGTGATGATTCTGGCGCTGGCTACTGCCGGATGCTCCTTCGCCCGTGAGCTTTGGCATTTTTATCTTCTTTTCGGAATCCTGATGCCGCTGGGTAGCGCCTTCAGCGGCTGGCCTATTTTGGCCCCCGCCTTGATGAATTGGTTTGAAAGGAGGCGGGGATTAGTCTTGGGACTTGGCCAAATGGGGGGTGGGTTAAGCTTCGTTTATAGCATGTTCGTCGAATTCATCATCTTGAAGTGGGGATGGCGAAACACCTATTTGGTTCTGGCTGGCATCCTGGTTTTTCTTCTTTTTCCCCTGCACCTCCTATTTTTCCACTACCGTCCAAAAGATAAGGGCCTTACCGCCTACGGTACTACGGAACGGGCGGCGGTTTTGGGTTCAAAGGGGGCTTCGACAATGAATCTTGAGGCCAGCGAATGGACCTGGGGCCAGATTATGCGCTCCTCTCAACTATGGCTTTTGGTCCTATCTTATGCTTTCTACTGGGGAATCGGAGGTTACCTGGTATTGGCCCATCAGGTAAGATTTACAGAGGATGCTGGCTTTAGCAGTATGTTTAGTGTCTCCGTATATGCCCTCTTTGGTATCATGCTTTTTGTGGGCCAGCTTTGCGGATTCCTCTCTGATTGGCTTGGTCGCGAAAAAACAGCTACGCTCGCCACGGGCTTATGCATCGGTGCTTTGTGCGCCCTCATTTCGGTCCGCAATACTTCCCAGCCCTGGCTTTTATACATTTTTTCCATTGGTTTTGGCTATGGAGCCGGACTTTTCACCCCCACCATATTCGCTGCTTTAGCGGACATCTTCCATGGACGGTATTTCGGTGCCGTAGCCGGACTTCTTCTTACGGGAATGGGAGCTGGAGGCGCTATTGGCCCCTGGCTGGGCGGGTATTTGTTCGACATCTCCGGGAGCTATGTCAGCGCTTTTATTTTATGCATCCTATGCATTGCTGCAAGTTGCTTTTTCCTCTGGATTGCGGCCCCCAGAAAGGCAGCTGGTCTGCGGGCACAAAATAATCACTCTGGAGTTTGAAGCATTTCCGGGGGCCCCTGAGTCTTATGATGCGCTATATATAACCGGCATCCCCAATATGGAAGTTGTCATCAAGGGAGGAACTCACGGCGACATAGCCACAGCAGCCATCGTGGTTCATGCCGCCCGCCGAGTCATCGAAGCCCCACCGAGGCTCCTGACCATGAAGGACTTGCCTATAGTAGTCTGCACGGGCTAAAATGAGGCTTTTTTCATAGGTATGGCCGAAAATATTTGCGAAGAACTAAAAATAGTGTCTGAGGATAATGAAGCTTCGGACGTGATTTGATACAAGCGGAATAATATTTTTTTAAACATCTTACTCGTGCGCTTTTAAAAGGGGGCTAAAAAGTTTTATGGAACCCTTTAGCCCCCCACGAGTCAAAAAATTCGGTACCCGATTAAGAGAGAAAATATGGTTAAGATGACTCCGCTCCAGATAAGAGTCATGGTCGTATAGCCCATGATATCTCTTGCCGAGAGTCCCGCAAGTCCGAGGAGGGGCAGGGCCCAGAAGGGCTGAATCATGTTGGTCCATTGGTCCCCCCAGGCTACCATCATAGCAGAGCGGGTGGGGTCGATTCCCATCATCTTCGCCGCCTCCATCGTGAATGGCCCCTGCGCAGCCCATTGGCCTCCCCCCGAAGGGATGAACATGTTGATGATCCCCGCAGCCCAAAACTGGAACATGTAGAAAGTCTGATGTGTGGAAATAGCCACAAACCATCCGGCAATCACTTTCGCCAGACCCGTTCCGATCATGATGCCCTGGATCCCGCCGTAAAGTGGGAACTGCAGGGCAATTCCGCCAGCCCCCCGAATAGCAATGTCGATGGCCCTAATATAATTAATCGGTTTCTTATGGAGTATAACCCCGATGATGAAGAAGATAAAGATCACGATATTCAGGTTAAGGTCGAACCCCTTCGTGGCGAAATGCCAGATAATGTAGGATAATCCCATCACCCCGAAGATTATGTTAACGGTGTAGCTATGGTCAATTCTTTCAGCCAGGGTGGGATTTTCTGGTCTTTCGACGTTCGGGATATCCCGCGTTAGTTGTTTTAACTTTTCATCGCTGATTGCTTTTGTTTCCCCCTCTTTCGGGTGGATCAAGGCAAAGAGCAGAGGGAGTGTAAAGATGATGATAATAGCTGGTATAATATTAAAGGCTCCGAATATACTCTGGGTCACGGGGACCACCGAGCCTGTGATTTTTTCCACCAAATTTTGGGCATGTTTTGAGGTAGCAATGACGAGAGGGATCGAACCTGAAAGACCCTGGTGCCAGCAAATAAAGCCACTATACGCTGCGCCGATAAGGTATGCATAATCCACCTTGGGAGTCCTTCTGGCAACCTCCAAGGCAAGCAGGCCCCCTACAATCAGTCCAAAACCCCAGTTGATCCAACTGCAAATTCCAGCCACCAGAACAACAATCATCCCGCCTTTGATAGGCGTTTTCCCGGCCCCGGCAATCCAGATCAAAACCTTGTTCATAGGTGGTGTGAGGGCAAGGGCATGGCCAGTAATGAGGATTAAAATCATCTGCATAGCAAAGGCTACAATTCCATAAACTCCATCCCCCCATGTTCTGACGAGTTTTATATAGCCTGCATCGGTAAAGATAAGAGCCAAAATTCCCGAAAGAAAGGTGAGAAGGATGGCAAAAAGATAGGCATCCGGAAGGTAATGCCTCATAATGAACGTAAAAAAGGAAGCAAGTTTTCTAAGCATCCCAGTGTCCTCCTTTCATATTTTACGGAAATTATATACCAAATTAAATTTTTTGCAATAAACAAAAAAGCAGGTCGGTGAGACTGGTCGGCTAAAGCATGGCACTCCTTTTCGCAGAGCATGCAATTGTTAACCCAATCTCAGCCTGATGATCGTTTCTCAGTTTCAAGGGAAGATAATTCATGCACCTGGGACCAATTTGCTGAATTAAATCACCGAGACTCCTCACGGAAATATAAGGGCATAAGTCGGACATGATCTTGCCGGTACCTTCTTTGGGCATCTACCCAGGAAGTCATCATAACTTCTCGTGGATCATTTTGAAGATTTGCTCAAACATTAGTTTTGTCAGTTTGCCCGTCTGGGTGTTCTGCTGGCTGGGATGGTAAGTCGTGATCAGGGTCTGGCCGTTCGGAAGAGGGTAAATCCCTCCGTGGCCAAAAAGCAAAGGAGGAATTTCCAGGCTTTTCTGTCTCAGAGATTTAAGGGTTTGGGTAAAGGCAATCTGCCCAAGTGGCACAATGACCTTTACGTTTTTTAAAAGCTCAAGTTCCTGCAAAAAGTAAGGTCGGCAGTTCTCTATTTCCGCCGGCAAAGGTTTATTCTTTGGTGGGGCACAACGGATCGTCGCTGTAATATAGCAGTTATTCAGCGCAAAGTTGTCATTCCGTTGCCCAGAATTGGGTTGATTGGAAAAGTCAAATTTATGAAGGGTACCAAAAAGCCATTCTCCACTGCGGTCGCCGGTAAACATCCGGCCAGTTCGATTCCCACCATGGGCGGCCGGAGCAAGTCCGACGATGAGGAGCCGGGCGCCTAAGTCTCCAAAGCTGGGAAGTGGTTTTGACCAGTAATCCCAATCTCGGTACCTCTTTGGCTTGTGCTTCGGGATGTCCTCAAGATAGGCGACAAGTCTGGGACACCTCTGACATTGGACAACAATTCTCCGCAGTTTCTTTAATTCTAATTCAGCCTTCATCGGATTCTTCAAATTCAGGGAAAGGCATATTCCATATAGCTCAATTACCCTAAATTTTTCACGGCACAAAAATATTCTTCCTTGGGCTGGCAGAAATTTTCAGGAGGTAATATTCTCCACCGTTTTGCGCATCAGCAGAGCTCCGATCATGCCTATGAATGCAATCACCGCCGAGAGAATAAAGGCAGGAGTGAAAGAACCGGTAAGGTCAGCAATTTTCCCAGCAACCGGTGGGGCTAGGGCCTGCCCCATGCTGAAGATGAAGATGGTAAACCCCAGCGCCGCCGGGGCCATACGCGAGCCGACTGAATCCCCAACAGCCGCGGCGATGATGGAAGGAACGGACCAAGCTGTTAGACCAAAGAGGATGGTGGAGATAAGGTATCCAGAGCTGGACTTCCAAAGGCCGAAGAAGAGGTAGGATGTTCCTTGAGTCAGGAAGACCAGAGCCAAACCATACTTCCGGCCGATGAAATCGGACACGGTCCCCCAGAAGGGTCCGCAGAAGATGCTCAGGATGCCCAGGAGCATCAGATAGCCCCCGGCCGCTTCCACGCTTACTCCCGCTTCGTTGATTAGGTAGGCAGAGAAGAATTGAATGTAAATAATATAGGAGAAGCCAAAAGTGAAGAAGACCCCAGCCAGATGCCAGAGAGATCGGGAGGCGTAAATACTCTTCCAGGAAAAAGAAAAGGTGGATGGGGAAGGAACAGGAGAGTCCCCGACGGGTAGCAAGTTTTTTTCCTCCGGGCGATTCCGGATCAAAAGATAATTGAGGAGGGCGATGAGCAGGGTGAGGCCTCCCAGGGTGTACCAGCATACTCGCCAACCGGACCCGGGAAAGCTCTCCAGGATATACGGGATCAAAGGGCCCAATAAAAGCAGGGCGACGCTGGACCCGCTGACCAAGATTCCGGTTGCCATGCCCCGGCGCTTGGAGGCGAACCAGGCCGAAGCCAAGGCCATAATGGGGACATTCGAGCCCGCGCTACCCACCCCGGTGAGTGTCCGCGTGGCCAAGGCGAATTCATAGGATTCGGATAAGCCTGTCAGAATAAGGCTCACACCTACTATCACAAGAAAGGCAGAAATTACCTTTCTGGGGCTAATGCGGGTTGCCAAATACCCTCCCAGAAGCGAGAAAGCCATATAACCAATAAAATTTCCAGTTCCGATCCAGCCCATCTGGGCATAGGTTAGAGAAAGGGCCTCTTTCATTGAGGGCAGGATGGGGGTGTAAGCAAAGCGCCCGAACCCCAGCGCCCCCATGACGCCGATGAAACCCGCAAAAAGAATAACCCAGCCATAATGGAAACGTTTCTGTCCCTCATTCATGAATTCTCCATAACATAGTTCGGGGTTTTTCTGAAGAAGAATTTAAATGTTGACCGGTTTTTTTTCTTTTCGTATGATCTTTCTGTTTTTCCGATTGCCCCGGCGAAAGGAGGAAAACCCGGTGGCCAAAAAAAGGACCGTTCAGGACTTCATCCAGATGAAACAATTCGGCGAAAAGATCACCTACTTGACCAGTTACGATTACCCTTCGGCCTACTTTGCCGAGAAGGCCGGGATGGACATGCTGCTTGTCGGGGATTCATTGGGCATGGTGGTTCTGGGATACCTTACGACCGTGCCGGTCACCATGGAAGAGATGATCATCCATGCCAAGGCAGTCCGCCGCGGCGCTCCCAATACCTTCATTATTGGCGACATGCCGTTCATGTCATATCAAGAATCTGTGGAGCAGGCCGTGCACAACGCCGGAAGATTTTACAAGGAGGCGGATGTTGACGCCGTCAAGCTGGAAGGAGGGCGGAGAATGGCGGACCGGATCAAGACCATCGTGGATTCAGGCATGTCAGTCATGGGGCACATTGGCTTGACTCCCCAGAGCTCTGGCCAGTTGGGTGGCTTTAAAGCCCAGGGAAGAACTGCCGAGAGCGCCTGGGAGCTGATGCTCGATGCGAAAGCCGTAGAAGAGGCCGGGGCTTTTTCTCTCCTTCTGGAAGCAGTCCCGCCTGAAGTTGGGAAAGCAATCACGGAATCCATTGAAATTCCAACCCTGGGAATCGGCGCGGGCGTGCATTGCGACGGACAAGTCTTGATCATCTCCGATATGCTAGGTGCTTTTGAGGCTTTCACCCCGAAGTTTGTGAAACGGTACGCCAGCGTAGGAGAGATCATGGTCAAGGCATTTAGTGAATACATTGCTGACGTGAAAGCTCAAAAGTTCCCGGAGGAGAAACATACTTACAGGATGCCTCCGGAAGAGGTGGAGCGGTTTCAGGATAGGCTTCGTAAGGATCGCTCGAACCGAAATGAGGGCTGAATCATGGCATTTCTGGTCTACGCATTTTGAAGCCGTTGCTACATGCTCAAATTCTCAATGCTCCCTTCGGAGACCCGGTGCTCTTTGTAGAAATCCTCTGGGAACGCCGGGCCCTGCTCTTTGACATGGGAGAACTCGGATATATTCGCCCAGCTAAACTCCTTAAGGTTTCCCACGCCTTTATCTCCCACACTCACATTGACCATTTCATTGGCTTCGATGCCCTTTTGCGACTGATGCTGAACCGTGAAAAAACCTTGAAAATCTTCGGGCCACCCGGGTTTCTTTCCAACGTTCAAGGTAAACTCACAGGCTATACATGGAACTTGACTGCGGAATATCCTTTCTCGGTGCAAGCGACGGAAGTACATCCCCATAGGATTCTTTCTAGGGTTTTTCAATGTCAGAAAAGCTTTGCAGCCGGCGAGGAGAAAGAAGAGGCTTTTAATGGAGTTTTGGAAGAAGACCCTCAAATTCGAATTTGCGCCACCCATCTCGATCACCTCATCCCCTGCTTGGCATTCTCTCTCCAGGAACGTTTTCACATCAATGTGCATAAGGAACGCCTGGATCAGATGGATCTTCCCCTTGGCCCGTGGCTCAAGGAACTGAAGAACGCGCTTTGGAGAGGAGAGGAAGAAGGCTTCCTTCTGAAGGTTCCCATGAAAGGGGAAAAGAGCCTTCGGCAGAGAGAGATTTCTTTAGCAATGTTGAAGGAGTGCATTACCATTACACCCGGCCAGAAAATCGTCTATGTTTCAGACTGCCGTTTCAGCAAGGAAAATATCCGGAAAATCATCCAGCTAGCGGAAGGGGGGGATTTGTTTTTTTGTGAGGCGGCATTTTTGGAGAAAGATCGAGAGCGAGCAGAGGAGAGAGCTCATCTCACGGCCCGCCAGGCCGGCGAATTGGCCCGGAAAGCGAAGGTAAAAAAGCTAGTTATATTCCATTTTTCTCCCAAATATGAGAAAGAAGGTCAATTACTCTACCGAGAGGCAGAAGAGGCCTTTCAGGGATAATCCTTCTTATTCGGGAAATCGCATAGCGCAAAGAGTATAGCGCAGGGTGTAAATACCCAAAAATAACTTACAAATCCTCCTCACCCCTCTTTCCTAAAGGGGGACTAGTGTAGATTTCATGGCTCGTAGGTAACGAACCCTTCATGAACGATTAGGTACTAAATTTTTCAGCTAAAGGAGGTTATTTTACCCGGGTCCAAATATTCGTCTTCCCGATCAAGGATACGCCTATAAAACCGCGGACTTTTACCCGGTCGGGGTTTTCGAGGGCCAACTTACATTTATAGGTTTTTCCATCCCGGGGATTGTAGATAAAACCACTTTCCCAGAGGTTTTCACCGGAAGGGGTAAAGCCCCAGACGATATTCATCCCTAAGATGGGGCGTTCCCTTTTGGAGGCGTCCGGATTTTCTCGATCAATCTTCGGTTTTCCACCCATTCCTTTAGGGTCGTTGTCTGGAAAATTCGGCTCTTTCAGCCATATGATCTTTCCGCAGAGGTTGCCATCACAGGCATAGATTTCAATATGGGCATCCTTTTCCTCGTTCCACCATTTCCCCACAATTGCATCTGGGTTTTGGGCATGAATAGTGGAGGCCAGAAGCAGGGCTACTCCCATTGCGAAAATCATTAATGTTCTTCTCATTCCTTAACCCTCCCCTAATAGAATAGAAGGTCTTATTATTTTTTAAAATTCCTACCAATATTTCAAAAGAATATATCATAATACCAGCAGCCGAACAAGGGTTCTTGTAAAACGATTATTGACCTCCTTTCTCCCCTTTCGTTATACTATATTTATTTAAATTAATCATAAGGGTGTTCAGACGTTCTTCAGACTTTTTGATTGCCCGGAAGAAAATACAAGTGCTCCCAGACGGGTGCAATTCAAGATGATATTCCCATTTAATAGCCCGAGTAAGGTACAAAGTCAGGACAGTTGCAACACCGCCCCCCGCTTTTGGCTATGAAGACAGATGAATGAAAGGGGGATCGCGGTTGAGAATTGGGGTATCTTAAGGGTGTCGAAAGTGAAAGATACGGATAAAACAAAAGATCAGCTTATAGATGAGCTGGGAAAATTGCGTCAAAGGTTCCATGAATTGGAGACATCCGAAAAAGAGCGCAAGGGGATCGAAGAGGCGCTGCGTGAAAGTGAGGAAAAATTCCGGCAGATGTATGACGAGGCTCCAGTAGGTTACCACGAACTCGACAGAGAAGGACGGATCATCCGAGTCAATCGCACGGAGCTTGAAATACTGGGTTACACTGCCGCGGAATTGCTGGGGCGGCACGTGTGGAAGTTTGTGGTGGAAGAGGAAATAACCCGCCAGGTTATCATGGCCAAAATCACCGGCGACGTATCCTTCCACGAAACCTTCGAGCGCACCTACCGGAGAAAAAACGGAACTACTTTGCCAGTGTTGATCGAAGATCGAACCATCCGGGACAAAAAAGGCCGAATCATCGGCATCCGATCTATGATCGAGGATATCTCTGAGCGAAGGCGAGCAGAAGAAGTACTCCAGAAGAGCGAAGAGCAATTGCGTCAGTGGCAGAGGGTGGAAGCCATCGGCAGGTTGGCGGGCGGGGTAGCCCATGATTTCAACAATTTATTGATGACCATCAAGGGGCGCAGCGAACTTCTTCTTGGGGAACTCGACCCCCGCGATCCGCGGCATGAGGAAGTAGAGGAAATCCGGAAGGCCGCTGAACGGGCTACCTCGTTGACGCGTCAGCTCTTGGCTTTCGGCCGCAGGCAAGTACTCCAACCGCAGGTGCTAGACCTGAATGAAGTCGTGGCCAACATGGACAGGATGCTCCAGCGCCTGATCGGGGAGGACATCCAGTTGCTTACTATTCTTGACCCGGAGCTTTGGTCTGTAAAAGTCGACCCTGGTCAGTTTGAGCAGGTCATTATGAATCTTGCCGTCAATGCCCGTGATGCTATGCCCGGAGGAGGCAAGCTGACGATTGAGACTGCAAACGTCGTTCTTGACGAGGATTATGCCCGTCGGCACGTATCCGTAAAACCCGGTCCTTGCGTAATGCTGGCGGTAACTGATAACGGCATTGGAATGGATAAAGAGGTCCAGTCCCACCTCTTTGAGCCCTTCTTCACTACCAAAGAAAAGGGAGAAGGTACGGGGCTGGGTTTATCCACAGTATATGGGATTATCAAACAAAGCGGAGGAAACATCTGGGCTTACAGCGAGCCGGGACAAGGGACAACGTTTAAGGTATACCTACCCCGAGTTGAGGAAGCCGTCAAGAAATACACACCCAGAACGGCGCCTACCGTGTTGCCGGGGGGGTCAGAAACCGTCCTGCTGGTGGAAGACGAAGAGGCCGTCCGGACAATCGTTAGCAAGATTTTAAAGAATAAGGGCTACACCGTGCTGGAGGCGCACCACGGCAACGAGGCACTCCGGATCTGTGAGCACTATGATGGTCCAATTCAACTAATGGTAACTGATGTTGTAATGCCCCAGATGAGCGGTCGCGAATTAGCCGAACGCTTGATCCTGTTACGCCCGGAGATAAGGGTGCTTTTCATGTCCGGATACCCAGACAATGCTCTTGTCCACCATGGGGTTTTGGGAGCGAGCACAGCATTCCTCCAAAAACCTTTCACGCTGAATGCGCTGGAGTACAAGATTCGAGAATTGCTAGACGCTCCACCTCATGGCTTACGATGATTCCTGATATTGGGATAATAATAGAACCATTGTCAAACTGGATTATCTATGTCGTCCCTTAAAATTTTTTCAGAAGCAGGGAAAAATATCCAATTCCCTGACGCTCTCCTCTTCCGCTCCTGAGCAACAATTCCCTTTAAACTGTATTTTTTCAAAGAATTCAACTTCTTAATTCGTTTTATATTTCATTGAAATAGTCGGCATGATATAGGCTTCCTAATAAAAAAAGGAAGGAGAGAAAATAAGATGCCAGAATTAACGGGAAAAAAGATCAAAATTGTAAATGCCGTTCTCGACCGGAAAGCAAAGTATGTCAGGGTTGCCGACTGGGACGGGAAATCCCTCTCCTTTATCTTGGCAGATGAGATGATTGTTTAGAGGATAAGTCAACCTTCCCAAGTCAGTGAATCATTAAGAGGTAGAGGAAAAACATTATCATAAATTGCTACAATGGATAATGCCCTAATAGCTCTGGCAATAAGGTAGGAAAATATTTAACATTTTTAAGACCAAGACAGTATAAAACTTCCTAAGGTTTAACCAAATAATTTTACCCTCTGTCATTGGTTCTGAATTCCAGAAATTAATATATGGGTATTTCCCAAGCTTCATTTTCCTCATGAATTCATCTCTTATGAACTTTTTTCTCCTTAAACCCATCTTTTTCATCCCCATTTGAAATCGCCTAAATTTCCGGTATGCCTTTTGCCTGAAAGATAAGCCATAAAAACTATCAAGCATTTATAGGTTCAATTTTCATTATTTATTTTATGTCCGACGAAGGGTCCTTCCTTCCATTTTATATGACGAATGGCACAGAAATGGCATAAATATAAGAAATAGTGGATGGTATACCTGGGGGGGAATAAGTTATTTGGACAATGAGGCCATGAAAGGCTCTTCTGAGAGTGCCCATGGATATTCAACCTTTCGAAGTCATTGCTGATCAAAAGCTCGTCGAAATGCTCCAAACCATAATTGATTCCCGACGCTTATGCAAAATGGAAATACCCCGAACGCGCTTCGGCTGGATGACAATCCTATTGAATCTCCAAAAAGATGGTCCCTCCAACTATTTGCTCGTTGACCCAGTGGCGCGGTTTGAAAACATACTTTCCCGATTCCCCACCCGGGAAGTCTCTTTTGAGTTCCTGGAGAACGGCATCCTCTGCAGGTTTAGTAGCCACGTGGTCCGATGTGATCCTCAGGCGATCTGGCTTGAACTTCCCAATTCCATTTACCGAAATCAGAGGAGGGCTCATTTTAGGGTCGAAGCCTCCTCCAACGAGGAGATAGTTTTCCATGCCGCAGGGAAAGAAGAGAAGGCCTGGATAAAAGACTACAGCCTGGGAGGGGTCTCCTTTTTTATGGAAAGCCATTTAATACTCAACGTGGGTGATGAGCTGACGGATGTAAGCTTGATCCTACCCCAGGGCAAGACCATGCATTCTTATCCAATCCCTCTAGCAGTAGTGAGGCGGATCACCACGCAATCCGGGGATAAAAAGAAGGTCTGTGCCCTGCGGTTTTTGAAATCAGAAGGAATGATCCAAGAAGAGTTAGGCCGCCATATTTTCGAGGAACAGAGGTCCCTAATTCGCCGATTAAGAAAAATATAAATCTCCGCCCAAGCTAATACCTGCAATTCTAATCTTGAATCATTCCGGGATTTTCCACCCAAAAGTGTATTTCAATTTAAGTTTCTATGAGATCCTGACGATGATAAAAAAAGAGAAAAATGGACGAACCTAAATCATCTGCAAGTATTGGTTAAAAAAGGGGAAAATGCCATACGGTGAAATCTTAAACATAAAAGAAGTCTCCGAGTATTTAAAGATACCGGTATCTACGATTTATAAGCTTGTGCAGGATGGGAAGGTTCCTGCGATCAAGGTTGGGAAACATTGGAGGTTTATGAAAAAAGACCTCGATCACCTGTTCGACCAAAAAGCACAGACGAATTCCGAATAGCTTTTCAAAAGGGCAAACCTGATGAACATGAAAGCAGTATTTATCAACCCCTTTTTAGACGCTACCATGACGGTTTTAAGGACAATGACCTCTGTGGAACCCATTCCTGGAAAACCTTGGAGGCCCTGGAAATGCCATCTGCCTGGCCCTTGAAAGTCCTGGCAACAGACAATTCCACCAGAATTCTGAAAACCGTGAAATCGGGGATCTATGCTCAAGAAAGGGTTCAATCCATCCCCCCAGCCTTGATAAAGAAATTTTTTTTACGAGGGGATCATCTCTGGCAGGGATTTGTGAAAGTCAAAGACGAGGTCAAGCAATATACATCCTTTACCCGATTGAACCTCGTGGAACCTTTTTCTTTCCAGGAGCCGTTTGACTGTATTTTTTGCCGCAATGTCATGATCTATTTTGATAAGAAAACCCAGCCCTCTTTGGTCAGCCGGTTTTTTAACAACCTGGCTAAGGGGGGGTTTTTATGATTGGGCATTCCGAAAGTTTGACTGGAATCCAGCACCCCTTTATTTATGTGAGGCCGGCGATTTACAAGAAAGAAAAATGAAAATCAACGTGGGCATAGCGGATATGAAAGTTAGGCAGGGTCCAGAAGCGACTTTAATTACCTTTGCACTCGGTTCCTGTATCGGTGGCTCAGTATGTGGGTTCCAATGCTATAGGTGTAATCATGACCGGGATGGGCGCAGACGGGGCCAGCGGAATGTTAAAGATGAAAGAGGCGGGGGCACAAACCATTGCCCAGGATGAAGTCAGTTGTGTTGTATTCGGAATGCCTAAAGAAGCGATTAAGATCGGGGCGGTAGACCGGATCGTTCCCGTTGACCGCATTCCCCAGGAGATCATTCGGTTGATCAATCGTTCTGAAACTGAAAACCTTTCGCCGGGAAGATAATGAAAGAGACTAAGATCGACCTGATCCAGTTAGATTCCCCTCCATCAAAGCCAGGGGCTAAAGGAGAGGCGGCAGCCCCCCAAGAAGAAAAAGGGGCCCCCAAACCCAGGAACATAAAAATTTTAATTACCCTCGTGGTCGGGTTTGTCCTGCTCGGCGGCGGAATGGGAGCTGCCCTATACCTTGGCTGGCTTTCCATACCCGGATTTTCATTGACAAAAAAAAACACAGTGCTTTCCGCCTCCGCCTCCGCCTCCGCAGAAATTGGGCCAATGGTCAAAATGAGCCCTCTAATCATTAATTTAAAGGAAGAAAGCGGACACCATTACATCAAAGCCTCCATCGTCCTGGAAATTGGGCGAAAGGATTGGATTGAGGAGGTTCAGTCCAGGGTTCCACTCCTGACTGACTTAGCGATCTTAACCTTAAGCGATAAACGGTTGGAAGAACTAAAAAGTTCCGGGGCGAAAGAGAATTTAAAGAAGGAACTTTTAATGAAAGTAAACCAATCTTTGGATTCACTGAAAGTTAAACAAATTTATTTTGATGAATTCTTATACCAGTAGAAAAGAGATATGGTCGACCGAGAAAGAAAGATTTATCTAAAACAGCAAGAAATTAAAGTCGGGTTTGGGTCAGCTGGGAAAACCACTCGAATCGAAGACTCTTATCAGGTAATTGAGATCGACAATAATCACAAAGAAGCTGAGGAGTTTTTATCGTCCATCCCCTTTCCTTGACTGTACCCCCTGACAAGTCGGCAAAAATTTCCGGGCCTGTGCCGTTCATTTGTCATATTCAAGCGCAACCGCTGGTTGATTCTTTTTTAGGTTTTAAGGTGCAATTTCGTCCAAAAAGATTTAATATTTTGAAAGCTTGGCAATGCAGGGCCCCCGCCAAAAAATAAAAAATTTTTTATGGGCATTAAATTTGCAGGGAATCAGCATAAATTTCTGAAGGCGGTGTCTTATGGATGTTAAAAAAATTATGGAAGGAATTTCTGCGATCTCGGGAGTTAATAGTGGACGGAAGAATGAGCTGAGCCAGCTTGATTTTCAAAAACTGCTCAATGATGCTGAATCAAACATAAAAGCTGTAGACCAGTCCTCTTCCCTATCCCCCTCCACGGGGGTGAGGGATGTCCTTGTAGACCCTGCTTTTTCCGTTCAAGCTTTAAATTTCTTACCTGAACAAGAGGAAATCACCCAAATTCGCTCTCAGGGCATCAGGGCAGCTGAAAGCACCTTAAATTTCTTGGAAAAATACCAAAAAGCCGTAGGCGATCCACAAATAACCCTAAAGAAGGTTGACCCACTGGTCCGATCTCTATCTCAAGAAGTGAATGATTTACATTTGCTTTCGGAGAAACTCCCTCCTTCAGATCCATTACAAAAGATTATGAGGGAAATCGGCATTGTTTCAACGATTGAAATCGAAAAATTCAATCGAGGAGAATATATCTAATAGAAAAGATGCATAGAAAGAATTTAGATAATTGAGGGTTAAGGGGATTTCCATAAGGTTTGAGGGTCTTGGAAAAAATCAGGGTGAATAGGCCAAAGAGACGTCAGCAACGTGCGCCCGGAAATCTTGTGGGTGGTTTTCAATGAACCACAAATTAGCCATGACCATTTTGATTTATTTTTCTTTTCTTGCCAATCCGGTATTACCCGCTATGGAGGAGATATCCTTTAGAGATTTTGGAGTAGACGATCTGATTAGGCAACGCTTTGTGGAAAACCAGCAAACGGCGGAAGAGAGCGAGAAGGCATTAGGAAGCGAGAAAATTGAAAAGCCAGACGGAGGAAAAGAGATAACCTATTATTCCATCACCACGAAAGAAGAAGAAGCCGAACTTCACAAAGAAGAGAAGGAAAAAGTCGAAAGATCTTGGGAAATGCTAAGAAATATCATCATTATTGATAAGCGGATAAGGTAGCCCCACCCACTCTCGAATCTCCCCATCACTCCTATTGGGGAGCGAAAATCCCCCAAGAGAAGTCTTTGATCTGGAAACCCTACCAAAACTTTTTTGCCCCTTAGCTACAACAAAAGAATTGACATAAAAAAAATATATATTACAATTGCTTCTAAAGCCTTTAGAGGGAATAACCAGTGGGCAGCGAAAAAATTCTCTTGATTGATGATTCCCCGGATATCCTTACCCAGCTTGCGGAATATTTGAAAAATGAAGGTTACGATGTAGAGGCTTCGGCCGATGGAGAGAGGGGAATCTCCATGATCGAGAGAAAATTTTATGATATCATTTTAACTGACTTAATGATGCCCAACATAGATGGGATGGAAGTTTTAAAGTATGTAACAAAACACTCTCACGAATCTATTTGCATTATTCTCACTGGGTACGGGACGATCAAAAATGCTGTGGAGGCGGTTAAGCTAGGCGCTTTTGATTACCTGACCAAGCCGGTAAAGATGGATGATATTCTGATCACTTTAAAGAGAGCTTTTGAGTTTCGTGACTTGAAGCGAGAAAATCTGAACCTTAGGAACCAATTGAAGAAAAAATACAAATTTGAAAATATTATCGGTGACAGTGAAAAAATGCACCAGATCTTCGAGACCATCGAAAAAGTGGCTGATACAGACAGTACCATTTTAATTCTGGGAGAAAGTGGAACAGGGAAAGAGTTGATCGCCAAGGCCATCCATTATAACAGCTACCGGCGGGAAGGGCCCTTTGTCCCGGTAAACTGTGCAGCCATTCCAAGTGAACTTTTGGAGAGTGAGTTATTTGGCCATGAAAAAGGGGCTTTTACAAATGCCATCCGCACCCGAATTGGACGTTTCGAATTGGCCAACGGGGGCACAATCTTTTTGGATGAAATCGGGGATATGAGTCCCAATCTGCAGGGCAAATTGTTGAGAGTTTTACAGGAGCGCCAATTTGAGCGCGTTGGGGGGGTTAAAACGGTTAAGACCGATATACGGGTCATTGCTGCAACCCACCAGGATTTGATCGTGACCGTTCAACAAGGGAAATTTCGTCAAGATCTTTACTATCGATTAAATGTCATTCCCATCCAGGTCCCTCCATTACGAGAAAGGAAGTCTGACATTCCTCTTCTCATCCATCATTTCTTGGACCATTTTAACAGAAGTAAAAAAAGAAGAATCCAGGGAATCGATGATGGAGCACTGAGATGGTTGTTAGAGTATCATTGGCCTGGAAATGTTAGAGAGCTAGAAAACATCATCGAACGGATCGTCATTTTGACCAGTAATGAAAGAATTTCCGTTCAAGATTTACCCGAAAAAATTCAAACCTTTTCCCAAGACGAACATCCAGTTCAATTTGAAATTCCGGAAGAGGGCATATCTCTGGACGACGCCATCAATGAATTTGAGAAAAGATTAATCCTCCAGGCGCTTAACAAAACCGGCTGGATCAAGAACAAAGCGGCCCAGTTGTTGAACCTGAATCGGACCACCCTAATTGAAAAAATCAAGCGGCAAAATCTCCAACGGCCCAATTCCTGAATCCTTCCTTACAGAATACCTTCCTAAGTCAAAAAAATGACAAAGATCTACAATTTTGACATTTTCGGACGCGAAAATTAATACAATTTATTGATTTTATAAATTATTTTAGAATTTTTAGGGTGGCATAATAATTGCTGATCGCCCAAAAGGATTCATGGCCGTTCGCTTCGATTATATTTCCCAGCCGGGGGAATTTGATTAGAAACAATAATCGATAAATGGGAAAAAATTCTATCTTAATCGCTGAAGATGATCCGGAGTTAAGAGGAACTCTATTTGAAGGGCTTTCCAAGGATGGCAATAGGGTTCATTTGGCCGAAACCGCTGAAGACGCTTTACGGCTCTTCGGTCAAAAAGCTTTTGATTTAGTTATTGCCGACGTGAAATTACCAGGTCTGAATGGGCTTCAACTTCTCGAGTCCATAAAAAACAAGTCTGTTCATACCCCGGTTATCATGATGACTGGTTTTGGGACGGTACAGAATGCCGTCGAAGCGATGAAGAAGGGGGCTTTTGAATATCTCCTCAAACCTTTTTCCTTAAACCTCATGAATCAAGTGGTCGAGAAAGCCCTCGAAAAGAATCATGCTAAATTGCCAGAAGATCCCGAACCATTGAATCTTTCTAGCTCTCCTATCCCGATTATAACTCAAGATAAAAAGACTTTAGAAATCATGGAGCTGTGCAAGCGAGTAGCCCCGAGCAAAGCCACGCTGCTAATCCAAGGGGAAAGCGGTACAGGAAAAGAGCTCATTGCCCGGTATGTCCATAGCCACAGTCAACGCCACCAAGGGCCCTATATTGCTGTCAACTGTGCCTCGTTGCCTGAAAGCCTTCTGGAAAGTGAACTCTTTGGGCATGAAAAAGGGGCCTTTACCGGGGCAATTAGCAGGAAGTTAGGCAAATTTGAACTGGCTCATCGAGGGACTATATTGTTGGATGAAATCAGTGAAATGAATACGCTCCTCCAAGCAAAAATCTTGAGGGTTTTACAGGAAAATGAAGTGGATCGAATTGGAGGCCGACAACCGATTCCGATTGATATCCGCGTCATTGCGACGACCAATCGAAATTTAGAGGCCTGTATAGAAAAAGGCGAATTTCGCGAGGATCTTTACTATCGTTTAAATGTCATCTCTTTAAAACTTCCCCCCCTCCGGGAGCGTACCGATGATGTCGAGCTTTTGGCCCGATATTTTTTAAAAAAATTCTCTGAACTCCATGGAAAACCCATGGCCCCAATCTCTGAAAATGCTTTGGCTTGGCTAAAAAAACAAGAGTGGCGGGGAAACGTTCGGGAATTGAAAAATGCGATTGAACGAGCGGTCCTGATTTCCTCGGAGCGGGTTTTGACCTTACAGGATTTTGGTTCCGAGGAAATAATGGGTCCAGAAGAACATTTGGCGGAGGAATCCTCTACTTTGTCTTTGCGAAAGATGGAAAAAAAATTAATTTTTAAGGCCTTGGAGAAGACCGACGGAAACCGAACGCATGCGGCAAAAATATTAGGGATTAGCATTCGAACCTTACGGAATAAGCTGAGTGAATATAAGCAAGGGGTAACACCGCAAGAGACAATTTAAGGTCTTTATCGGGCAAATAAATCACAGATGGCACGTATGTTGCAGGACTAATAAGTTATGGATGGACGGTTGATTTTCAGTAGATTATTCGACCAGACAATCGGAATTTTAGAGCGATCCATGGACATCCGTACCCCCCGCCATAGAGTTCTTTCGAGCAATATCGCCAATTCCGAGACCCCTGATTATGAAGCCAAGGACATCCCATTCCAAAAACTCCTGGAACGTTCGATGAACGAATATTCGATTCATCCCCTTAAAAAAACTCATCCGAAGCATTTGCCCGAAGGGATGCTTGCCGACATAGAGGTGGAAATAGTGCCAGGGGGAGTAAATATCGATCAGGAAATGGTCAAATTGGCAGAGAACAATTTGCAGTTCCTTGCGGAAGTTCAGGCCCTGCTTAAGAAGTTTGAAGCTTTAAAGTTTACCATTTCAGAAACGAGGTAGGAAAATGAATTTGTTTCGAGCAATGGAGATTAGCGCCAGCGGTCTCAATGCCCAACGCATGGTGACCCATGCGATATCCATGAATTTGGCTAATATCCAGACCACCTGGACCGAAGAGGGCGGGCCTTATGTACGGAGGCAGGCGGTTCTATCCCCTTCTCCAATTTCTTCAAGTTTTTCGGGGATTTTAGCAAGCAGGAGGAACCCGGAACTGGTGGGAGTCAAGGCAGAAGTTCGGGTGGACGATTCCCGGAGCCCGGAGGTGGTCTATGATCCTTCGCATCCTCACGCCGACGAAAGTGGATATGTCGCCCTGCCCAACATAAATATGCTGGAGGAAATGGTCGCTCTGCTTTCGGCAGTCCGAAGTTACGAAGCCAATGTGACAGCTTTTAATTCAGCCAAGAGCATGGCGTTGAAAGCTTTAGAGATCGGAAAATAATCGTCTGCCAGTGAGGAATCCTGATGAGTGATTTGAAAATTCAGGAGATGTTATCCCTGCCTCTGGAGAGGGGCGGTAAAGACAAAAAAATCTCCCATGACCCATTATCAGATTTCAAAAAAATCCTGAGTAAATCCGTTCGGGAAACAAATCATCTGCTTGCCCTAGCGGACCAATCAACTCAAGAAATGGTCTTGGGTGAAAAGGATGTCCACCAAGCCATGATTGCCCTCGAACAAGCGAACCTTGCATTCCGGTTGATGGTCCAGGTTCGGAACAAAATGGTTGCGGCCTACGAAGAGATCATGCGAATGCAAGTATAACCCTAATCCTTAAAGATGGCCAATATCTCAGACCAAGTCATTCAATTTTTCAGCTCCCCGGCTAAAGGACGCAACCTATTAATTGCGGCGGTTTTGCTGTTGTCCGTGATTGGGTTTGGGTCTTTGATATTCTGGAACAATCAACCTGATTATCAGGTCCTTTTCAGCAGCCTCTCCCAAGAGGATGCCGGGGAAATGCTCGCCAAACTCAAAGAGAAAAAAATTCTATATCAGCTGACGAACAACGGGACGACCATTTTGGTCCCGCGGGACCAAGTGTATGAGACTCGACTCACCCTGGCTACTGAGGGATTGCCCAAAGGAGGGGGGGTCGGTTATGAAGTCTTTGACCGCACCAATCTGGGAACCACCGATTTTGTCCAAAAATTGAATTACCAGAGAGCTTTACAGGGAGAGCTGAGCAGAACGATCAAGCAGATTAAGGAGATCGAACAAGCCCGGGTTCATATCGTGACCCCCAAAGAATCCCTGTTCGTGGAGGAGCAGAGGAAACCCACCGCCTCCGTCTTCATCAAGACTCGATCTGGCATGACCCTGGGGGCCCCCCAGGTGGAAGGCATTGTCCATTTGGTCGCCAGCGCCATTGAAGGGTTGGAGCCGGGGAAGATCACTGTGGTCGATACTTCAGGGAAAATTTTATCCAGAAGGGTTGAACCCGGCCTGATTGGCCAACTGACCACCAGCCAGCTGGATTACCAAAGAAACATCGAAGAGGGCTTGAAGAAAAAGATCCAGGGAATGCTGGAAGAGGTCCTGGGCATAAGCAAGGCGATTGCCCGGGTTTCGACAGAGATTGATTTCCAGGAGATCAACATCATAGAGGAGAGCTATGACCCAAAATCCGTGATCAGAAGTGAGCAAAGGAATACCGAAAAATCCTCGACGAGATCGGGGGGAACTTCTCCCACGGAAGGGAAAAATGAGGCCCCGCCAGACCGGAAAGCCCCCAAAGGGAAACCCAATTTAAGTGCCGAGGCGAGTCCAAAAGCACCAGCTAGTTTCCAATCCCCGCCCTTGAATACCAGCTTATCAGAACGGCAGAATGAGATCAGGAATTATGAAATTTCCAAGATCAACAAGCAGATTAAAAATCCAGTGGGCAGTGTAAAGAAAATATCCGTTGCGGTGATCGTTGACGGAGCCTATAAAGAAACCTCAGGCACCAAGGGAAGCAAGACAAAACAGTATGTTCCACGACCCCCAGAGGAAATGAAAAATTTGGAAGCGATTATCAAAAGAGCGATCGGGTATGATGAGAAGAGAGGAGATCAAGTAGAACTCATCAACATGCCCTTCAGCTGGTCTATTTTGGAAGAGGACTTCAAAGCAGAAAAAGGGGTGGTCTGGAAAGAATACGTAATAGATTTCTACAAGCCGGCCGTTAGCCTCCTTCTGGCGTTATTATTCATCTTTTTTGTTGTAAAACCGCTGTTGAAGAGAAAACCTTCCCTTCAACCGGAGAAGGCCGTGCCTTTAATTGCCCAAAGCGGTCAAACCCCCGGTCCGGAAGCACCACAGGTGGCCGGAACCAAAAAACCCCTGGAAATTCGTGATCAAACTTTACAGCTGGTCCATGGGGATCCTTCCAAAACGGTTGGAATCGTGAAAACCTGGCTTCGGGAAAGGGAGTAATCACGGTGGCGGAAAGGGTCTCGGGTCCAGAGAAAGCGGCCATCTTTCTTTTTTCCATCGGGGAAGAACTCGCTGCCGAAATTATTAGAAAGCTGGACGAGGAAGAGATTAAAAAGTTGGGTGGCTTCATGTCCAAGGTCTCCTCCGTCTCGCCAGATATGTTGGACTCCGTTTTTACGGAGTTCACGGAAATGGCGTCTTCGGCAAATCGACTGATTCCGGTCAGCCCCGCTGCGCGTACTCAGTTCATTAAAAATATCTTAACGAGGGCCGGCAAAGGGGGAAAAGCCGAAACCCTCCTGGAGGAGATTCAAGAAGAAGGGAAATGGAATCTGTTCCAGCAAATCAAAGGACTGGATCCCAAGGCTTTAGCCAATTATATTAAAAATGAGCATCCGCAGACGATCGCCATCATATTGACTCATCTCGACCCGGCGCAAGCCGCAGGCATTTTGGAAGACCTTCCGGCCCGGCTCCAAACTGAAGTCATATATCGAATTGCCGAATTGGAAAACGTTCCTCCCGGAATTATCGCCGAGATTGACCAGACCCTCCAGGAGGAAATTGCGGGGGCCGGGAAGGTGGAGGGACGAAAAATAGGAGGAATCAAGTCCGCAGCAGAAATTTTAGCTTACGTGGACACCCGCACCGAAAGCGCCATTCTAAAAGGAATCGAGGAGCAGAAGCAAGGTCTGGCGGATGAAATCCGCAAGCAGATGTTTCTGTTTGAAGATCTAATCCAGGTCGATGATCGAGCAATCATGGCCATCTTGAAAGAGGTGACCAATGAAGTTCTGCAGTTAGCCCTGAAAACGGCCTCCGAAGAACTAAAAGAGAAGATCTTCAAGAACATGTCGGAAAGAGCGGGCCAAATGATGAAGGAAGATTTGGAAATCATGGGCCCCGTCCGTTTAAGGGATGTAGAGGCCAACCAGCAGTCGGTCATTCAAACTGCTAAAAAGCTGGAAAGCGAAGGGAAAATCATATTGGGCGGAAAAGGAAAGGAGGAAGTTTTTGTCTAAAGCAACGACTCTCCAAAATACTCCACAGAAAGTTTCGAAAGAATTTCAATTCAAAAACTTCAAGGAAGCCGGCGATCTTAATCCTTCCTTTCAGGTGGCCTTTCCCCAACTGGGGGGCAAGAAGTTTTCTCCGCAATTCGAACAACACCTAAAAGAAATGGAAGCGAAGATTTTCCAGCAGGCCAAAGAAAAAATATTGATCCTGGAAAAGGAGGCGTACGAGAAGGGCTTTGCCCAAGGAGAAAAGGATGGATTGGAACTGGGCCAGAAAAGAATCGAAACGATGATCGGCCAGCTAAACAGCGTGCTCAAAGACGTCGAGCGCCAGCGTATCGATCTATATAACAAATATATAAAAGAGATGGTCCAGCTTGTCCTCAGTATTGCCAAAAAGGTTCTGCACCGTGAAGTCAACATCCAAGAGGATACCATCGCCTTTACGTTACAAGAGGCTTTTAAATATCTATTGGATCAGAGAAAGGTTTTCGTCCATTTAAACCCGGTAGATTATCAATTTCTTCTTTCCCATCGGGAGCGGTTGCCATTTGCCGGGGAGGAGGCGCGGGGGATTAATTTGGTTGAAGACCCAGCGGTCACCCGCGGAAGCTCTTTGCTGGAAACCTCCTTTGGCGATATCGATGCCACCCTGGAAAACCAATTTGACCAGATTGCTTCCCTCATTTGGCAAAAAATCGAGAATTCCAACCGACCCATTCCTTCTCCAAAATGAACACCTGTCCCAACGACTTCTGGGCTCAATGCCATCGCATCATTCAGGGTGCTGAAACGATCAAGAATTATGGGCAAGTCATCCAGGTGATCGGCCTGGTGATTGAAGGGATCGGCCCCGTATCGGCCATCGGGGATATTTGCTATCTCAAAATAAGAAGCGGAGAGAAGATGATCCCGGCCGAAGTCGTTGGCTTCCGGGATCATAAAATTCTGCTCATGCCCTTGGGAGAAACGAGGGGCATTGAACCAGGTTGTAAAATTATCCCCATGGGGTTCCCGGCTAAAGCTCGGGTTGGGGCAAATTTGCTGGGTAGAGTACTCGACGGCATGGGCAACCCCATTGATCAAAAAGGACCGTTGGACCTCGAAGAAGAGTATCCTCTTTGCGCCACGCCTTCAAATCCGATCTTAAGGCAGAGAATTTCCGAAACGATAGATGTGGGGATCAAAGCGATCAATGGATTACTTACGCTGGGGAAAGGGCAACGGATTGCGCTTTTCTCCGGTTCCGGCGTGGGAAAAAGTACTCTAATGGGGATGATGGCTCGCCATACGGCAGCGAAAATTTGTGTGGTGGCTTTGATTGGAGAACGAGCCAGGGAAGTCCGAGAATTTGTTGAGAAGGATCTAGGGGAGGAGGGATTAAAAAGGTCGGTGGTCGTTGTGGCCACCTCAGATTTACCCGCCCTGGTCCGGATGAGAGGTGCCTATTTAGCGACCACCATTGCGGAATATTTTCGGGACCAAGGAAATGATGTTCTTTTCATGATGGATTCAGTCACCCGGTTTGCGATGGCTTCCCGGGAGGTGGGATTGGCGATCGGGGAACCACCTACCTCCAAAGGATATACCCCCAGCGTATTTGCCCAGCTTCCAAAATTGCTGGAACGAGCTGGAACCACCCCTGCGAAAGGAAGTATAACGGGTGTGTATACGGTATTGGTGGAGGGGGATGATATGAATGAACCCATCGCTGATGCCATTCGCTCCATCGCAGACGGTCATATCATTCTATCTCGGGAGTTGGCCAACCAAGGCCACTATCCGGCGATTGATGTCTTGGGGAGTGTCAGTCGGGTCATGGTGGACGTGGTGAGCGAAGACCAAATCCTAGCCCGCAACAAATTGGTCTCCGTAATGGCTGTCTATAAGAAAGTCGAGGATTTGATTAATATCGGCGCTTACGTGGAGGGGAGCAATCCGGAAATTGATTATGCCATCAAGAAATTACCTGAAATTAATGCTTTTTTGCGTCAGGGTATAGACGAGCGGGTCAATTATTTGGAGTGCCTTGCCCGGCTAAAATCCCTTTTCCAGTAGAATATCATGCGCTTTGTTTTTAAATTACAGACCCTACTAAATTGGAAAAAAAATTTAGAAGAGCTTTCCCAGATGAGGTTGGCCGATAAACTCAAGCACCTCAAGACGCAAGAAGAAGAAATTCAAAGCTTGATAAATCACAGATCTGCATACAGCCAAGAAATAAATGAACTGAGTCTAAAAGGCCTGAAGGTCGGCGAATACGTTACCTATCAGCAGTATTTTGAAGAAAGCTACAAGGATCTCATTTTGAAAGAAGCGAAAAAGAGGCTTACCATCCAAGAGATAGAGGTTGAAAGGGGAAATTTGATTGCCTTCACGAAAGAAAGGAAGATTTTAGAGAAGTTAAAGGAGAAAAGGCTAAAGAAATACATGTACCAACTGGAAAAAGAAGACCAAATAAAGAATGATGAGAGAGCCATTCGGCGGTATCAATCTTCTCCTAAAGTAAATTTTTCCTAAAGCCTCTCCATCTAAGAAGTTTTGCCGATCATTTATTATCTCCAACGCCCTCCTTCCTCGCCCTTCTTTTCCTGGGATAAAAATTGTCCTTAAGGGAGGCAAGCAATAAAGTTGTGACCAGAAGGGATCAAAGTACTCCTTCTAGGTAACATCATTTTTTTAAAAAAATGATCGGCAAGAATGGAGAAAATATGGGGGAATAACTTTCTTATGAATGAATGAGACAAGGGGAAAGAATTGCCGTTATCAATTCATTTAATATTTCATCCTCTCCTCCCCGCCTGGCGAATCCTTAATAACTATTTGATTTATATGTGCATTTATTTTTTCCCTTCCGCAGACCATGAGGGTGGCATCTTGGCACACCCGTTGCTATTGAAGAAAATCAGTTATGGAATCGCAAGTTCAGTCTCTAACTCCATTCCTGATGAATGCGGCTGGGAAAACGGCTGAAACCCCTCAGCCACCTGAACAGCCCTTCAACGAGGTTCTCCTTTCGCAAAATGCCCCTGACGAAGAAAGAACAGATCCCAACGAAAAGTGTGTCGATGAGACCGTCTCCTTAAACCTTCTTTCGATTTTCCTGCCCCCGTTAGGACCGCCTGCCTTCAATTCTCCAAGCTTATTTTGGCATTTTGGAGGAGTTGGAAATTTGGAAAAGAATATTCCGCTTTCGACAGGGGAACAAACGAACCCAAATCTACTCGCTTCTGCATCCTCCCTGTGGGAAAGGAATGATCCCCTTTCGGCTGATCAGCTTCCTCTTTCTCCAAGAGAAACTCCCATGAACCTCCAATTCGATAATGAGGTTGTTCAAATAGACGGGAAGTTGGACCTTCTGCTGGGTTTAAATTCAGCCCAGGAAACATTCCCGGATCGATCCTTGGATGTAGGTTTTGCAGGAGTAGGAAATTCTATCCAGGCAAGGAATGACCTTAAGGTGATTTCGGCGGGCGAATGTCAACCCGCCAAAGAGTACAATGTCATCGGTGCACCGCTCGGGAGTCCCAAACCACCGATTATCGCTGGGGAGATGGGCATTCATCAAAAACTTTGGCTCCTCCAAGCAGACCCTCTTGATTTCTATCAGAGCATCAATGAGAAGATCTCTTGGTCTATACGGAATAACGAGGAGAAAATCCGGTTAACCCTGGAGCCGCCTCAACTGGGAAATCTTTACATCGAGATCCATCGGAACAAAGAAGAGATCAAAGCATCCCTCTGGACGGACAACTCGATGACCAAGGAGATCTTGGAGAACAACCAGTTCCAACTTCAGAAGGCCCTCGAAGGAAATGGGTTTAAATTAGAAAAATATGAAGTATTTTTCCAAAAAGATATGGGGGCGTTTCAAGGAAACGACGAGAACCATTTTTCCCATGATAAGGGGAGTCGAACACAATCCTTGGAAATACAGGAATCTGAATTGTCCCAGCCGTTAGAATTCCTTCCCGGCATCATCCGGGCAGGGGGCAAAAGCAGATATGTGGACCGGTTCGTATAAAATTTAAAGGAGGAAAAAGTATGAATGCGGTATCATCTATTTCCCAAGTAGCGAGCCAAAACACGCAGGCAAACAGCACCCCAAAAAAGACAACCCTCACCCAGGAAGATTTTATGAATCTCTTTACCAAACAGCTGCAGTATCAGGACCCTTTAGCTCCGATGGATAACTATCAGATGGCCACCCAAATGGCTCAATTTGGGACGGTTCAAGCTTTAAATGATATGACCAAATCGATTCAAACCCTGCAAGCCTATCAAGCCTCGGCGAGCAGTTTGCAGACTGTCGGGTTGATCGGGAAAAAAGTGCAGAGTAAAGGAAATTCCTTATCCATAGATCAGGGGATGGGGGCAGAGGGCTCTTACCAATTGACAAAAACGGGGAAGGTGTCCATCAAAATTTTTGATGCAAACGGGAACATGGTCAGATCGATAGATGATGGAGTAAAGGATACTTCTAAACAAAGGTTTACCTGGGACGGAAAAAACCAGCAAGGGGCACAGCTTCCCGCGGGGAATTACACTTTCAGCGTTTCTGCAATAGATAACAAAAATCAACCGATTCAAGTAACAACCTCCAAGGTCGGAACCGTCACTGGGATCTCTTTTGAAAATGGAATTACCTACCTAAATATGGGAACCGATAGGATCACTATTAGCGATATCATCGCCATTCTTGCGTAAACCAGGAGGGAGGATATTATGTCAATTACAAGTTCCTTTTATACCGCGTTAACCGGTCTGAGTACCCACGGCATAGCCATGGGGGTGGTTGGAGATAATATTTCCAATATCAATACCACAGGATTTAAAAATAGTTCCCCCGAATTTGAGGATATTCTGGGTCTATCTCTCAGCGGGGTGCAAGGCAGTAATCAGACGGGGGCTGGCACAGACATCCAATCGATTGATGTAAATTACGTCCAGGGGACATTCGAGACAACGGAGGTGCCAACCGACGTGGCCATCAACGGCAGAGGGTTTTTTATCGTCAAAGATCCTACCACGAATGAACAATCTTACACCCGGGCCGGTCATTTTCAGTTTAATAACCAGGGGTATTACGTAGATACTCGGGGAAGTCGGGTTCAGGGATATCTATATGATAGTGTTGGAACGACCTTGATTGAAAACCTGTCAGATATTCAGATAAATCAGAACAGCATGATTGCTCCCCAAGTTAGCAACCAGGTGGAGATGATTTTGAACCTGGACTCCTCGGCAACAGCCATGACCTGGGATATCACTGATCCCTCAGGGAATTCAAATTATTCAACCCCTGTGACCATTTATGACACTCTGGGGCAATCCCATGTCCTTCAAGTATATTTTAGCAAAACTGCCGCCAATGCCTGGCAATGGCATGCACTCATTGCTAATTCAGACACCGCAGCGGGCGGCACGGGTTATTCGCTATTCGGGGAGGGAATAAATGCAGGCAGCACCTTATTAGAATTTGACGCCAACGGGGTTCTAACATCCCCCCCCTCCGCCATTCCCTTCCATGACCAAACATCGAACCCGATTACTTTCGCCAACGGTGTAGCCGCGACAAATTCCACAGTAGATTTTACCGACACCACCCAGTACGGTGCGTCCTCCACGATTCAAAGTATCATTCAAAATGGGTATGCCGCAGGAATCACTTCCAACGTATCCATCGATGATGAGGGAAACATCATCGCCAACTATACCAATGGTCAGGTCAAAAAAGTCGCCCGGCTGGCTCTAAGCACATTTCTTAATCTTAATGGACTCCAAAGAAAAGGGGGCACCCTTTACCAAGAGACGACTAAATCTGGACAGCCGATAACCAATAAACCTGGTGAGGGAGGGATGGGAACCACATCTTCCTCCATGCTGGAGGAATCCAACGTAGACCTGGCCAGTGAAATCATAAAAATGATCGTTATCCAGAGGGGATATCAGGCAAACTCAAAGGTGATTTCTACAACCGATGAAATGTTGAATACTCTGATAAATCTACGGTAATCTAACCCCGTTTCCGCCTCACCCTCCTCTTATATGGAGGGTAAGGCAAAGGGGATAATAAACGACTGATTTTGATCCGCTTTCCCCCGCCTCCGGACCGGTGTCAATCCATTGACCATCAACCCAGAAATTGACAGCAACTCAATGCCGGGTTGTCCCTCTAGAATATAAAAAATTAAGTATTATTCAATAAATAGCGGATTTCCATCCTACCTCAGCTATTGGCATGGTCATTGCTCACATTTCCATTAAAACTGAAAATTCTTAATGGAAAAAATGGCCGATCGCTCAATGGACGGAGAATTAGAAAAGAAAGAACCGGAATCCGCC
>Ga0315295_10000415_pt1 | contig 36673 bp, 29 predicted proteins | sample YL17G14_0_MG_FD_204453 | JGI IMG/M metagenome (GOLD analysis project Ga0315295, IMG submission 204453) | Sediment microbial communities from Yellowstone Lake, YNP, Wyoming, USA - YL17G14_0 | ecosystem: Environmental > Aquatic > Freshwater > Lake > Sediment | place: USA: Wyoming | collected...
CATTTGTCTTTATACGCCACCTTGCGTTGGGTCTTGCGTTTTCTGGTCATCCGTGATCTCCTGCGGCACACCAACGTGCCTCAGGAGTTATCGGCAAAACCACGCCTACTGGGATAGGCTCTAAGTCAAACTGCCGAACACGCCTCATAGAAGCTATTGCGACACTCCGTTCGCAGGGTGGCGACATATTCCTAGATCGAAGCAACCTAGAGAGAATTGTAAAGGCTGGACCTCCACCCAGTGCCAGTTTGGAGGACGACCTGAATAGGTCTGTGGATGATTTGGGATTGTCGGTGCGCCCGCGGAATTGTCTTCATTCTGCGAAAATAGAAACAGTTGGGCAATTGGTGACAATGACCGAGGCTGATTTGTTGAAAATCCGCAGTTTTGGAAGCAGTTCTTTGCAAGAGGTGAAAAAGAAGCTATCTGACATTGGTCTCTCTTTAAGTAAACTGAAGTAGCGTAGAGTGGGGCTTTTCCCACCTTAGACACGATCAGTGACTATGATCGGTGGGCCGAGGCCCACCCTACCTTTTTTTGGCGATCAGCTTATATTATTCCGGATGCTCGATGATGTTGAAGGAAAGGTCCACATCGAGGTTGGGCCAGCCGTGTAGTGTGGGGCTGGCCCAACCTTAGACCAGACCAAGGGCTTTGATCGGTGGGCTGAAGTTGCCTTTCTTCGGCTTGGCAACGGCGATCAGCATGAGGTTCTGGCTCACCTGCGGTGTCATTAGCCGGCGTTTTCCAGGCAAAAACGAGAGGTCGGTCAATTAAATGCGTTTTGCCTTGGCTTGTGGTGCTTAAACACTTGACAATATTATCAGGTTTCTGGTATATTCCATGTTTCTGATCGGACAATAGAGGAGGATCGCACGACCCTCAATTATAATTATCTTTCAAGCAGAAGGAGAAAATGAAATGAAGCGAGTGAACAGTACAAGAAACGTCACAGAATGGATTGCACCCTGGTATGTACTGAGTTTGGTTGTAATCCTGGCCGTGGTCGGTTTTGTCCCGGCCGCTCAGGCGGCTGATAGCGGCAAGAATGTGATCCTCATCGGCTGGGATGGGTCCCAGAGAAACCATGTGAACGAGATGATTGAAAAGAAAGAGTTGCCGAACCTTGTCGCTCTGGCCAAGGGTGGTGCCATGGTGGATATTGATGTGATGTCCGGCGCCACAGACACCAAAGCCGGATGGACTCAGATCCTGACGGGCTATGCCCCGGAAAAGACCGGCGTGTATAGTAACGGCAAGTATCAGCCGATTCCCGTGGGCTACACGATCTTCGAGCGCGTGGAGAAAGCTCTGGGACCGGACAACGTCGAAACCCGCGCCATGATCGGCAAGAAGGGCCACGTTGACGCCGATGGTCCCACCAAAGTTTCTTATGAGAAGTGGTTGCAGAGGGAACAGAAGCAGAAGAAAATCGACAAGGCCAAGCCGGGCCTTGGGAATCTGGCCGGTGGCAAGGTCGTCGAAGAAAATGGCGAGAAGTACGTCGTGACGCCGGGTAAGCCTTACTACAATACAAAAGACCACATGGACATGTTCGTCAACGGCCTGATCGAGAATCAGAAGGTTGGCGAGATGGCTCTGAAAAACCTTGAGCAGTGCAAGGACAAGCGGTTTCTCTTCTTCGTTCACTTCGCTGAGCCGGACCATGCGGGCCATCAGAAGGGCGAGAACTCCCAGGAGTATTCCGACGCGCTGAAGAGCGATGACGAATGGACGGGCAAGATCGTTTCCAAGCTCAAGGAGCTCGGAATCTACGACAAGACGCTGGTTTACGTTGTGGTCGATCACGGCTTCAATGAAGGCCAGAGCGGCCACAGTTACGCGCCCTATGTGTTCATTGCCACGAATGACAAGCAGGTGACACGTAAAGCCGGCGCCCGGGAAGACATCGCCCCCACGATCCTGGAACGGTTCGGCATCGACCTGGCCAAGATCGAACCACCGCTCGATGGTATCCCGCTGGATAAGCCTGCTCCGGACCGTTTCGCGCCCGCAGAGAAACCCGGTGCTGCGCAAAGTAAACCCGCTGCGGCAAAATTGAAGAAAACGGGCAATCGAAAGAAGAACAAGGCCGGCGCCGCAGGAGATTCGGCCCAATAAGGGTACTCATTGCTGCCTTGACTTATGGGCGAGCCCAGTCATACAGACGGGACTCGTCCCCGTGGAACGACGTTGTGAATATTAAAGGGTGGGCTCATGCCCACCCTTGTTCTTTTGCCCGGCCGTAAGCCTATATTTTTGCGGATATTTGACGTGTTGAATGAGGGCCTACTTCGGCAGGACCAGCAGGAGGAATACGAAGCCGAACAGACCGACGGTCTCAACAATACCCATGCAGATAATGATAAAGGCTAATCCCTTACCCTGGCCTTCCGATATCGAGCGACAGCCGGCCGCTCCGATAAGACCCTGAATCCATGCACTGGAGAGCTCCGCCGCGGCGCCGGCGAGACCGATGCCCAGCAGAGTGCCAGGTTGTGTGCTCGTGACCGGGTTTTGGCCGGTAATCAGAGGCGACAGGCCGACCAGCATCAGGATAAATCCGTAGATGGTCTGCGACAGTGGCATGCCGGTGAGAATGATATAGGCGAAATTCAAAGGCTTCCCGGCTTTTGCTTCTTTAGCCCATGCCCCTGCGGCGGCCTGTGCCGCAGCACTCACACCCAGGGCGCTTCCTAAAGTGGCACCGATAAAGACAATCCCCATTGACAATTGTCCTGCGAATTCCATACCTGTCATAATTCATTTTCTCCGATAGAAATGTCATCGTCTTTCTTGAAAGGCCGATACGCATAGCCGGCCCATTTAACTCCAACGTTATTTGAAAATTCCAGCATGTTCAATCGTACGCCGTGGGCGAAAATGGCGATAGCCGCCAGGCCGATATTCAGAGCGTGGCCGAAAATCACGATGGGGGCGCCCCCGATCCACGTGGCGGAATCGGCGACTTGGGCTCCCAGGCCGTTAAAGGCGTCAGCGATGTAGTAGCTGGCCAGTCCCACCGCAAACAGGCGGATGTAGCTCATAATGTCGCTGAACGTGCTCAGCAGAGGCAAGATGGACGAGGCAAAGCCGATCACAAATCTTTTCAGCGGATTTCGCAGAGGCTTGGTGAACCAGCTCGCACCGACAAAACCGGCCAATAGGACTAGTCCGATTGACGCCGGCATACGATCCACTCCGATGAACATAAGATACCAGATGACGACCAGCATGGTGACCAGGATTACGCTCCAGGCAACTTCCGAATAGGCTCTGGTGTCTGGGAACAACTTGACGGCGCTGTGCAGGTGCGCCAGGACAAGATGAACGCATCCGATGATCAGCGATATTTTCATAATCAGGGCGCGGGCTTCCTTTCCATCAAAGCGCCAAAGTGGTGCGACGGCCAGCATCATTTTGGCGGCCCCCTCGTGTCCGGCGTCGATGAGCGTTTGCGGCGTGATGCCGAAATAATTGGCCGTCAGGATGCCCCAAACCATTGTCGCCAGACCGAAAATAATGAGCAAGTGGGCGGACGGCTTGCCAGCGGCACGCACAATTCGGCTATAGAAAGCCAGACCCGCGCCGGCCAGGATCACCCCATAGCCGGTGTCGCCGATGAGCATAGCCGCAAAGAGCGGCAACGCGACCATGAAGAAGGGGGACACGTCATATTCCTTGTAGCCAGGCAGTGTGCCAAGTATATCAAAAAGCGCCTTGATAGGGCTGGCCCAGCGAGGGTATTCGATCAGGGTCGGCGGTTCTTCCTGCTCTTCTACAGGCATGACCTCCACGGCGGCGGAAATATTCTTTTCGGTCAGATCATTCGAGAGAGATTCGGCCTTTTTGGAGGGTACCCAACCCTGTAAGGCAAACAGAGCATCATTGGAAAGACCGCTGTTCTGGGCGACGCAGAAATCCGCTTCGACTTGATAATGCCTGAGCTGATGCTGCATGGCTTCGACCAGATTGGCCAGCTCAGCCAGCCGTTTATGGTGCCGTTTGAGTGAAGCGTCCACCTCGGCGGCTTCTTTCTTGACAGCGGGCAGATCCGTGGTGGGCCAGGGTATTTCCTTGACTCCTTCAGAAGCTTGAAACTTGCCGGTTCGATCAATAACGGCGATTATGGTTTCCCGTCCGGGCAATTCGGCCACGGTTTCAATACACTCGGCTTCGAGCCCGGGCAGGTCTTTTTGAGCAACCGAGAAGAATTTGAGCTCAATGCCCGCCGAACGGAGCTGTTCAAGCTGCTCAATCTCGACGTTGCCCCAGAGTGCGAGCTGATCGGCTTTTCGATGCAGAATACTGAGACGATCTTCTTCATCCGCAATTACTTTGTAAATCGAAAGAGCTTCCCTGGCTGCATCCAGGGCCGGCACATCCGGAGTATCGCCCGACGGTTCGATCGGGTGCAATATTTGCATGGCATGGCTGAGCGAGGCGATTGCGCGCAGGGTGAGGTCTTCCGCGACGGCTTTACCGGAATCGACCGGCTCGACGTGCACGACTCCCAACTGCGCCAGCGCCTCCAAAAGCCGATCCCGGTTGTGATTCTGGGTGATAACGTACACTTTGGACATTGGGACAATCATACAGCAGCCGCCTCTCTGGAGCTTACATGCTCTTTTTGCTCCAATTTGGCTTTGGCTATTTTTGCCCGAGCCACACCGGCGGTCATCTGATCGCCCAATGCAATTCGAATCCGGCGAATATTATCCTGGGTATTCGGGATCATGACCTTCTCAAAAAGATTGACTCGCTGCATGACTTTCTTCAGCTCGGCCTGCAGCAGATTGAGACACTCCTGCAAAACATGCAGTTCCGCAGTCCTGTGATTGAACGTTTTCAAATCCGCAAGAGCTCTGTCAACCCACGGTGCCGTCGAAAACAGACTCAAGTCGTCTTTTGGAAAGGTGACCGTCTCAAATCGTGGCACATAGACGCCGGCGACGCTGTGAGTGGATGTCTTAACTGAATCGGGCGTGGACAACTTTCTAAAATTGACGCCTGCGACGTCGCTGAATAAGCCGTCATACTTTGAGATCGCTTTCTCTATTTCCTGGATGGCTCCCTGCTTTTCATCAAACATTTGGCGGGTCTGTACAATGGACAACTGCACCTGCTGTTGTTTGAGCTTGAGGGTAGGCAAATACCGGTTGAAACGCGCCAAAGCATCGCGTTGCTGCTTAAGTTCCGTCCGTGTAAATTTTATCTTCCGTTTTGCCATATATCCGTCATCGCCGCCGTTACGACCGGACCGTTTCGGCCTGCGGCTGCGGTTTTGTCTGATGACTCTTATGCGGCCAGTGTTTATTGATAATCGTATCTCTAATGCCCGTTTCTACCGGCTCGAAACACTCGGCAAGGATTTCCCAGCATTTGTCCAATGCTTCGAAAAGCTCTATATTCAGATTCAAGTCCATGATTTTTTTTTCGAACATATCGCCGTACTTCAGCAGCCGGACATCCCATTCGGACAACTCGAAGCCCATTTCCCGTTTTTCCCGGCTTTCCTCACATTGTGCGTAGAGTTGAATACAGGCGTTCATAATAGCTCGATGATCGTCCCTGGTCTTGCCGTTGACCAACTGTTTCAGACGGGATAGCGAACCGAACGGCTCAATCCGGCCATTACGCAAGTAGAGCTGGCCCTCAGTGATATAACCGGTGTTGTCGGGGACCGGATGGGTGACATCGTCGCCCGGCATCGTGACGCAGGCCAGTACCGTCATGGAACCGGCGCCGTCGAAATCCACGGCTTTCTCATAACGCCTGGCCAACTGAGTGTATAAGTCGCCCGGATACCCGCGGTTTGAAGGCACTTGTTCCATCGTTATGGCTATCTCTTTCAGTGCGTCTGAGAAAGCCGTCATATCCGTCAGCAGGACAAGAACGTTCTTGCCCTGCAAGGCATACTGCTCACCGACGGCCAGGGCCTGGTCCGGTATCAGCAGGCATTCGACGACGGGGTCGGCGGCTGTATGGATGAACATAATCGTTCGACCCAGAACGCCGGCTTCGTCAAAACGGTGGCGGAACGTCAGATAGTCGTCGTAACGCAGACCCATGCCGCCGAGAATAATAATCTCTGCGTCGGCCTGCATGCCAACCCTTGCCAACACATCATTATAGGGTTCCCCGGCGACTGAAAAAATCGGCAGTTTCTGCGAGCCGACCAGCGTATTGAAAATATCGATCATCGGGATACGTGTGTGTATCATTTTGCCCGGCACTCTGCGTTTGATGGGGTTGACGGCCGGTGAGCCGATTTCAACCGTTTCGGCTTTCACCTCAGGCCTGCCGTCTCTCGGGCGGCCCGAACCATCGAAGACGCGCCCAAGCATCGCATCGCCGAACGGCACTTTGAAGGAGTGGCCGAGAAATCGAATCTTGTCTCCGGTGGAGACTCCCTCGGTGCCGGCGAATATCTGAAGGCTTACCTGGTCATCTTCGAGCCGGATAACCTGAGCCAGTGAAGAACCGTGGTCCGTTGTAATGACAGCAAGCTCGTCGTACCCTATTGCCTGGGCTTTGACTGTCACGACGTTGCCGGCTATTTGTGATATCTCGTCGTAAAATGTTCTCATATTAACCGCCTCATATTGTTGGGCGTCGCATCATAACGCCACTGCGAATTCTTATCGCCATTATCTTCCCGACCGCAAGGGTATCCTTTACACTTGACTTCAGGCTGTCACTTGCTCAAGCTCATCTTTGGCATCTGAGTTGCCCGCGTTTTTCAAAAGCGATTGGATGTACTGATCGATTTGACTGAGTATCTCCTTGAAATCGCCCCGTTCGGTGGCCCCGTCGTCTTTCCGTGTGGATTTGTCCAAAGGCTCATCCTGCCTGTCCGATTCGGGGATAATGCTCTGGTCCCACCGAGCATAATTCCAGTTGAGGAACATGCTGCTGATCTTCTTGAGCGTGTGACGCGCCTCATCCTTGTCCTTGAAAGCAAAATCCGCATCGAGGACTTCGAGTATCTTGTCGAAGACGAAACACTGCCGATCCACCGAGGTGGCGGCGTCCACGTCGTCGAACGCATTTTGCTGCAAATAAGCGGAATCGAAGAATTCCGTTTTAAGCATCACTGTGAAATCTTCAATCGGTGTTCCCTCTTCACCGACGACCGTCATCATCTGGCGTACCTCATCGCCCCTTCTGAGCATGTCATGGACTTTCTCGACTTTTTTCGGATCGATGATGCCGACGTACTTGCTCCAGCTATCCAGCGGATCGATGGAGGGATAGCGGCGGGCGTCGCTTCGTGACCGGCTCAGGCCGTGAAAAGCGCCCACCACTTTGAGCGTTGCCTGGGTTACCGGTTCGTCGAAGTTGCCGCCGGCGGGGCTGACCGTACCCCCGATTGTTACCGAGGCGATACGCTTGTCACGAAGCTCGATGGATCCGGCCCGTTCGTAAAAGTTCGCGATGCGGCTTTCAAGGTAGGCCGGGAATGCCTCCTCGCCGGGTATCTCTTCCAGACGCCCTGAAATCTCACGCATCGCCTGTGCCCAGCGACTCGTCGAATCGGCCAGGAGCAGAACGTTCAAGCCCATCTGGCGGTAGTATTCCGCCAGCGTCATACCTGTATAGACGGATGCGTCGCGAGCCGCCACGGGCATGGCCGAAGTATTGCAGATAATAATAGTCCGTTCCATCAGGCTTTTGCCCGTCCGCGGATCCTGCAGTTGAGGGAATTCCCTGATCGTATCGACAACTTCGCCTGCTCGTTCGCCGCAGGCGGTAATGATCACGATGTCAACATGAGCATGGCGCGACGTAATCTGCTGCAAAACGGTTTTGCCGGCGCCGAAAGGCCCGGGAATACAATAGGTGCCGCCCTGAACAATCGGGAACATCGAATCAACGATACGAATGCTTGAAACCATCGGCTTGCTCGGCAGCAATCGCCTCTTGGCTACGCACAAGGGTCGTTTGACCGGCCAGATTTGTTCCATGGTCACAGGGTGTCCCTGGCCGGAAGAATCGGTCAGAACGGCCACTTCTTTGGTAACGGGATACGAGCCTGGTTCGGCGACGGATTGAACCGTGTACTGGCCCTCCAACCCGAAGGGTACCATGATATTGTGCTCGAAGATGCTCTCTGGAACGCTACCGAGGGCATCTCCCGCCTCAACGACCGCGCCGGTCTGGACTTTCGGGGTCCATTCCCATGGGCGCTCGGTATCAAGGGCGTGAATATAGTTGCCGGGTGTGAGAAAATAACCAACCTTTTCCGCCAGTTTCGGCAGCGGATTCTGAAGTCCGTCGTAGATCTGGCCAAGCAGGCCCGGCCCCAATACGACCGAGAGCATATCATCCTGAAACTCTACCTGATCCCCGACTCTCAGGCCGCGAGTCTCTTCGAATATTTGAAGATCGACTGAATCGCCGCGAACTCGGATGACTTCACACAGGAGCTTGATCCCGTCATTACGCACACAATAACCTACGGCGTTCTTAACAACCCGGTCCTGGGTCTGAGCCACAACCATATTACCAAAGACGGCCTTGATTTGTCCTCTCACAGTCTGTCCTCACTATCAAGCGATATATATGAACGTCGTTTTCGTATCATCAGGCTTTACGTTGAGCCGGCTTTATTGAGTTGCTGTTTCTCGGATAAGATGCGTCGCCAGCGGTGTAAAAGTACCAGCTTTGCAGCATATGCTTCAACTTCACAATCGCGGAAACTGTACCAGCCCCCATGCTCCTCAAGCCAATCCCATCTGGCCTTGTCCAGTACTTCCTGTGCCGTGAGGGGATTGGAAGCGGATGACCATGCCGATATGATATGGCTGTAGTCGCTATTCTGATCGGCCAGTTCAGGCGCGACCATATAACCGGTTGGATCCAGCTCAAGCTTGCGAGCGCGGGCTGCGACCAGAGCATTACGAAGGCCAACCTCAAATCTGACCCAGGCTTTTAAGAAGCTGCTTCGCGAGCGTTTTGCCACAGAGGCGGTGTGCCGGAAGTATCGAGCCCAGATTGCATCCACACTCGATCTCTCATTTTCCTTTTCCTGCTCTGCTGCTTCCGAAGTCTCCTGCGGCAGAAGGAAATCAGGCAAAACGGCTTCCCCTTCCCCTTTGTCGAGAGAGAGAATAGCCAAATCGACGTCATCCTGTTCGACTTCTTTCGCCAACAATGCCTGATATTGCATCAAATCATCGTTCAGAAGAAGCATCTCAACGGTGCAAACGGGGCCTTTCGAGTCAATAACCAGCTCCAGTAGATCGGACTTGCGCAACGGAGGAATACTGCCTATCGGATCCAACGAAGGAAGGGTGCTCAACAAATATTCATGTCGATGAAGTTGACCCATTATTCCTTTCTGAGTTCTGCCGAAAGAGCCGCCGAATCCACGTATGATACCCTAATCCCGGGAATTTGCCGCCTTCTCGAGGAATTGCTGGAGCTCCGGATCGATCATCTCCGCCAGCAAAGATGTCACGGAAGCCGTGCTTACTTCAACAGTGGAACCTTCTATTTTATATTCGAAGCCGCTTTTCGCCAGACTGTAATCGACATCCATTTGAATGTTCTGGTCCCTAAGCGAATGCGCCAATTCTCTAAGTGCAGTCTCGATCAGCCTGCTTTTGAGGTCCTGGGAAATACTAATCTTCGTTGTGACTCCGTTTTTCGTAAGGGCTTTTGTGTAGGCAGGAATGACTTCTCGCAAAACGGGTACAAGTGTTTCTTCTTCGCCAAGAATCTTATCAACATTCTGTCTCAGTATGATTTCAAGCTGCTGACTTAACTTTTCGCGAAGCAGGAAAACAGCATCACGTGCAGCCAATTCCAGGCTCGAATTCATTCGGGTCTTTACTTTTTCGGCTTCCACCTGTGCTTTTGCGACGATCTGCTGTGCCGTTTCCCCGGCCTCAGAAACAATCTGCTCTGCTTTCTTTCTCGCTTCGGCTTCTATCTTTTCAGCGGCCTTCTTGCCTGCATCCACACCTTCTGATTCCAGTTTTTTGACAAAAGACTCAATATTTGTTGGCATATACTCATTTCCTCAACCGCGTCATTGGGCTACTCAAGACCAAACATGTGCATATTCCTTCAGTATGTTTGGTCTTATTGACAGGCTTTCTTTATCAGTTCCATGCGTGCCTCTGTTGATCGAAAACCCCATTTCACAAAAAAGCAAAGTACACTATTGTAAGGTAAATGGCAACAGATTACCCGAAGAAAATTTTTTCTCTACAACAGTCCGTCAACCTTCACCGCCAGTTGCTTGACGTGGTCGAGCGATTCGCGGAACAGCGCCAGTTCGGTCTGGTCCAAATCAAGCTCAATGACTTTTTCCACGCCGTTCCTGCCTAAGACGACGGGAACTCCGACGAAATATCCGCCTGCGCCGTACTCGCTGTCGCAATAGGCGCAGCATGACAGGACGGTCTTTCTATCTTTAAGTATCGCCTCAGCCATTTGGGCGGCCCCTGCGGCGGGAGTGTAGAAGGCGCTGTAGCCTAACAAGTTGACCACTTCGATGCCGCCTTTTCTGGTTCGCTCAATCAGCTCGGCGAGTCTGTGGCTCTCCAGCAGCTCGGTTACCGGGATTCCGCCGACGGATGTGAATCTGGGTAAGGGGACCATATCGTCGCCGTGGCCGCCCATCAGGACGCATTTTATCTGTTCGACGCTCACGCCCAGCTCGCCCGCCAGAAAGCAGCAAAAACGCGCCGCGTCCAGAGCGCCAGCCATTCCCATGACCCTGTGTGTCGCGAAGCCTGTGACTTTGGCGGCGGCGTAAACCATCGCATCGAGCGGATTGCACACGACGATGACGATGCTCTCGGGCGAATATTTGGCCATCTTGGCGCTGACATCTCTGACGATTTGTGTATTCTTGGCGAGCAGGTCGTCGCGGCTCATGCCCGGCTTACGGGGAAGGCCGCTGGTGATGATGACGATATCGCTGTCGGCGGTCTGCTCCCAGTCGCGGGTGCCGATGACGCGGCAGTCGTACAGCCCGATGGGAGCCGCTTCGGCTATATCGAGAGCTTTGCCTTCGGCCAGACCTTCCACGACGTCAATCAGGACGATATCGCCGAGCTGTTTGGTTGCCGCGATGTGGGCGGTGGTCGCGCCGACGTTGCCGGCCCCGACGATTGTTATCTTGTTTCTTGCCATGATCTACCCCTTCGGTTTATCGGTTAAATATAGTGCGACAATGTTATCCTTCTTGTTCGTCGGGGTCAATGCACGATTTGGAAACGCCGCCGGCAAAATCCTGCTGCAACCGCACCTCCGGGTGGTGAAATGAATCTGAGGATCGTGAAGCGTGAAGCGTATCTCAGCGGCCGAGACTTTCACCCTCGATACTGGATGCGCGTTGTCACTTCGACCGCAGGACCGGCGTCAGCCGGTACGGAGTGGAGAAGTCTGCTTGTGAATAAACACGGCTCTTGTCCGCAGCATCACAGTATGTGCAGATTCCCCCGCCCAAGCGGACCCGCTAATCACCCCCCAGCCAACTCGTCTCTGCATAGCGCTTCGCCGAAGCAGGAAGCCAGATACCCATCATGGTTGCACGCCTGAAATCTGCCGAATCTGGCTTCGGAGGCTGGATGATGAAAAGAGCGGAATGCCCGGCCATGTGGCGACTACCTTGATCCCGAAGAAACCCCGGTGGCTGTTCCCTGTTGTCGCTCGACCTTCTTTACATATTCAAAGATTTCGTAGTAACACGCCATTATACAATTAATTGCTGCAATCGCATTTGGTTTATAGTCCCTATCTTTTACTACACCATGCATTAGAGGATTCCGGTCTTGGATGAAATCATCTACGAGATAAGATATTATGCTTGGATGAATGAAACTGCCAAGTCGCGTTTTATCTAATAAGCCACCAGCACTGTAAATCCGTTCCTTGCTGCAAATTGGGCGCTTAGTTTTAGGATTAGTATTCACGTATGCATTCTTGTCTCTATTCCAAAGATAAGGCCAACGGACGCCTTGTGTTCGGTCTTCTTTGAAGATACGAATGTTGTGACGATTCAAATAGCGCGCAAAGTCCCAAAGAACACCTTCGGTCTGCGTTGTCGCCAGCAATGTCGCAGCGATATAATGACCGGACTCATACGAAGCTGCAATCTCCTTAAAAGCTATCGCGCGTCTACAACGAAATTGTTCAGCCAATATTTCATCCGCTGCCAAGAGCCGTTCGCATAAATCAGGAATACCATTACCCTTTATCTCCATAAGAGTTAACATCATCTCGTCTCGTGAACATCCCTCGAGCCATTTACAACTTAATGCATCATAAGTTGTACATGGTAAATGGCCCATAAACCGTAAAGGGAATGCAATGAGATCAGGATTGTTAATCTGAATGTTAAATAGAACATGAAGGTAGTCATAAGGTGTAGTAAGGACGCCTAATCCTCGCCGACGACGATGGAGCGTGCGGTGAACTAATTTGCATCTAGAAAGCAGTTCAGGATTTTGTGAAAACGCACCTGAAATATTCTTCTGGATCGTACGCAGTTTTCCTTCATTTCTGTTATATGCCTCAACTCTTGGTCGGTTTCCATCTTTTTGAGCACTTCTCTTCAAAGCGGAGTTTCTCTTAAGTGCTTTGTCCACCACATTCTGAAAGATATCCTTGTCTTCCAAAATATGTTGCTGAATATTTTTGACTTCGTCCTCAGAGTAGCCTCTCCATAGCTGTCGATGGGCTAATAAAACCTTCTCAGGATGAGCTCTTCGACCTTGCCTAAATTTAATCCATAGGTTTTTATCAATAGGATTCCCGTCAAATGCATATTTATGTAATTTAACAATTTCGTGACACGCGAGAGCAAGTTTTTCATCCCTATTAAAGCGCCTCTTGGGGCAGTCAAACTTGTCTTTCAGAAGTTCGAAAATGAAATCACGTGGGGGTAAATCGAGGTTGTGATATATCCCTTCCATAGCATATGAGGAGAGTTCATAGCTATTTTTGGGAATTGCCCATGCCAGAAATAATGCTTCCCTAATTTGTTCTCTGGTTGCAGTCATTGATTTCTACACTACCGACTTCGATATTGAATGGATTCTTTTAGTTTAACGAGATTATCTCTTTTTCGCCAGTGTGCACTTGCAAATTACTGGGCATGATTTACACTAATAATATATGGCAAAGAAAGCGGCAAAATCAGAAAAGACGGTGCAGGCGGCGGGCAAACAATCCTCTGATATAACAGCGACTTTTATTATAGTACCCAAATACCCTTTCGATGAAAACCACACGGAAACTGATGTTATCTCATGGGAAACGATGATGCACATAGCTTGGCTTTGGGGTTGTGCACCTGCTCAGGTCAAGAGAGAAGGACTATCTGTTAGCTGTCAACAAGCAACATGGAAACCGGACGATTTCGGAATGGTTTGTTTCAAAGCAAAAGCAAGGGAAGTCCTTATTAGCTCAGGTCTCCATACGCTCGATGAGATGAAAAAGCTCACTATCCACCAGATTATCTGGTTAGTTGATAAGAAATTGGGACAGACAGAATACAAGGAACGCGAGCAGTCTCAAACGCAATGGAAAAGTGAACTTAGAGAGGCATACGAAACCGCGTTAGAGCACAAAGAATATTGGCAGCAACGAGTTAGAGAAGCCATTGCCCTTGTTAAACAGTGGTATCAGGATTACTCCATCAATGGCAAAGAGATCCAGCGAGTTTCATTGCCTTATATGGAAAGCCCATATTTTCGCAAACCAGATATAGAAGATTTGTCTTGGATGTATTGGGTGCTCGGCATGAAGCTCCAAGATGTCTTTGACATAACACGCGTTTTTATTCCCGATGATGTTGAATTCGAGATGGTTAGTTTGTTTCGGCACATCGAAAAGCCTGTTTGGGAAATCGTCCGCCGTGCCTCACTTGAGGATTTTAAAACTTACTGGGGATATGTAGCGCAAGATATGGCTGATTTACCAGCTCAAAAGCCACCAGAAAAAGAGCGAAATGCTGCTGCGTCGCCAATCAACATACAGAACTCTAACGTTATATTGGGAGACATTCACCAACCTGGCAATTTACAAGTTGGCGATCATAAGCAAATTCAAGAACAAACGGGAACTGAGGAGAAAAAGAGCGGAGGTGTTAGGAAGCTATTGAAAATTATAGCTGCTATTGTCGGTTTTTTTGCAGCGAGTCTTACATGTTTGGGTTACTTGTTGGATTGGCGTGGACCAATCATGGCGTTCATTTACAGAATACTTACACGAGAGTGAAGGGACTGATTGGACTCCCAGAAGCTGTGTCATGGATTCCCACATACTCGGTAATGATATAAAAAACGCGACGCGCACGACGAATCACTATTCACGAGACTTCTGCGAAATGTCTATCGAGATTTTATTTATATTTTAATGAGACTAATTCTTTTTCGCCAATACCCACTTGAAAATTACTGGGTAGAGTTTATAATAATTATTTATGGCGAAGAAGGTGGCAAAATCAGAGAAGAAGGTACAAGCGGCGGGGAAGCCATCCTCTTTTGTTGATACGAGAGTGATCTATTGCGGCGACAATCTTGAGCAGCTCAAGAATTTCCCGGACCAGTGCGTTGACCTGATTTATATCGACCCGCCATTTAACTCAAACCGTAACTATGAGGTCTTCTGGGGCGAAACGAAGGAAAAACGTTCCTTCGAGGACCGGCACGCCTCGACACAAGCTTACATCGACTTTATGAGGCCCCGCTGCGTCGAACTGCACCGCGTCTTGAAGAACACCGGCTCGTTCTATTATCACTGCGACTGGCACGCCTCACACTATGTCAAAATCATGCTCGACCAGATTTTCGGGCAAAATCAGTTTCAAGCAGAACTCGTATGGAAGAGAACAACCGCTCATGGTGACACACGCGGCTATGGTCATATCACAGACTCAATCTTCTTCTACACTCTCTCCAACGATTTCACTTGGAACCGCCAAACTCGGCCCTATTCGGAGGCACATATAGAAAGCTCGTACCGCCAGGTTGATCCTGAATCTGGCAAGCGATTTATGTTGGCTGACTTAACAGGCGCAGGAACTCGCAATGGCGAGACGGGACTTTCTTGGAGAGGAATAGATGTCACGGCCAAAAATCGTCATTGGATACGACCACCTACCGAACTTGACAGGATGGACTCTGAAGGGACCATCTACTGGCCTCCGAAGGGCAGTATGCCGAGGTATAAGAAGTTCTTGCATGAAGATACGGGAATGCCTTTAGACAACATCTGGACAGACATCCCTGCTGTAGGCTCACAATCAGCCGAGCGGCTCGGCTATCCGACACAGAAACCACTTGCTCTGCTCGATCGCATAGTTAAGGCAAGCTCAAATCCCAACGACATTGTTCTCGATGCTTTTTGCGGTTGCGGGACTGCATTAGTCGCCGCTGAAAATCTCGGTCGGCAATGGATTGGGGTGGACATTTCGCCGACGGCGTGCCGGGTGATGGCAAAGCGTTTGCGGGATGTGTGCGGCATGAAAGAGGACGAGAAGCTCTGGCGGATCGGCCGGGGTTTTGCCGTTCGTGACCTGCCGTGGACTGAGGAACAGCTTCGCAAGATTCCGCACTTTGAATTTGAGAACTGGGCGGTTATCGCGCTGGGCGGTATGCCCAATAAGGCGCAGGTCGGCGATATGGGTATCGATGGCCGGATATATCCCGTCTCGGCGACGCCGAAGAAAAGAGAAGACGAACTGGAGTTCATGGACGTTTGGTATCCCATCCAGGTCAAGCAGAAAGACAAGGTCGGGCGTCCCGATATTGATTCTTTCGAGGCGGTCATGACCCGCGAAGACCGCAGCAAGGGCTTTTTCGTCTCATTCGATTATTCTCAGGACGCATTGTCCGAGATACAGGCATTTTTCAAGAAGAGCGGAAGGAGCATCGTCGCCTTGACGGTCAAAGACATCCTCGATGAACAAATCGCCCTCAAACTGGCGTAATCCTGGTGCAGGTAACAAGAATCCCGGCCCTTGTTACTACTTGAGTTTGTCCTGGAGCTCCGTTATGGCTGTTTGAGCGTGCTTGAGCTGGCCCTGCAAGTCGCGGACTTTCTCGGTCTCGGCCTGAAGCGCGGCAGCGAGCTGGTCCATTCGCGACTGGGCGGTCTGCGCCTCGGCCAGAGCGGATGCGCGTAGCTTGTTCAGATCATCCTCGCGCTTTTGCAGTTCCTCGCGGAAGCTGATGAACGCATCGACCTGTTTCTGCAGCTCGCCGAGCGAACCGGTAAGCTCCTGTGTTTGTACCGGCGACTGGTCACGATTCTGTTCGAGGACGGCTAATCGGGCCTGCAGCTCATCTTTTTCACCTTTGGTTCTGACCAGATCATCCTCAAGGCGGGCCATTTCAACGCGGCAGCAGCCTGTCAGGGCCAATGGAAGAGCCAATGCTATTAAACTCATGAGAATCACTGTCTGTTTCATCATCTCACTGCTCCTTTTCTATCGTTTTCGCCCGTTTCGAAAACGAGCGACTTTGTGAAAGGGGAAAGCTTAAACGGCATCCTGCGGGCTCTCCACCACCGCTCCTGTAATTACCTATCTTAACGCACCGAAGCGAAAAGTCAATAAAAAAACTCTCAACAAAAGGCCAATTCGGCAGACAATCCCAAAATTCCGGCGGTCTGTGGTCATCCTTTACGGTTTCGGCGGCGCCCATTCGTGGGCGTCGGGGCCGGTGCCAATCGTCGGAAAGGCCGAAATCCGCAGGCGAGCGCAGCCCATCGGGACGAGCGAGATTGTTTCTACTGGCTCGCCGGATTTTAGCGGACATGCCTGCAGAGTTCCGACCAGACCAAGCTGGTCTTTCTGCCACGCCTGGATTTTCCTAACTTTGGCTCGCAGCTCAATGGGTGCGGTATTGGGCTCGAAAGGCTGATTGTTATCGGGCCACGATTTGGGCACGACCTCAAATGAGGACGCCGGCTGTTTTTCGTTCAATACCAGTCCATAATTCCACGCCGTAGTTGGATAAATCTCCCATGCGGGCCACTCGTCCGTGCCTCCGGCCCTGACGTATTTCTCACCGATTTTTAACGAGTAAGTCAGAGGCCCGCGATCCACGGATACGCTGTTTTGGTTCTTTGTCCATTTTCGCAGCGTGACCGACATCGGAAGTCTGAGCTTTACCTTGTCGCCGTCAATCCATTGGCGGTTAATCTCAATATAAGAGTTTGCACCGAACAGCTCGAGCATCTTTTCGTTCATCGTAAGCTCAGGAGCCTTGCACCAGCCCGGCAAACGCAGATAAAGCGGAAAACGAACGGGTTTGCTCGTCTTGATCGTGAACTCGATATCCTCCACGAAGGGATAACGTGTCTCTTCAATGATTGTGACGGTGGTCCCGTTGCCTGCTTTCGCGGTCACGCTGCACGGCGCATACATCACGGCGGCCAGGCCATTGCCGGGTGTGGCGAGCCACAGATGTTCGGCGTAGTAGGGCCAACCGTGGCCGGCGTTATGCTGGCAGCAGCGGTGAATGTGCGGGTTGTAGAGGAACATGGGCCCATCGTTTTGAACGCCCGGTGATTTGTTCTGCCGGTCGCAGAGAATCTGGTTCGGTGCTGTCAGGTAGTGCAGGGCCTTCAGGTCGGGCGTGAAGGCGGCCGGCAGCGAGTTGAACGCCACGTCCTCGCAGCGGTCCGCCCATTTCGGATCGCCGGAAAGCGTCAGCAGGATTTCGTGCGAGAGCATCATCTCGACCATGCCGCAGGTCTCGGCCGCCTGCCTGGGGTCGGTGAAGCCGGGCCGGCAATTCTCGTCGCCGCCGAACATTCCGCCCGGCACCTGGCCGTACAGGTCGCGGATTTTTTGCCAGTTGCGTTCGGCCGCCGCCAGATGAGCGGGATTATACGATTGCATGTAGAAAACCGCCGGCTCACGGAAGCCTTGCGACATGTTTACGTTATGCCAGTTGATGACGTCGTCCTGCCATGCAGCCGTACAGCGGTGGACTTTGCCGGCCAGCGGCAGCAGGGACGCGTCGCCCGTGCGGTTGTAGAGCCAATAGACACTGTATAGCAGATCGCCGCCGCGCATCTTCGGCCAATAGCCGACCAGGAACTTCTCTTCCGGCACAGTTGTCAGGTACTTCATATATTTGGTCATCAACGTGATGACGCGCTGATCGCCGGAGAATTCGTAGTAATCCTGCAGGCAGAAGAGCATGATCATGTTCGGCCAGAGGTCTTCGCGCCCCACTAAATCCGTCGCCGCTCCCTTTCGGCCTTTGTCGGGGCCGAACCATCCGTCCTCTTTCTGGCCGGCGAGCGCCGCCTCGATCCATATCTTCGATTCGGCGATCATCCCGTGGTCGCGGAGGATGTAGCCGCAGTTGCTGAAGCCCTTGAGCCAGTAGGGGGGCTCTTCCCAGCCGTGGTCGCCCTCGCCCGTTGTGCTCAGCCATGCGTTGCCCTCCTTCTTGAGGAACTGGCTGATCTCGGTCAGATGCCCGTGAAATCCGTCCCGCTGCAATTCGAGCTGCCTGCGGACCCAGCCGGCCGGCTCAATGGCGCCGGGCGGCAGTTTGATGAAGGGGCTTGGCGTCAAAGGAGGCCGGTTGCCGACGTAAAAATCATTCTTTGCTTGCGTGTTCGGCCGCTCGATGACGCGAATATCCGTGTCACCGCAGAACCCAATCCCGGCCAGCCAAACAATGAGGATCATACCCGGCAGCGTGCACTTGAACATCATCAGCCCTTTCAGTGTCACATGGTTGCAGATTTGATGACTATGATCGTCGTGGAACTCTCAACAGGTTCTCATTCAGCCTCACAATTCAATCAATGTTCTGATTGTACGTAAAGAATGTGACCTTGCCAATACAAAATGCGTGGGCGTGATTGCGTGATTGGCGCCAAGGCGATTTTCCTTGACGGTAAGCCGGCTGATATGGTACAAAGAGTAAGATGAAAATCTGCGGATTTTGGCCATCCGGACGGGTGCATTACAGCCGGATTATCTTTGCAGGAGGATTGTCATGTGCAGCAAATTGTCATACCTGATTACTTGTGTTCTTGTAATGGGTCTTGTCGGCACTGCGCGCGGAGAGGATTTTATTTGGGACAATAGCAGCGGCGATTCCCTCTGGGGCAATCCACAGAATTGGAATGTCAATAAACTGCCTAATGTAACCGACCCGGCTACAGGCGATGCCGTCTATATTGATTGGCTGCGGGACCCTACGGAGGTCATCATTAACGCCGGCACCGAGGCGAAGTGCTCGGCGGTCACTGTAAGTAACAGCGGCATTGGCGGCCAGGGCTATGTCCACTTACACATGACAGGTGGAACTTTACTGGTCGGGGATTTGATAAGGATAGGCCGGGAAGAATTGGGGATGTTCACCCTTGATGATGGGGCCGTCACGTGCAGCGCATTGCAGCTTGGGCGAAAAGAACCGAGTAAGGGCGTCGTCTATATCAACGGCGGCACGATAACCGTCACAACAAATACAAGGGTCCCGCGCGGCGGCTCGCAGGGCAGCGAATTGCACCTCAACGGCGGAATACTTTACTCCGACGGGCTTGTGATGAATGATCCGGACGACCCGTTGTCCGGGACGAACGGACGCGTGGACATCACCGGCGGTGTGATGGTATTGACCCGGCAGGAGAACCAGACGGAGAAGATGAAAGAATATGTCCAGAAAGGCTGGATCACGGCTTTCGGTGTCAAGAGCGGCGAGCTTTTGACCGACGGCCGGCTGGCCGTGGTACAGATGGACTACGATGTGACTAATCCGGGAATGACGACAGTAAGGGCCACTGCGAGCAGTGCGGTCCAGGCCCGGAATCCCAAACCGAAAGACGGCGCGACGGTGCAATTGGTGGATGCAAAGGCCGTGAGCTGGTCGCCAGGCGAAGGTGCGGTCTGGCATGATGTGTATTTCGGCGGCGACCGGAAGGCCGTAACCGACGCGAATTCTTCCGATGCTACAGGTATTTACCGGGGCCGCCAGAATACTACCGGTTATATTCTCCCAGAGACGCTCGAATGGGGCGGCACGTACTTTTGGCGGGTTGATGAGATAAGAGCGAGCGGCGGAGCCTACATAGGACCGGTCTGGAGCTTCACGGTCGCCGATTATCTGCTCGTGGATGACTTTGAAAGCTACGGCGCCGGCGACAACGGGATATGGTACACGTGGAAGGACGGGCTTGGCTACGGTCAGCCGGGCGACGAACGCTACTACCCCGGCAATGGAACCGGCTCGATGGTCGGCGACGAATGGCTTTATATGTACCCGGCCGAGATTACCATCCACAGCGGCCTTGCGGCGATGACGTACACCTACAATAACAACAGGGAGGGATTCGCGAAGTATTCGGAGGCGGAAAAATCGCTCAGTTACCCGCGCGACTGGACCGAGCAGGGCGTCGCAGAGTTATCGCTGTGGTTCAGAGGCTATCCGGCGTACGTGGGTGGCTTCTCGGAAGGTCCCGTCGGCACTTATACGATGACGGCCGCGGGCACGGATGTCTGGGCTGCTGCGGACCAGTTCCACTTCGCCTTCAAGCAAATCTCCGGCGCCGGCACGATTCAGGCTCGTGTGCTTAGCGTCGGTAACACGGATGGCTGGGCTAAGGCCGGCGTGATGATTCGCGACAGCCTCGATCCGAACTCGGCCCACGTCATGGTGGCCGTCACGCCCGCCAATGGGGTCTGGTTCGGGCGCCGCAATGCAGCCGGACAGAGCAGTACCAGTATCAAGCAGGACGGCGTCGCAGCGCCTGCGTGGGTGAAACTGGAACGCAGCGCCGGCGGGCTTGTCAGGGCCTATTATTCGGCGGACGGCCTTACGTGGACGGCACTGGGTTCGCCCGAGCCGGTCGTCATGGCCACGCCGATTTACATCGGCCTGGCGCTGAGCAGCCATAATCCCGCTGCGGCGTGCGAGGCGAAGTTCTCCAACGTCAGCTTCCCCGGCACGAACGTCGATCCGCAGTGGGCGCATCAGGACGTCGGCATACTCGCCAATGTCCCTCAGCCGATGTATGTAGCCGTGAGCAATAGCACCGGTTCGCCTGCCATCGTGTACCACGAGGATCCGAACGCAGCAGTGATCGAAACCTGGACGCAGTGGGTTGTTCCCTTGAAGACATTCTCCGACCAGGGCGTGAACCTGGCCGATGTGGACCGCGTCGCGATTGGCCTGGGCACCAAAGGCAATATGACGATCCCCGGCGGCTCAGGCAGGATGTACTTCGACGACATCCGCCTCAATCGCCCGGCGGCGGCGAAGTGATTTGGCAATGGCAAGCGAGTGAAAAGGGAGATTCAACATGGCTGACAAATCAAATTCAAGGTTCTGGCTGGCTATATCGGTGCTTTTGTTTCTAACGCTTTGTACGGCCGCCCCGGCAAAGACAATTTATGTCGATGCTGACGCCGCCGGGGCCAACAATGGCTCAAGCTGGGAGAATGCGTACATTCATCTTCAAGAGGCTTTAGCCGCTGCAAGAGTAGCCGAAAAGCCGGTCGAAATCCGGGTCGCGCAGGGCATTTACAGGCCGAACCAGGGGCTTGTGGCCATACCCGAGTTTGACTGGCGAACGACAACCTTCCAGCTTGTTAGCGGCGTCGCGCTCAAGGGTGGCTACGCCGGCCTCGGCACGCCGGACCCCAACGCCAGAGACCTTGACCTGTACGAAACGATCCTGAGCGGCGACCTGAACGCCGACGATGTTCAAGTGGCTGATCCATGTGATTTGCCGAACGAGCCGACCCGTGCGGACAACAGTTACCGTGTCATAACCGGCAGCAGGGTCGATGCGACAGCCGTGCTCGACGGCTTCGCCGTCACGGGCGGCAACGCCAATGGTCCATTCCCCTACGACTATGGCGGCGGGATGTACAACTTCATCAGCAGCCCGACTCTGACTGACTGCACCTTCAGCGCGAACTCCACGGGCCACCAGGGCCAGGGCGGTGCAATGTACAACGATACAAGCAGTCCGACGCTCACCGACTGCATCCTCGACGGCAACTGGGCCAACAATGGCGGCGGGATGTATAACGACCACAGCAGCCCAAGCCTGAGCAGTTGTATCCTCAGCCGGAACTCGGCGGATCGCGGCGGTGCGGTGTACAACTATAGCGGCACGCCGACTCTGACCGACTGTACCTTCAGCGGCAACTCCGCGTACTATGGCGGCGGGATATACAATTATGACAGCAGCCCGGTTCTGACCGGCTGCGGATTCAGCGGCAACTTCGCTCCGCTGGGCGCGGGCATGTACAACAATCGCAGCAGTCCGGCTTTGACCAACTGCATCTTCGCCGGCAACTCGGCGTCAACCGGAGGCGGCATCGACAACTACCCGCACAACAGTCCCACTTTGGCTAACTGCACCTTCGTGGGAAACTGGGCAGAGAAGGGAAGTGGATTGGCTTGCTTTTCTTCGGGGCAGGCCGATGCCAGCACGGTGGTACTGACCAACTGCATTTTCCGGGACAGGGGCGATGAGATATCGAACGACGGCCCATCAACTGTCGAAGTGACCTATAGCAACATGGAGGGCGGCTGGGCCGGTGAAGGTAATATTGACGCTGATCCGTTGTTTGCAGATACTGGCCGTTGGGCGGATGCGAATGATCCGAACATTATTGTTGAGCCGAACAATCCGAATGCGGCGTGGGTGGATGGGGACTATCATTTGAAATCACAGGCGGGGCGCTGGGACCCGGTCAGTGAAAGCTGGGTGACCGATGATGTCACGAGCCCATGTATCGACGCCGGCGATCCGAATAGCCCGGTTGGCAATGAGCCGCAGCCGAATGGCGGGAGAGTCAACATGGGCGCCTACGGCGGTACGGCCGAGGCCAGCAAGTCGCCGCCGGCAAGTCCCATTGTGTACATTCAATGGCTGGGCCATTCGAGCGTGAAGCTCTGGGCGGAGGATTGCATCGTCTATGTGGACCCGCAGAGGCTGAGCATCTCGCCCCACGATGCGACGCTTGTGTTGGTTACCCATACGCACAGCGACCACTACTCGCCCACGGATATTGCAAGGATCTCGAACGCTCAGACAAAGTTCGTTGCTCCGCCGGATGTCATCCGGCAGTACGGCAAAGGAGAGAACATCTCGCCGGGCCAAACAATTGACTCGTACTGTGCGCGCCTGGTCGGCGTGGCGTCATACAATACCAACAAGACGAACCACCCCAAAGCCAACAACTGGGTCGGCTACATCGTCGAGCTTGGCGGCAAACGCATTTACGTCGCAGGCGATACAGACCTCATTGAAGAGATGAAATCGCTGGGTGATATTGACGTGGCGATCCTTCCCGCCGGCGGCACATACACGATGAACGCCGTCGAGGCGGCGGAAGCGACGCAGTACATCAAGCCCGATTTGGCCATACCGTACCACTGGGGCCAAAACGTCGGCACGCTGGCCGACGCGCAGAGGTTTGCTCAATTAGCTCGGTGCGCCGTAAAGGTTATGACGGTCGGCGAGACGATAAGCTCGGATAATTGGCCGGTCTATTCGCCGCTTATCGCGCATTGGAAGCTGGACGAGACGGCGGGCGGCCTCGCCCATGACAGCGCTGGCGATTACGACGGCACGCTTCACGGCGATCCCACCTGGCAGCCTGCCGGCGGCAAGAAAGCCGGGGCACTTCAGTTAGACGGTGTGGACGATTATGTCAGCACGCCCTTTGTGTCGAACCCGGCCGACGGCGCGTTCAGCGCCTTTGCCTGGGTCAGGGGCGGCGCGCCGGGCCAGGTCGTCGTATCTCAGGCTGACGGGACCGGGGCCGGCGAGACCTGGCTGGGTGCGGACCCGTTGCAGGGGAAATTCATGAGCGGCCTGGTTCCTCCTCCTGCCGGGCGGACGGCGACGCCGGCGTTGAAATCGGACTTCATCATCACCGACGGCCAATGGCATCACATCGGTTTCGTCTGGGACGGCTCTCGCCGGCATTTATACGCCGACGGCGTGGAGGCCGCCAAAGACGCCGCCGCCGTAGGTCCATTACAATCTTCGAACGGTGGCCTTTTTATCGGTGCAGGTAAAACGCCGGATGCCGGGACTTGCTGGCTCGGCCTGCTCGATGACGTTCGTATCTACAATCGGGCATTGGACACAGCCGAGATTGAAGAGTTATCGCGACTGTGACACACCTTAGAAAAAAAAGCCCCTGCTTGTGGCCTTCCATTATTACAGTGATGCAGGGGCTAAGATAGAGAATACAACACACCTATTTTACGCAAAAAAGGGCCTGCATGTCTATTGTGGTAACTACGTATTTTCATAGACAAGCCACTTTCGCTAATGCGTAAAAAAAGCCGAAAACCGCCGTTTCTTGAGCGATTGTCTGCTTGACAGGCGGGGCGAAATTGCCGATATTCAGATCCAGGAATTCCGAGCCCTTGTATTGCGAGCAGAGCCGATGCGTTTGGTTGTGAAAAAAGCGGGTCAGACGGTCAACGAATTGCGATTCGACAGGGGCCCCGTTTACATCGGGCGGCACGCGCATAGCCAGGTTTTCCTGCCGGACAGGGCCGTCTCGCGGCAGCACGCCGCCATCTTCACCACGCAGGACGGCCGGTGGGTCGTCGAAGACCTCGACTCGGCCAACAAGACCTTTCTGAACGATAAGGCTATTCATAAGGGCCAAATCAAGACCGGCGACTGCCTTCGCATCGGCGATTTCGAGATTGAAATCGACCTCGAAGCGGATGCCGAGGATGGCGGCGCCATCAACCTGGAAGACACCTTGGTTTCCAGTCCGCGCAAACCGGCCTCAGCGCCGGCAGCGTCCCGTGAAATCATCGTGCGAAATCCCGACGCCGAGCGCGCTCCGGATATCCGGCTGCCGGCCAGGCGGATAAAAGATTTCCTTCAAGCCGCCGAGGCGATCTGCAAATCGAACGGCCCCGACGAAGTGGTCAAGACCCTGCTGGCAATTATGCTGAAAGATTTCGGCGCGTATCAAAGCTGGTGTGCGCTGAGAAATCTGCCCGAAGGCCCGATGACCTGTCACGCCGGCAGGAGCCGGGACGGCCAGCCGGTAGAGCTGAGCAAAATAGGCATCCATGAAAAGGTCACGGAGGCGATAGAAAAAAAGCAGTTCATGCTCGTACCGCGGGTTACACTCCCGTCGGGCCGGCAGAAGATACGCTCGGCCATGATCGCGCCGATCCTGGACCCTTCGGGCTGTTTTGGCGTGCTGTACGTCGATCACTCCATCGACCAGGATTATTACAGCCTGAGCGACCTGGACTATCTCATGCTGCTGGCGATTCACACCGCCGCCGTCGTGGAAAACTTCTGACCTCCGGCGTTTATTCCCATGTCACAGCGTTCAGGATCATCTGGGTAACGTTCTCGTTCTGGTAATCCGAGACGCAGTGCCCCGGCATGAGATAGACGATGGTCCCCTTGCCCTGGCTCTTGATCCAGCCGCCTCGATCCTGCATGTACGTTTTGCCGGTGGCCTTGTCGGTGTAGATCAGGCCGCACAGAACGGTCTTATCCCGGCCGTCGGTGAACCGGTGGTTGATGAACACCTCGGAATCTTCTTTGAGCCGCGTGCAGGGATAGGCTTTCTCGGCGGCGGGCTGGTCGGATGAGGTGTATGTCACCTGGTCTTTCCATTCGATGTTGTGGTTGGTGATGTAATGTTTGGATCTCAAGTTTACCAACGTCCAGTTTGAAGCTTTATATGCGTAGCCACCATCCTCCATCGAGCCTTTATTGAGCTGCACGCCCAGGAAGTCGAAATAAAGCTTGTTCTCGGCCTTTTTACTGCTGATCGAATGGTGCAGGCAGACCAGCCGGCCGCCTGCCTTCGTGTAGTCGATGATGGCCCGCTCGGTTGGCTCGTTCAGGTCTTTGTGGATAAAGACGATGACCGCCCTGTACGGCGACAAGTCTTTGGCCATAGACTGCTGGTCGGCAATGGTCACCGGCAGCTTGCCTTTCTCCGTGAGGAATTTGGCTAACACGTCCATCTGCGGCCGTTCATCCTGGATGACCAGCACCTGTGACTGGCCCACCGGGCCGGATACGCCGCACGTCAGAGCCGCAATGAATACAGCGATACAAACCATGAGCAACTTCGATAACATATATTTCATACGTACCAGCCCTTCAAGAGATCGGAATTTTCTAACGCGGGAGATTCTATCATGTTATCGGTTTGGGATTCAAGCCCGGCGTGTACCAACCCGCAAGCGTCAAGGCACGATGGTTCACGAAAATGACGGGCCGGGGTATGGCCAGCCGGACAGCTACGCCATCAGCAGCATGGCCAGGCTCAATACTATCGACAGAACAGTCGCCGCCGCGCAGACGATGCTCAACGCAATCAAAAAGCTCCCTATAGTACGCTTCATAAAGCAGCCCTCATTCACTGTACCAATCGGTTCAACCCGTGTTCTTCCTGTCTGGTTGTCTTTGCTGTCATAAGGTGGGCAGTGCCCCCCGATCATGTCGGGTCTGCCCCGCACGGCCTACTGGTCGCAGTTGCTTGTGACCAATTCTTCTTGCTTGATTATAAGATTATTTGCAACTATTTTTGCCTAAGTGCAACATTAAATTTAGAAGTATTCATAATTTGTGATTACATTGTAAAGGCTACGGCTAAGTAAAACGCCATGGATACCATTTCAGAGAGAGAACTTGTTAAGAAATTGGCCGCTCGCGAGGAGCATGCCTATGAAATACTGCTCGATAAGTATGAAGCTGCCGTTTATCGTTTCTTTTACTATTCGCAAGGAGACCATCAAACCGCACAGGACCAATGTGGAGAGACGTTTGCCAGATTTGTTGCTTCAGTTGCAAATCTCAGATCCAATAACGCACACGGCCTGAAAGCATTCATATTCGGAATCGCACGAAACATACTCCTGGAGACCTTCCGCAGCAAAAGACTGATTCGCAAGGACATGAGTTTGCTTGAAGATGTGCCAAGCAACAGGCCCTCTGTTTTCCAGGAAGTCTCGTCGCCCGATGAACTGGAATTTGTTCTGAGCATAATCGGGCAATTCGGAGAATCGGAAAGACAGATCCTGCTTCTAAGATTCATGGAGGACTTGAAGCTCGAGGAAATTGCCGACGTGATGAAGATGCCGCTGAATTCCGTCAAGAGCCACGTTCACAGAAGCAGAAAGAGATTGTGTCAGATACTGTCAAAAAGCAATTCGTTTGGACAGGAGGTTTGAGACCATGGAGAACAATAAAGACGAGAAAAGAAATGAAGCCCTGATTCGAGAATTTTCAGAATCATTGAAAGAACTCAAGACACCTGAAGGACTAAGAGACTCGAATCGAAGGTATATCCAGGATGCCCTGTGTTCTACGAGCGCCGAGAGAGGAAGAACTCCGGGCTGGCTGACTAAGCGAATTTCTGTTCCTTTTCCGGTAGCAGCAGGATTCCTGGTTATTTTCTGCCTTCAGCTTGCTCTTGTGTTTTTCAATCTGGCTGGTCAGTTTAAGGCGTCTGAACCGGCCCTTTCCGACAGAGCGAATTCTAAAGGCCTATTGGAAGAAACAGTGCAGCCTCATTATTCCGAGCGCAACGTTTATGTCGCCGGAATGGGGTTTGTGGAAAATGTGAAAGACTACACTTATCTTAAAGGAGAAAAACCATGAAAGCAACTAACGAGCACAGTATTCGCAAAGCGAGACTAATGCTGTCTGTTCTTGCAACTGTCGGCCTGACAACGGCCTGCCTTGCCTCACTATCAACAGAAGATAAGGTTTATAAGTACTATGCCGTGGACATAAATTTTTTCTCCGTTGATCAAGCGCAACCGATAGATAGCTACAAGTGGTATGGTGGTGGTAATGCCGGCGAGGGCGGCAGGGTAGGCTTGGGTTGTTACGATGATGTAAGGAAGTTCAGGGTTGAAGTTGCCGGCAAGGATAGAAAAGGGCGATTTGTAGTCAATGTCACCATTGCACCCGAAAAGAATGATGCCGCTACCGAGAAGAATTCTTTCGAAGTTGATCTTACGGATTTGAAGCCAAGAAGCTTCGAGCTGGCTAAGAACGATGATGGTCGGGTGTACATGTTGAACCTCACGCCAGGGATAGCGATTGTTGATAATCGCCCGAAGAGAGCTGATGATACATCGTTTGAATTCAGCAGATGGTCACTGCACGATTCGATGGTAATTTTCAATGACAGCATTTACGCAGGCAAGATGGGTTGCAGCGGAGGCCCCCTGGCTTATGTAAGCTACCCTGGATTTGCAAAGGTCGAATTCGCACTTGAACCATTTCGCGGCGCCAAGCGTTTGGGAACTCTTAAGGACGGGAAAATTCAGATTCGATCTGAAGACGGGCAATCGCTGGATATCTACGGAGTCAAGAACGGAGTCCATCGGATCCAGTTGCCGGGCGGTCCTTACGAAGTTTGGGTTCGCTGGCAGAACTTGCCCGCAGAGGCTGAATTTGAAATTCCCTCGAAGGAAGAGTGGATCCGTATGGTAAAAGCCAGATTTGCGGAAATGGGTAACACCCCGCCTACCGATGACGAGTTGGACAAGGGCTACGAAAGGATCAAGCACGAGAGACACTCGCCGTTGAGCGGTGGAGTAGGCCCAATCGGACGAAGCGACAAAATCAACGAGTGAGTACACGCGTTTCTCAAACGAAAAAGGCGAAGCACATCGAAGAAAGGTTTGTCTGAATAATGGGCAAGCATATTGGACGTTGGGACGCCGGAGGGCATCCGAACTCATAGTCTATTTGGGCCACTTGTTCATCAGCCGGATGAAGCGTCTATTTGTCCGGCTGGGGTGGCGTTTCGACGGGGGGCGGTGGGGTATAGCGTGTCCATGTGCCTTCGAGCATCCGCTTGACGTAAACGCCGAAGCCCCGCGAGGGGGTATAATCCCAGCCGGAGATCAACGTCGGGCCGGCGGATGGATGGAAGTCCCAGGCGGTATAAGACCATTGATGGTCCTCGATGGCCTGCAGGACGCGCATGAGCCAGTCGCCGTCGTTTCGTCTGGTGCCGCCGGAGCGGCGCATGGGCGGTTCCTCACCCGGCTTGTAGTACGCGCCGCCGAACTCGCTGATGATGATCGGCAGCTTCGCGGCCGCCTTCTCCATATTGGCGATCCAGGTCTCGACGGCCTGGTTCTTGTTGTTGTAGCAGTGATTGGGGTAGAGCACACCGTTGCCGGTCGGGTCCTTGAGCTGCCGGCCTTCGAGGATACCGGAGAAGTCGTAGGCCCAGTCCAGGCCGCCGGCGACGATGAGATTCTTGGCGCCGGTGGCGCGGACGGCATCGAGCAGCGGCTGCATCCCGACGGCCTTGAAGGTCTTGGGCGTTTGTCCCCGGCGGTTCGGCCGGTCCGTAATCTCCCCGCCGTTGAGCCAGACGTCCCATGTGACGTTGTGGGGCTCGTTGTAGAGGTCGTAAATGACGGCCGGATGATTCGCATAGACCGGGGCGAGATCCTTCCAGAACGCCAGGCTGTTCTCGTCGGGCATCGAATGCTGGCCGATATTCTGTCCCCACTCGCCGACGTCCGACCAGTGCAGGTCCAGCATGATATAGACGCCCTTGGAGGCGCACAGCTTGACCACCTCATCGACGAGCGCGCGATAGGCCTTGCCTTCGTCGGTCTGTTCGGGCGCTTTTCCGAACCAGCGGTCCTGGGACATCGGCAGGCGGATATGGTTGACGTGCCAGTCGTCGATGGCCACGCGGACCGATTCGAGGATATGCCCTTCGCCGTTACTGGTCCATTCGAGGCTGGCGCAGTTAACGCCGCGGAGCCGCAGAGGCTCGTTCTTGCTATTAACGATTTGCGTTCCGGCCACCTTCAGGGCAAGCGGCAGCAACGAGGATTGGCCCATCCCAACGTTCATCAAGACGGTCAGGACAACAACAATAATTACAACACATTGGAACACCTTAACAAGTCGCACGCTAATTTCCTCCATTCGTTTGAAATACAATCTGCCGGCTGTTCTTGCAAAGCAGAACAACTATGCCAGCAATATTGCGAAAGTGACAATATTCCTTGATATAGCGTTTCTCCATTGACAAGCCTATGCAAGAGACCTTAAACAGTCAATCAGAGCGGGGATTTGGTCGAGGGTCAAGAAGAGGATGGACAGAATGGCGATAATCCACATGGCCGGCTTTATCTGCCGGGCTTTGCCGGATATGATTTTGATCAGCGTAAATGAGATGAAGCCGAAGGCCAGCCCCGTGCTGATGCTGTAGCTCAAAGCGATCGTGACCATAATAAGGAACGCGGGAAAGGCCTCCTCCATGTTTGCGAAATCTATTCGCTTCACTTCCTTCATCATAAACAGGCCCACCATAATCAGGGCCGGAGCCGTGGCGTAGGGTGGGACAATGCCCACGACCGGAACGAACAGGACTGCTAACAAAAAAAGGACGCCGGTGGTGACCGCCGTCAGGCCGGTCCGTCCACCCTGCTCGATGCCGGCGGCGGATTCGATGTAGGACGTCGTCGTCGATGTCCCGAACAAGGCGCCAATCATCGTGGCGGCGGCGTCGATACCGAGTAACCGGTCCAGTCCCTCTATCTGGTTGTCTTTGTTGACCATGCCCGCCTGGTGACAGCAGGCGACTAATGTCCCGATGCTGTCGAACATATCGATGAACATCAGGGTAAAAATGCTGCCAAAGAAGCCCCATTTCAACGCGCCGAGGATGTCTAATTGCAGGGCGACCGCGCCGAGATTCATATTGAAGGTGATGAGCCGTTCCGGCATGTTAATCTTGCCGAAGATGCCGGCCAGCAGAGTGGACGCGAGGATTCCGACGACGAGTCCGCCTTTGATCTTCCTCATCTCGAATACAATCATGACCAGCAGACCGAACAGGCCAAGCATGACCTTTCCATTCAGCGGTCCGGCTTTGACGAGCGTGTGTTCGTCCCCGATGACGATTCCCAATTTGACCAGGCCCATGAACGTGATGAACAAGCCGATGCCGACGGCGATGCCGGAAATGAGCGATTCCGGGATGGCCTCGACCAGCCGCTTTCGCAGGCCCAATAAAGTCAGAATCAGGAAGAGCAGGCCCGAGAGGAACACGGCGCCGAGAGCGGTCCGCCAATCCATCTTTTGTGAGATGAGCAGATACGCGAAGAAGGCGTTGAGGCCCATGCCGGGCGCCATTGCGATCGGAGCGCGTGCGAGGACGCCGACTATAATTGTCGCTATCCCGCTGACTAAGCAGGTCACAGCGATCAGAGCCTGCTTGTCCATCCGCTCGATGTTCATCATCTCGATGCCTTCGAGGCTCAGGATGGATGGGTTGACGAAAATGATGTACGCCATAGTCAGAAACGTTGTCAGCTCGGCCACAAGCTCGGTTTTGACACTCGTCCCTTTTTCCGGCAGTCCGAAATATTTGTTGAGCATCTCTACTTCCTTGACAGGTTCGCTTCGCTTGTTGTTTCGACGCCGGCCTCTGATCCCAGGAGGCCGACGATATCGGTGACAAGGTCGGCCGAGTTTCCCGCAGCCAGTATGTAGAACATTTGTTTATCCAGCACGGCGCCCTCGTCGGCGTTGTCACTGATGCTGCGTATCACAAGGTGGCCGATGCCTCGCTGATAACAAATCTGGGCGACGGCCGCACCTTCCATCTCGACGGCGTCGGCTTCGAGCCTCTTACGCAATTCGGCGCACTTGTCGGCCGAGGCGATAAAGGCGTCGCCCGTGACAACGATGCCTTTGATGATTCTCGGCGCTCTGCCGCCCTCGGTTGTCTCGATGCGTTTGAGAGCAGCCCGGTCGGCGGCCTGCTGGGCGATGCGCACGAGCCTGCGGTCCGCTGGAAAGAAAACGGGATTTTCCATGCCGTCGAGGCGGCTCTTAACGCCCTTGACGAACAGGCCCTCGGGCCAGACCGTGCCCATATCGTGGTAAGCGGTCTTCTCGGCGATGACGATGTCACCCGGCCGAAGCTCCGGGTTCACTGCCCCGGCAATGCCCGTGAAGATAATCCGCGTCGGCTTGAAGTGTTCGATGAGCAGCGTGGTCGTCATGGCGGCGTTGACTTTGCCGACTCCCGTCCATGCGACCACTGCGCTTTGGCCGTTCAGTCTGCCGGTCACGAACCGGATACCTTCAATCTCATGCTCCTGCCGGTCTGCCAGTTGGTCTTCGAGCAAGGTGACTTCCCGCTCGAACGCGCCCAAAACGGCCGTGACCGGTTCGGCGTGAACCGTCCGGGGGGCCGGGTGACAGGAAGTGCTCAAGGTGATGATTGTGACCGAACAGATGCACGTGATGATTCCATTGTACTTCACGGTTCGTACCTTTCAGTGTGTGCCCGATACGACTCCTTCGTTACTCAGCCAGACCTGTGTTTTTACCATTTCCTGCGAAGGGCCATTCCAGCCTAATCTTTTGAATCGGCCCCACTCGCCCCAGCATATCGCCGAGACGTTCACGGCGAAATGCTCCTCTTGGAAAATCCGGCGCATAATGAGCCATTTTTCATCGAGCAGGCGTCTTGCCTGTGCCTGCTCGGCCTCGCTGAGCCGCCTCTCGTCATCCAGCTTCAGGAGCCGGTAGATTTTTGCCTGTAGCTCGGTAAAGTCGAGCCCGAGGCGCAGAAATGAGATGCGCTGACGAACCTCCATGTTGTCTGCCGCTTTGTCGGCCTCGTCGAGAAGCTCACGCAACTCGCCGACAACCTGCTGCGTGTAAGGTTCGGTGACGTCGGGTCTTGCGCCATCACGTTGTTTTTGTGTGACGGCGGCGACCTCGTTGGTCAACTGCTCGATCCTCGTGAAGTAGCGTTTAATCGGGCCGGCCGCCGGGCCAAAGCCGGACCGGCAGTAGTCGTTGATGACGGCGTCGACGTCCAGATCGGGGTTCCAGTGCAGCCTCGCCAGGACGTAATAGTTCAAGCCCTGCGTTGCCCAGTGGTGCATGCACGAGTCAAAATCCGTGCCGACGCACTTGTTGTAGGCGATGTGCCGGAAGTCTTCGGCCAGCTTATGCACATAGAGGCCGACGGTTCCTTCTTGCCGGCCCCATAGCAGCGAGTTCGGGCGGTAGTAGATCATCCTGGCCGCATTGGCCCATGCGTCCCAGTCTGCCATACCCTGGGCTCGCAATTCGTCGCTTGTGTAATGCTCCGTGCTGTGCACGAAGCGTATTACTATCTTCGGATGCAGCTTCTCCCTGAGCGGCGGGGTCGCGTAAACGCTGTAGGCCTGGCCCGTAAACAGAACATCAGGATAGACCTGCGATACTTTCCCGGCGATGGCATTGTAGAAGTGGAGCATGCGGTCGGTGATCGACACATAGTCGAAGCGCCTGGTTCGGCCTGAGTCATGGTCGTAGGTCCAGATATTTGTCGGCCGGCCTTCGGGCGGGTCCATCGCTTTGCAGGCATCGCATAAGCAGAAGCCTGTTTTGCCGCCATCGTTAGTCATCAGGCACGTACTGGTCTGGCCGGGATTGCGTTGCAGCTCGTTGAGTTTTTCCTGTATGATTGCCTCGATCAGGGCGGCGTTGGACTTGCACAAGCGAGGCCGTTCCCAATTTGGGTCAAAATACCGCGAGCCATCCGCCTGCATGGCGAACCACTCCGGATGTTCTTTGAGGAACCGTTGCCATGCCTGGGCGGAGAGGATCGTGCCGTCCCCGGTTCGCAGTCCGAGCGTGCCGCCCATTCGCTGCCAGTCCATCCAGCCGGGGCCGGCCGATTGCGTCGCGGCAGTCTTGTCTCTGGCCTGCAAGAAGTCTTCTCTGGAAAAGCGGAGCCGGTCGAGACCCTCCTGTATCCGGCTGCTGTACCCGCTCCAGCGGATTTGACGCTGCTGTAGTAAAGGCGTGAAGCACATAATTATCGGGCCAAACGTGATTGTTTTACGCTTCGGAATCACTTTGCCGCTCTGTCCCGGCCAGAGATACCGGCAGCCCAGCGTGTCTTCCAGAAATGTAGTTACTGCATACCTGCTGCCCCAGGGGTCGGAAGGCGTCCGGTCATCGGGTCCGAGCAGCACAAGGGCGTTGCCCGTGGTACGGATCAGAATGCCCCCGGGTCCCAAGCCTTCGCTGCTTTGCCCGAGTTGGTTCGCCAGTTCGCCTTGGCCCACGAGAATAAACGTCTTGATGCCTCTTTCGGATGAGGCCGGCTCGATCCGTCCATCCGTGACATTCACTTGGCCGAGATCGCTTTCTTTGAGAACTCTCAAACGGGCGCCTGACATCTCGAACAAATGCTCGCTGAGGATTGTTGCTCCCTCGGTCGCCGCCCGCGAGGCTTTGGCCGGTACGACAATCACCGCGTTAGGCCGGCCATCGCCAACAAGCGTCCAGGCTGGCTCGGCTGCATCTGCCTGACAAAGCAATGCAAGCATCCAAACCAAGCTTAACGTTATCCTCGTTCTCAATTCAGCTTCCTCCCAAAACTGAGTCCGGCCTGAGCTTTATTGCATAAGATGACAATGCGAGCGAAAGGAGTCGAACCTTCACGTCCTTAATGGACACCAGGACCTAAACCTGGCGCGTCTGCCAGTTCCGCCACGCTCGCAAATTCATGGTGCGTATCGCCGCACTCAGTTCTCCGCTTCGCTTTCAGAAGAATCCTGCGATTTCGCCTCCGGCTGCGATATTTTCTCGATGCGCTCCTCGGCCTGCTTGAGTATCGTCCTGCAGTGCTTGATCAGGGCCATGCCTTTTTCGTATTGCTGCAGGCTGTCTTGCAGGGCAATCTCACCCTGTTCGATCTTGTCGACGATGTCCGTAAGCTCTTTGATTGCCTCTTCAAAGCTCAGCTTGCCGATCTCATTTTTGGGCTTTTGACCTGCCATCTGTTCTTCCTAAATCATACGCGGTCCTGCGCGACCGGTGTTCCATTTTTACTTTTTTGTGACGAGGCTTTCAATGAAATTCTCGCCGGCTAACTCGGTGAGTAGATCGTCTCCTATTTGTACGTTCTGAGCGGCTCTGACCAGTAAGCCGGTCTTTTTGTCCGTCGTGATGCTGTATCCGCGATGCAGGACTGATTTGGGATTCAACGCGGTCAGCCGGTTTTCCTTCGCGGTAAGCTGCATCCGGCAGTTGTTGAGAATGGTCCTCATGACTTTATCGGTACGGTTCCGCCAGTCGTTCAATTCGACCGTCTTGCGTCCCAGGAGCCGGTGGGGCTCGATTTGGACAATCTGCTCGTACCGGGCGGAGATCTTCCGCTGCGCTTCGCTCAGCCGCTTTCGCGTCACCTGGGCCAGGTCCACGGCGAGCTCATCCAGACGCTGCCGGGCATTCTGGACGAGCGTAAGAGGATTTCTAAACAACATGCCGGCCAGGATAATCTGCAAATCCTGCTGCGCCAGTTGCAGTCTTGCGTTTGTCTGATTTGACAGGTTTCGTTGCATGGCGGCCAATTGGCTCAGTACTTCCTGCATATCCGGGACGGCCACGACGCCTGCTTTTGTCGGCGTCGAGGCCCTCGCGTCGGCGACGAGGTCTGCAATGGTGGTGTCCACCTCATGGCCTACGGCGCTGATAATGGGGATTTTCGAGTCGAAGATTGCCCTGGCTAAGACCTCCTCGTTGAAGGCCCATAAGTCCTCCAGCGAGCCGCCGCCTCGGCCGACGATCAGCACGTCCAGCCGGAGCTTTCTGTTTCGCCTGTTGATGTCCCGCAGTGCGGCCGCAATCTTTTCCGCCGCGCCTTCGCCCTGCACCGGCACCGGATATAAGAACAGCTTCGCACAGGGCCACCGGCTGCGGATGCTGTCGGTGATATCGTGCACTGCAGCACCCGATTCGCTGGTCACTATGCCGATTCGCATGGGGTAGGGCGGCAGCGCTTTCTTGTGCGCCTCGTCAAAAAGTCCTTCACTTTGCAGCTTTCGGACCATCTGGTCGAAGGCAAGCTGAAGTGCTCCGACGCCGGCCGGATCAAGTTTGTCAACGTAAAGCTGGTACTTGCCCCCGGCGATGTAAACATCGATATGGCCTGCGGCAAATACGGCCATTCCATCCTCTGGCTCGAACTTGATAGTCCTGAACTTGCTCGCCCACATCACGCAGGGCATGATGGCCGTTTCGTCTTTCAGATAGAAGTAGCAGTGCCCGCTGGAATGATGTTTCCAGTCGCTGATCTCGCCCTTGACGGTCAATCGCGAGGGCAGACTTTCTTCGAGCACGATTTTGATGAGCGTATTGACCTGGCTGACGGTGTATATTTTCGTTTCTGACATGTTCCAGAGACCTATAATATTACTGTTTTACGCCGGCCGGATTATAAGTCCATCGCCTCTCAAAATCAACCGCCAGTTTGCTTTCATACGCGTCACGCGACAGTTAACGGACGTATTCGATCATGCCTGATCCTGTGTGAGTTCATGGAAGACGTCCATGCACATTCTAAATCGCAAGACTTTATTCTTGACATTCCATGTCAAAATAGGTAAAATACATCATATCCTGATGAGGGCGGCGTGTCAGAACTGAGGGGATGATTCGCCATGCAGTTGGCAAGGGGGTTGCGGGAAGCCACATAACAGACGAGAAATTCTTGTGTTTGTACTGGATGACTATATTTGTTGATCCACGCTACAGGTATTGAGGAGAAAGATGATGAAAAGTGCGAAGAAGATTCTAAAATGGCATTATGTGAGGAAGGCGGTTATCTATTTCCTGACGTGGTGCCTGATTTTGAACACGTCGCTTCCGGCCGTGATGGCAA
>Ga0315295_10000416_pt1 | contig 36653 bp, 21 predicted proteins | sample YL17G14_0_MG_FD_204453 | JGI IMG/M metagenome (GOLD analysis project Ga0315295, IMG submission 204453) | Sediment microbial communities from Yellowstone Lake, YNP, Wyoming, USA - YL17G14_0 | ecosystem: Environmental > Aquatic > Freshwater > Lake > Sediment | place: USA: Wyoming | collected...
ACACCACGTCACGGTGAGCACGGGCACAGTCAAGCCGAGACGGCAGCCCATCACGGCGGAGCGCCGCGCGGTGGAGCGCAGCATGGCGCCGCGCCTGACCGCGGGCACGGCGGGGAGAGGCACCTCTCAGAAATCCTCGAGCTCATCGAGACAAGCGCGCTCCCGGCCGCGGTGAAGGAAATGAGCGCCAGAGTCTTCTCGGAGCTGGCCGGGGCAGAAGCACATGTGCACGGAGTCAGGCCGGGGGAAGTCCACTTTCACGAGGTGGGTGCGCTCGACTCCGTGATAGACATCGTGGGTGCCGCATGCTGCCTTCATCTCTCGGGCGTCGAAAAGCTCTTCGCCTCCACGCTGTCAGTCGGCAGAGGCCGGATTGCGTCGCGGCACGGCACAATCCCGCTTCCTGCTCCTGCGGCGGCCCGGCTCTTGATAGGGAAGAGCGTGCGCGTCCTCGACGTGGAAGCCGAACTTGTGACCCCTACCGGCGCGGCGCTCGTGAGCGCGCTGGCCTCTCAAGAGGGCATGCCGTCTCCATTCAGACTCGAGAGCGTGGGCCACGGAGCAGGCACCAACGAGCTGGCGGCTCTGCCGAACTTGATGAGGGTCTTCATCGGAACCTGCGAGCCTGCGCCGGCCGAGCTCGGACTGGTCGACGTCATCGAGACCACGATCGACGACATGAACCCCGAAATCTACTCCTTCCTGCAGGAGCGGCTCTTCCAGATGGGCGCGCTCGAAGTCTTTCTCACGGCGGTCCAGATGAAAAAGGGAAGGCCGGGCGTGCTGTTGACTGTGCTGGCGGAGCCGGGGCTCTCGAGGAAACTCGCGGAGGAGATTTTCAGCCAGACCACCACGCTCGGGCTCAGGGTCTCGACGCAGCAGAGGATGGAGCTCGCGAGGGGCATCGAAGAAATCGAGACCCCCTTCGGCAAGATACGGATGAAGGTGCCTTCCGGATTCCCCGACCGGGCGTCGCCCGAATACGAGGACTGCGCTCGAGCGGCCAGGGAACACGGCGTGCCGGCGGTTACCGTCTTCGAGGCCGCCAGAACCGCCTGGCTCAACCGAAGCAGAAAATGACGACGGACAGCGCCCCGGGAGACTCGGCCGCAACCTCAAACAGCGGATTCCAGCACCGGTGCGCGGCGCCGGCCGGCAGCGACAGTCGTTGTTTTCGATGCCGCCAGGGCCGTCTGGCACAACCGAAGCACAAAACTGCACGAGAGAGCACCACAGGCAGGAGCAAATCACAGTAGGACGATGTTAGAGCTCTCGTCAGTCCAGTATACCTATCCGAGGCAGGACTCACCGGCCGTGAAAGACGCGAGCCTCACTGTCAGAGAGAGAGAGGTCCTCGCGGTGATCGGCCGGAACGCGAGCGGGAAGAGCACGCTCTCGAAACTCGCAGCGGGCATTCTCACGCCGGAGCGCGGTGTGGCGACTGTGGACGGGCTCGACACGCGCGACGAACGGCTCGGCCTGGAAGTGCGTCGGCGCGTGGCCTTTCTCCAGCAGAACCCTGAAAGCCAGTTCGTGTCGGTCACGGTCGAGAGGGAAATCGCTTCGGGCCCGGAGAACCTGGGGTTCACGGCCGCAGACACAAGGGCCGCCGTTGGTGACATGCTGGATTTCTTCGGCCTCGTGGAACTGAGAAAATGTCCGCCCAGCGCCCTGTCCGCGGGCCAGATGCAGAAAGTGCTCCTCGCATCGCTCCTGGCCATGAAACCTGCCTACCTGGTGCTCGACGAACCCACGTCCTACCTCGATCCCATTGAGAGAGACGCGGTCAGCCGGGAAGTGAAGAGGATCTCTCAGTCGCTCGGCACATCGGTCGTGTGGGTCACGCAGTTCTTGTATGAGGCCGCTGCCCTGCCCAGAATCATCGCGGTGGCGGACGGGAGAGTCTGCTTCGACGGTGCGGTCGCTGGCCTCCAGGACGACGCGGCCACGCTGGCCCTGCTGGGAATAGACATCACGGAATTAAGACAGGATTCACTGGGAACCCCGCGCCTGCCGGGTGCCCGCTCGCGGTGTCCGCGCTGAGGAACTCTCTCGCCATGGAACTCGTGCTCAGGGAAGTGGGATTCAGCTACGACAGAGGGCTGCCGACGGAGAAGGCAGTGCTACGGTCCTTGTCCCTCCGCGTGCGGGCCGGCGAATTCGTCTCCGTAGTGGGACGAACAGGTTCCGGCAAGACGACGCTGGGCCTCGTAATGGCCGGGCTCCTGAAGCCGCAGTCCGGCGAGGTCACAGTGCGGCCGGAGCGGCCCGAGCCGAGCGATGGGCACGGCGTCACCGGCCGGCTCAATGTCGTGATGGTGTTCCAGGTCCCGGAATCGCAGTTTTTTGAAGAAGACGTCTTCAGCGAAGTGGCTTTCGGTCCGTCTAGACTGGGAATCAAGGGCGAAGAGCTCTCAACCAGGGTCTTCTCCTCCCTGGAGCGTCTGGGCCTCGACGCCGCGCGAATTTCCCGGCGCTCCCCCATCCGGCTCAGCGAAGGCGAGAAGAGGAAGGTGGCCATCGCTTCCGCTCTTTCCTGCGAGCCCCTTTTCCTGATCCTGGACGAACCCACGATCTCTCTCGACTGGCAGGCCTCGACTCATCTCCTCTCGCTCTTGCGGCGCCTGGCGGACTCGGGCGTATCCGTGATTGTGATGACCCACGAAGTGGAGCACGCTGTGAGATACAGTGACGGACTGGCCGTCCTCTCGCGCGGGACGCTCAGCGCCTCATGCAGGCTCACAGCAGACGACGTCTACGGGTGCTGGAAAGAACGCGGCTGAACACCTCGCCACCGGCGGAGCCACCCCTGTACCGGCGGAGTCACCCCTGTAATTGTCCCCGAACCCCGAGAGTAATCTCCTCACCACGGCAACAAGCCCCCGCGGCAATCCCTCCGGCGGCCGGCTCCGCCCCCACAATTTTGCCCGCCGTAACTCCTTGACTTTTCTTGGGTAATGTGGTAACATCAGTTTCGGTGGCGATGCGGGCTCGCAGGCGGCGCTCAGAGCCCGTTCACACGGTGTGATTCGCTCCCGGGCAAAGCTAACGCGTTTCAATGCGCCAGGTTGTCAGGAAAAAAACCTTGACATTCGGCATTTTTCCGTGTTATACTAGCCTTTGCGTGGAATAAGTGTGCGGCAACTGATCCTACTTGTTCTTCTTCGGCTTCTTCGGCCCGTTTGGAGTCGACCACTACAAAGGGGGTGATCGTTCAGTTTCGCAATGGCGACTGCATGACTCACTTTATCTTGGAGAAAGGGGGGATTTAGGCACCACAAATAGCTCCAACGCGATGCATCACTATGCTGGGAAGGTGTGCATCGGTTCTCTAATTCCCAGTTATCTTTTGTAGCTGCTTTCAGAAGTCCTGGTTCGCATCTCTGACTGAAGTAGCTATTAGTTACGCGACGATGGAGGTATGAAATGAGAAAAGTTCTGGCGATTTCGCTTGTTCTGCTGGTTGCCCTCGTTGGCGCGGCCGCTGCCAGGGAGATCGAAAGAGCCGTCCCAATGCTTCTTGATGAAGCGACCACCCGTGGCGTGCTGCCAGGTGGTGTCTTTGGCGTCAGCCAGGGTACGGACACGTTCTATTACGGTGGAACGGTGTGGGACGCCGTTGATCTTCGGTGGGAAGCCGCTTCGCCGCCATCTTCTGGCTGGCTCAACAGGTACATGTGGACCTGGTCCTCAGCCGGTTATAATGGCGTTGTTCACAGCACCCAGCCCATGGACGGTTGGAAGGGCATTGACAACACGACGCAGGACCCCATCTACTCCGACGTGAAGGATAACGCGACTCTGGGTGCTAACTGCGTCATCGCTGGCACGAAGTCATTGTTCTTCGGGGCCACCAACACCGAGTCTGCCGCCCTCTGCTTCTCAGACCAGAATGGCACCGGTTACGGCAACAACTTTGTCCAGGCCGTTCACACTCCCACCTACACCTGGGATTTGGGTGATCAGATCACCCTGTCCTACTCCGCTACTCGGGAGACAGAGGCCAACTTCGACTTTCTCTACGTCATATTGCAGAGATGGGACGTGGTCGGGGGCGAGTTCGTTGACTATGACACCATGGCGACATACTCCGGCGCCGGCGCGGTTACGCCGTCGTTCGATATCGATGCACGGCTCTCTATCAGCTTCACGCCGCCCGTGGATTTCCGCATTCTGTACTACTTCATCGCTGACGGTATTGCGTCCGACGGTGACGGCCTGCAGCCGACCGCTTGCGGTGCCGCCGCGGTGGACAGCTACGTGCTGAATGACAACGGAACGCCTTACAGCGAGGACTTCGAGTCCACTGCTATCCGGGCTCTACCGGCTGGCTGGGGCCACGTCCAGAGAGCTTGCGGTGACTTCGTGTCAGTGAGATGGCTCGCGAGTCTGATTCCCTCCCTCACCGCGGATCCTTGCGTGGCGCTTGTGCCGGGTCTTTGCTCGATGGCCGATAGCGTGCTGGTTCTGTTTGACGACTCTGGTGCTGGCAAGTTCCATCCGGATTGCCAGGACAGCTACGGACAGAGTCCGGTTATCGACCTGTCGGACCATGCTGGGCTTCCTGGCCGCGAGCTCAACTATGAGAGATTTATGAACCTGCCGTTGGGTAATCTCATCTTCATGACCTGGACGGCCAAGTACAAGCCCGGCTGCGATGCTGGCGGTTGGAGTGGTCCTATCAGCGACGGCTACGTGTACTACTCAAGTGAGGGTGTGCCGCGTTGCGCTCAAACCATTTTCGACGTGTCGACCTTCATTCCGCCGACAGCCACTCTGGTCCAGATCGGCCTCGGCGTGACCAACCAATGCGACGAAAACCCGTGGGGTACCGGCTGCGATCAAGGTAGCAACGCAACGCCTTACTTCGACAATGTTACGTTTGGCGTGTTTGGTTCGCTTGATGCGCCGTACATTAGCATGAGGGAGCTGGAGTACTACCAGGATCAGTTTGCTGAGGATGGTACATTGAATCCTACCAGCACAGCTGATACCAGGACGTGCAACTATCTGAGCGACCTCGTTCCGCCGATATTCGGCGACACGCTGGTGTGCCGCGGTCCGGCTGAGGACATGGAGGCCTATCTCTGCTTCCGCCTGGCTGCTGTCGCTAACGATCAGCCGCTCACGGATCCGTTCTTCTCCGCCTGGTTCCCTGGAGTTCAGAACGGTGGTTGGTTCAGCGCAAGGATGGACACGACCGAAGTCACGGACCTTACCGGTGCGGGCACTAATCTGGTTACGGGCCTCTACATGGCCTGCTTCCACGAGTCGGACCCTGTCTACACCGGCAACGGTCTGACTGAGGGCGTTGAGATTCTGCCGAACAACGTCTTGGTGCCCGGCACGAGGGTGGAGTACTATCTCAAGGCCCGTTATACGGGTTCGAACCTGTGGTACTATCTGCCGCAGGCTGGCGAACAGGGTCCTGAGGAGTTCGAGATCCTGCCGATGTTTGCTGACGACGGCAACGGTTCACTCGAATGGCCGTGCTTGATCTTCGTTGACCACTTCGGTCAGAGAGGCAACGGCGGAGTCAGGAACTCAGTCAGGACTGCTGCCGCCCTGAATACGGCAGGGTATGGATTTGACATGTTCAACAGGCTCGGTCCTTCCAGTGACCTGAGAAACGGCATCGGTCGTTGGCAGCCCAACCCTGGCCAGAGTGGCGGTCCAGGCACGCCCAAGTACAACGCGGGTCCTGGAGCTACCGTCAACCAGTTCCTGGCGTACTCGCACGCGATGATTAACTGCGGCAACATCTACGCCTACTCCCTTTACGAGGCTGACGTGACTGTGCTGCAGTCGTGGCTCACGGTCTACACCGACGTTGACCACGCCAGATTCTTGTGGATAAGCGGTGACGCATGGGCCAGAGAGTTGCACAGGCGCATACCGCCGACTTGGACCATCAGCGGCAGGGCGTTCCTCAACAACGTGATGGCTACGACCCGCGCCAGTGCGACCACCTACCAGCTCTTAACCAATGACTTCACCTACTGCCGGTCTATCAACGACTTGGGCGGCAGGATAGTTGGCGAGACTACGCCGTACTACCTCCGTCAGAGCGGCTGCCCGAGGCAGACTGCCATCATCGGTGTGACTGCCGGTAGTGGGGGCATTGCTGAGGAAAGGTACGACGGTCCGGCGACTAACTGGACGTGCGTTGTCAGCAACATCCCTGCGGCTGGGACCTACTACAGGACGTTCTCTGAGGCAATCGACTGGTGCTCCATGAGGGATGGCAGTGCAGGTCCCCTCACCTGCGGTAGTGATGGTCTCCTGGCGCAGTGGTTCTCCAATGTGCTCGGCGTCAATCTTGCTAACCTGCAGAACCAGATATGCGGCCCTGGCTGGCTCATCGACGTGAAGGAGCCTGGCGTTGTGCCGGCTGTCGTCACTTCGCTCGGTCAGGCGTTCCCGAACCCGATGAACCCGACAGCTACCATCAAGTACACGATTGGCAAGCCCGGGAAGGTGCAGCTGAGAGTGTTTGATGTTAGTGGTCGTGTCATCAGGACGTTGGTTGATGAGGCCAAGACGGCTGGTGCGTATTCGGTGATTTGGGACGGCAAGAACGATGGTGGTGATAGGGTAGCTAGTGGCGTGTTCTTCTATCAGCTCAATGCTCCGGGTAGCGAGCTGAACAAGAAGATAGTGATACTCCAGTAGTGCCTTAGCGCTGCTTCATCAAAATCAAAGGGGTTGGAGCTCATGCTCCGACCCCTTTGATTTTTCCAGCAAGAAACGAAGCTGGTCGCAGCGCCGCCGGCGGGCTTCGTGCCGGATGTGCGGGCGGTGAACCGACCGTACGGTCCGTGGTGGTTGGGGGACCCGGCAGACAGCCTTGGTGTCCCGTGCTGGATGTAGGTAGGGGCGGCGCTGGCATCTAGGCGTCTCGTAAGTTGGGGTTGCATCATACCCGATTTTGATTGACAATTGACGGACTGTTTGATAATTTTCTTTCTCTATAATACTAGTGTACATCCGGGATTCCGGCGTGAGCATTGCCCGGGAATGGCAAGGAAATAACGGGGGTAGTTTGCATGAGGCCTAACAGGGTGCTTCCCATTTTTGTGGTTCTCTCGCTGGTGCTCTGTCTCGCGTTGGTTCAAGGCTGCAGAAAGGAGAGACCCGGTTTCGAAACTAACCTCCCGCCCGAGACGTTCCTGACGGCGGTGCCTGTGGACAGTTCGTTCGTCTTTTACCGCGTGAAGCTCTTCTGGGGTGGCCTCGACCCCGACGGACAGGTAGTCGGCTACTACTATGCCATGACTGACAGCAACCTGAGTCCCAGGGAGAGCACGTGGACCTGGACAACCGGGACCGAGGCAGAGTTTGCGCTCACAGCAAACAACCCGCAGTCGCTGGGGCACCGGTTTTTCTGCAAGGCCGTGGACGAGCGCGGGCTCGAAGACCCGACGCCTTCGTTCGTGTTCTTCTACGCTCAGGACACCCACCGTCCCAAGGTGAGATTCACGAAGGCCTACGCCGTGACCCCGGAGGGCGAGACCCAGTTGCTCACCGCGGCCACTGAGCGGATGCTTACTGACTCGATTCCGGGAGACACCATTCCCAGGAACTCGACTGTCAACTTTGCGTGGCAGGGTTGGGACGAAGACCCAGGCGGGTACGTGACGAGGTACCTTTACAAGCTCAGCACAGAGCCGGTGCGTCGCGAGGGCGGTGTCGCAGACACGACGTTTTCGGCGGTCATTCCGAAGGGGGCGACATACAGTTTTGAGGTGCTGGCAGTTGACGACGCCGGTGCCACGACCAACACGGTGGGGGGACATAGCGACACCTTGAGGTACTTTGTAGTGAACTACGATCCGGACACGTGGATCGTGCCTCCCTGCGAAGGTTGTCCAAAGGGCTTTTTCGAGGGCGGTTCGATCCCGCGGCAGGAAGGAGACACGCTCAGGCTGGCCAGCAACCTCAAGGTCTCGTTTCAGTGGGGTGGTTGGGACAAGGACGGACACGTAATCGGGTGGACTCGCAGGCTCACCCGTGCAGGCGGAGGGCCCGCCTACACGGCCACGGACCTGGGAGTCACAAGCTGGGAAACGGCATCGCTCGAAAGCGGCAACTACGAGTTTTTCGTTAGAGCGCGCGACGACCAGATAAAGGACGACGGGACTCCCGCAAGGGTGAAGTTCTACGTCAACTGTGCGCCCTTCTTCGAGGGAGAAAAACGCTGTTGCACGTGTCCTGGCGGTGTCTACGAGACGTGTACCCTGCCCTGCACGAACACTATTGTCCAGCTGGACGACGGCATGGTCTACGATTCCCTGTATTGCGCCGCCTGCGATGTGGAAAGTGGAATCGCTGCGGAGTATCGTACAATCCTCAACGGCACTATCGGCTCCTGGAGGCCCTCGCCAATCGACATACTGACTAAGCAGCTCGGGCTCAAGACCGGCCTGAACGCCATCACGATTGAGGCCCGGGACAGGCAGCCTGACGGGAGCATAGGCAGAACTGTCTCTGTCACCAGAGAGTTTTACGTGGACGTTGCCATTCCGTGAGGGGAAGTGAACAGAATGAAACCACAGAGAGTGTTTTTGACGATATTGATAGTCTCTCTTGCCCTTCCTCTTCTGCTCTGCGGTTGCGAGCACAAGAAGGGAACCAGGTTGCCCAACGAGCCGCCGGGCGTGAAACTCTCAGGCGGACCCCCGAACGGCGGTGTTGGCAGCTACACAATGCCGATATACTGGTTCGGATGGGACGACGACGGTGTCGTAGACCATTTTCTTTACGCAATTGACGACACGAGTCAATGGACGGAGACGAGGTTCTTCCAGGGTTCCTTTCTGTTCACTGCAGATACTGCCAGGGCGGGAGGACAATATGGCAGGTGGCACACATTCTACGTCAAGGCAGTTGACAACGGCGGCCTAATGTCCTACCCCGATTACCTGACTTTCGATGCAAGAACAGTTGCGCCGAAGACCACTATCCTGAGCCCTAAGTGTGACGAGACGCGCGTTTTTTGCATGGGAGCTCTCCCTCTCGGTACTTCTGTCAAGATCGTCTGGGACGGCGAGGACCCGGACAGCAGAGACCCAAGCAAGGAGCCGGTCGCTTACACCTGGCGGTTGTTCAACACGAGCCTCCTGAATCCAGGCTTCGGCGTCGAAGACGATTCACTCTTGTTCAACATAAAGTGCGGAATGATTGACACGAGTTCCTGCTGGTCTGAACCTACGCCGCAAACACAGATTACATTTTCCAATCTCTCGTCCGGCATCTTCTGGCAGTTTGGAGTCAGAGCCATTGACGAAGCCGGTGCAGTTGAGCCCGGGCTCAGGCTGAACAGGAATGTCATCTTCTTCAAGAGCATGCCTCAGTTCGGGCTTCCTTCCATCTGTCTGTACGAGGGGTCCAGCGCACACTGCTACCCGTCCGATGGGCAGGTGTGGGAAAGGCAGACCCCCGCGGGTAAACCCCTCACGTTCCGGTGGGAGGGTGACGCCAGCGCGTACGGAGGCACAATCTCAGGGTATCTGTATGGTGTTGATATCGAGGATCTGAGCGACCCCACGCAGTGGGACAGCGGGACCTGGAGCGCCGAAGTGACGAGCGCCACGATCCGATTCGACTCTCCTGGCGTTCACTACTTCTACGTGAAGGTTAGGGACTACGCCGATGCCGAGATGCTCGCAATCGTGCAATTGGAGTTGGTCGAGTTCTTGTTCGACAGGGAGATTCTTTACGTTGACGACTATTACGACGCAATACCGTCCGACCTCATCCACGACAATTTCGTTGCTTCGGTTCTTGGCTGTGCCCGAGCCCTGAGCGACAGCATCTATACCTTTAACTGCTGGCGAGCTGGTCTCAACAATGAGCCGAGAGAGTTTCCAATGATGGTATACCCGGCCCTTTCCGAGCTCTCGAGATACAGACTCGTCATCTGGGACACCGACGCGGTACAGAACTCACTTAACGCGGGTCTTGCTGGTGTGATCCAGAATGGCATCCTAGACGTCTACCTCAAGGGTGGAGGCCGGCTCTGGATCTATGGTTTCGAGGTCATCCGAGGGAGCGATACAGAGCCGCTCCAGTTTGGGTATGGAAACGTCGTGGAACCGCAGACCTTCGCAGGGAGGTTCCTGAAGATATCTGGCATCGTGAACAGGCCGATCATCGGGAGTTATAACCGAGGGGACGGGTTCAGGGGCGCGACTCCCAACAGAAAACTCAGCGACAGGATTCCCTCTCTAGACTCCCTCGACTACTCGAGGGGGGGGGCGAGCACTCTCTTCGGTATTGGCAGGGTCGAGGCCGTCATGTCTGCGATGCAGGATACGGACTTGTCCCAGAGGCCAGACACGGTCTACTTCTACAGGGCGAATTACGTGACTTCGTCTTACCACAAGAAGGCCTGTTCGTTCCGGTTCGACGACGTTTACTCGGGCTCCAGAGTCTTCTACATGGGATTCCCCATACATTTCTTCTTTGAGTCCAAGGTTGATTCGTTGGTGTGTTTCGTCACCGACTGGATGTTTGAGGGTCTGCAATCTCCACAGCAGGCGGCCGCACATTAGCCGCAAGTGGCAGGAAGGAGCCTATGCTTGAGGAAAGAAGGGGTTTAATACGCACCTCAACAAACCTCTCGGTTGCTGTCGCCCTTGCGATTCTTGCCCTTGTCTCACTCTTGCGTTCTTCGAAGGCGCAGGCGCAGGTGACGTTCGAGCCCGTCCATCCAGAGTTCGTTTCCACGGTCTGCGGAGACAGGGTGGTGACACTGGCATGGTCCACTGTCGTTGAGGAGAGTCTTGCTGCGAGAGTTGCCAGAGTCAAAGCCCTTTACCCGAGCCTGCCCGTACCCGATTCCCTCAAATTCGGCGGCTACAGAGTGTGGCGGGGAGAGAGCCGCGATACTTCCCGCATGATGTTGATGAGGGAGTTCACGCGCGCCGACTCGGTCAGCTGGACTTTCAGGGGAAGCGTCAGGCAGTTCACTGACGCAGACTCGCTTTGCGAGATAAGACTCGTTAAGATTAAGGTGGGTTACGATTCTTTCTACACGAGAATCAGGGTCCCGCTCGACGTATCGGGTCCGTTTAACGGCGTCGGCTACTTTTACGCGGTCACTTATCTGGACAGTACGGGAACGCAGAGGAGCGCCAAGGCAGACTGTTACACAGAGCGGCCGGCTCACTCTGTGGCAGATCAGAACAAGGCCATCGAGCGTGTGTGGGTGGTGCCGAATCCCTACCACGGCAGCGCTCCTTGGGATTTGAGCGATGGGCGGAAGATTCATTTCGTAAACCTTCCTGCCGAGTGCAAGGTGTCCATATACACCGTGGCGGGGGACCTCGTCCGGGAGATCCAGCATCCTGACCCGACCTACTTCAATTACAACAGGTACGGCGGAGAGCTCTCTTGGAACTTGAAGAACCAGAACGGCGAATACGTCACTCCAGGCGTCTACATATTCATGGTTGAGGGCTCGGGGGGGGAAACATACAAGGGCCATTTCGTGATAATCTACTAGGTCGCACTCTCGGATTGCCTGACACTACGAACCGCTGAGGTTGTTGCGGTTGGCCGCGACTTCGGCGGTTCTTATTGAATGACGGAGATTCGGATTGCAGGATCGGGCTCGGTCTGTTGGATCGGGTTAGGATTAGAAGGGACCAGGGCGGTCCGCATGACTGCCGTTCACTCGGTATAACACTCGAAAGGACCGTGACTCGGTCCGCGCGACGCGATTCGGATTTGAGGGAACCGGGCCCGGTCCGCGCGACGCGTCGAAATGGTTGGAGCGAGAAGGCCGGACACCGTGAGAGCCAGGCCGTGAGACTCCGGTGAACCATGGGGGTAACAATGGAATACAGGAACTTCATAAACGGGAAATGGGTCGGAGCCAGGAGCGGGGAGAAGTTCGAGAACCGTAACCCGGCCGACTGGGACGAGCTTGTCGGCGTCTTCCCGAAATCGGGCGCCGCAGAAGTGGACGAGGCCGTCGAGGCAGCGGAGCAGGCGTTCAGGAAATGGCGGCTCGTGCCGGCGCCCAAGAGGGCCGAGATAATCTACCGCGCCGGCGAGCTCCTGCGGAAGCACAAGGAAGAAATAGCCCGCGACATGACCAGGGAGATGGGCAAGGTCATCCAGGAGACGCGCGGCGACACCCAGGAGGGAATAGACACCGCATACTACGCTGCCGGAGAGGGGCGCAGGATGTTCGGCGAGACAACTCCGGCCGAGTTGCCCGACAAGTTCGCCATGTCTGTGCGGCAGCCCATAGGCGTGTGCGGGATCATAAGCCCGTGGAATTTCCCGATGGCGATTCCCACGTGGAAGATATTTCCTGCGCTGGTGTGCGGCAACACGGTCGTGTTCAAGCCCGCGAGCGACACCCCGCTCACGGCGGTCAAGCTCGTGGAGGTCCTGGCCGAGGCGGGGCTGCCTGCCGGAGTCATCAACCTCGTGCACGGCACCGGCTCGGGCGTGGGCACTCCGATAGTCCAGCACCCGAAGGTGCGTCTGGTCTCCTTTACCGGCTCCTCCTACGCCGGGAAGCAGATCGCGGAGTTCGGCGGCAGGACTCTCAAGCGGGTCTCGCTGGAGCTGGGCGGGAAGAACGCGCAGATAGTCATGGACGACGGCGACATAGACCTCGCGGTGGAAGGAGCGCTCTGGGGCGCCTTCGGCACCACCGGTCAGAGATGCACGGCGACCAGCCGCATAATCCTTCACGAGAAGATCAGGGAGAGGTTCCTCGCAGCGTTCGTGGAGAGGGTGAAGAAGCTGCGCCTCGGAAACGGGCTCGACCCGAACGTGGATGTCGGCCCGCTCGTCAACAAGGGGCAGAAGGAACAGATTCATTCGTACGTCGAGATAGGGCTCAAGGAAGGCGCCAAACTGCTCGCGGGCGGCAAACCCTGCGAGCACGGCGAGTGCAAGAAGGGCTGGTTCTACGAGCCGACTGTCTTCGGAGAGGTGGGCCAGAACATGCGGATAGCCCAGGAGGAGATATTCGGGCCCGTCGTCTCGGTCATCACTGCGCGGGACCTGGACGACGCCATCTCGATTCTAAACAACAGCAGTTATGGGCTCTCATCCTCGATATACACGAACGACGTGCGCCGCGCGCTCGTGGCCATCAGGGACATCGAGGCAGGCATCACGTACATCAACGGCCCGACCATAGGAGCAGAAGTCCATCTGCCGTTCGGCGGGGTCAAGGACACGGGAAACGGTCACAGGGAATCCGGCACGGCCGTGCTCGACGTGTTCACCGAGTGGAAGTCGGTATACATCGATTACAGCGGGAAACTGCAGAAGGCACAGATCGACAACGTGAGGATCGAATGAGCGGAGTTTCAGGGGGTGTAGCTTGAAGAGAAAGAGCATGAGAAAGACGAGGACTTTGCCGGGCCCGAGGGCCAGGAAATTGATAGGGAAAGACAGCCTCTATCTCTCCAAATCGTACACGCGCGTCTATCCGCTCGTCGTGGACAGGGGCAAAGGTGTCTGGCTCTGGGACGTGGACGGCAACCGCTTTATGGATTTCAACGCCGGCATCGCCGTCTGTGCGACAGGTCACAGCCACCCGCGCGTCGTCGCGGCGCTGCAGGAGCAGGTCTCCCGGTTTCTTCACATGTCCGGGACCGACTTCTACTACGTGCAGGAAATCCGGCTCGCCGAGAAACTGGCCGAAATAGCGCCGGGCAAGGCGGCAAAGAGGGTGTTTCTCTGCAACTCCGGCACCGAGGCGGTGGAAGCTGCACTGAAGCTGACCCGCTACCACACCCGGCGCTCGCAGGCCATCGCGTTTTACGGCGCCTTCCACGGCCGCACGATGGGAGCGCTCTCCCTCACCGCCAGCAAGGCGGTGCAGAGACGGCACTTCTCTCCGCTGCTTCCCGGGGTGACGCACGTGCCCTACGCGGACTGCAGGCACTGCTGCTACAACCTGACCTATCCGGGCTGCGACTTCGCGTGCGTGAACTTCATTGAGGAAGTGGTGTTCAAGAAGAGCGCGCCGCCGGACGACGTGGCCGCGATCTTTGTCGAGCCGATCCAGGGCGAAGGCGGCTACATCATTCCGCCGGAGGGTTACCACAACCGGCTGAAGAAGCTGGCCGAGAAATACGGAATTCTCTTCGTCGCGGACGAGGTCCAGTCCGGCATGGGCAGGACCGGCAAGATGTTCGCGATCGAGCACTGGAACGTGGTTCCCGACGTAATCACCGTCGCGAAGGGCATCGCTTCGGGTATGCCGCTCGGCGCCGTCATCTCCCGCGCGCCCCTGATGCAGTGGGAGCCCGGCTCGCACGGCAACACCTTCGGCGGAAACCCGGTCTCCTGCGTTGCCGCCCTCGAGACCATCTCGCTTCTCCAGGGGGGCCTCGTCCGGAATGCTGAAAGGGTGGGGAACTTTCTGATAGAATCCCTGAGAGAGATCGAGGCCAGGCATCACTCGCTGGGCTCGATCAGGGGCAGGGGCCTCATGATAGGCATGGACATCGTGACCCATCCCGGCAGCAAGCGCGGAAGCTCCTCGCTCAGGAACAAGCTGGTGGAGATCTGCTTCGAGAACGGCCTCCTGATACTGCCGTGCGGAGAAGGGGCCGTGAGATTCTCCCCGCCGCTCGTGGTCACGAAAAAGGAAGCCGAGCTGGCCCTGGAGATCTTCGAGGACTCGCTGGCTGAGCTTGAGAAGGGCAAGCACAAGTTTCTGACGAAGCCGAGCAGGGTGGAGACGCTCATCTGACGCGCCGAGGGGCCGCCCGCTGGAGGGATTGACTTGAGGCTTTACGAATACGAAGGCAAGGAGCTTTTCAGACGGGAAGCGATCCCCGTGCCGAGAGGGAAGGTGGCCTGCGACGTCGAGTCGGCCGTGCAGGTGGCCGAGGAAATAGGGGTTCCGGTCGTGCTCAAGGCTCAGGTGCTGGCCGGGGGCCGGGGCAAGGCAGGCGGCGTGAAGGTCGCGGCCGGCAGGAGCGAAGTGCCCGGACTCGCGGCTGAGCTCTTTCGGCTCAAGATATCCGGCTTCCCGGTTGAGAAGCTGCTCGTGGAAGAGTGCCTGAACATAAAGAGGGAGCTCTACGTCGGCGTGAGCATAGACAGAGTCCGCTACGCCATAGCCGTCATCGCCTGCGCCGAGGGTGGGGTGGACATAGAGGAGACCGCGCGGAAGTCGCCGGAGAAGATAGCCCGGGTCAACCTGCGCGTGGCCGAAGAGATGCTTCCGCACCAGGCCCTCTACCTCGCCAAGGCGATGGGGCTCAAGGGTGCGGAGCTGAGGCCGGCCGTGGACATGATCCTCGGCGTCGTGCGTGTTTTTAGGGCGCACGAGGCCAAGCTGGCTGAGATAAATCCCCTCATCATCACCGCCGAAGGCAAGTTCGTAGCGGCGGATTCCAGGATGAGCATAGACGAGGACGCGCTCTTCCGTCATCCCGAGCTCTCCCAGATGGGGATCGAGAAGCGGCACGAAGAGGGCGAGCTCACGGAGCGCGAAAAGAAGGCGCGGGAGGACGGGATTCCCTATCTCGACCTCGACGGCGACATCGGGATGTTTCCCGGCGGCGCCGGCTTCGGCATAATGGGAATCGATTTCCTCGTCTCTTACGGAGGCCGGCCCGCCAACTTCATGGATTCCGGCGGCGGCCCTACCCCGGAGCGTCTGGCCAAGATGCTCGCGCTTCTCGAGGACAACCCGAACGTGGTCGGCATATTCGGGGCCAGATTCGGGGGCATCTCGAGGTGCGACGATTTCGCCAGGGGCGTCGTGATGTTTCTGAAAGAGAAGGGCCTGACCAAGCCCATGGCCATGCGCATGACCGGCAACATGTGGCAGGAAGGCGTGAGGATATTCGAAGAGGCCAGGAAAGAGCACCCCGAGATTTTCAAGAACATCGAGATATACGGAATAGAGACTCCCATCGAGCACGTTGCCAAACGAGCCATAGAGCTCGCGCGGGCCAGGAAAGAGCAGGGGAAGAAATAGGGAGAGCCGAAGGTGGCAATTCTCGTAGATGACAAGAGTAGAGTGATCGTCCAGGGGATCACCGGCGGAGCCGGGAGCTTCCACGCGAAGCGGATGCTGGAATACGGGACCAAGATCGTGGGCGGCACTTCGCCCGGCAAGGGAGGCCAGCAGGTCCACAGCGCCCCGGTGTTCGACACGGTCAAAGAGTGCGTGGATGAGACCCACGCCGACGTGTCCGTCATCTTCCTGCCTGCCCAGTTCGTGCTGGACGGAGCAGTGGAGGCGATAAGGGCGGGGATAAGGACGGTGGTCGTGATCCCGGAGCACATCCCGGTCGTGGACATGATGAAGATAAGAGAAGAGGCGAAGAAGCACGGTTCTCTCGTGATAGGCGGCAACACCGCCGGCATAATCAGCCCGGGCAAGGCCAACGTGGGGATCATGCCCGACATCGCCTTCAAGCAGGGCAGAGTAGGAACAGTCTCGCGTTCCGGGTCACTCACCTACTACGTGGCCGACACCCTGTCCAGCTTCGGCTTCGGCGAGACGACGTGCATCGGCCTCGGTGGCGACCCCCTTCTGGGGACCACTTTCGAGGAAGTGCTGGAGCTCTTCGACAAGGACCCGGACACCCGCGCGGTGGTAATGGTGGGCGAGATAGGCGGCGTGTATGAAGAGATGACGCCGCCCCGGATAAAGACCATGGCCAAACCTGTGATTGCGATGGTGGCCGGGGTTCACGCACCCAGGGGGAAGAGGATGGGCCACGCCGGCGCCATCATCGAGGGCGCGATGGGCTCGGCCCGCGAAAAGCTCAGGGTGCTGGAGGAAGCGGGCGCACACATAGCCCACACGTTTCTGGACATTCCGGTTATCCTGAGTAAACTGGGAGTCTGACTGAACGAAGTGGGAGTCTGGCGCGCAGTGTGACAGGCACTCTGGACGGACCCCCGGGGCAATGAACGCTGGGACAGCGCACGATTGCACTTATTGCGGCTCCCAAACGTGCTTCTCCCGTGTCAGGGCAATCTAATCCGGAGGCAATACATGGGCTGGATCACGAAAATCACTAAGATCGAACCCAACAAGATAACGGTGCGCGGCCAGAAGCTCGATGAGCTGATGGGACGGCTCAGCTTCGCCGAAGTCGTGTACCTCGTCCTCAAGGGCGAGCTCCCGAGCGAGTCCCACAGGAAGATATTGGATGCGATTCTGGTGGCCTCGATAGACCACGGCGTCACGCCGCCCTCGACAGTGGCGGCGCGGACAGTGGCTTCGTGCGGGGTGGAGCTCACGTCTGCCCTCGCGGCCGGCATTATCTCCATCAGCAAACACCACGGCGGCGCCATAGAGGACTGCATGAAGGCACTGAGGAGCGCGGTCGAGGAGGTCCAGACGAGCGGTCTCAGCCACGACGAGGTGGCGCGGAAGATCGTGGAGCGGATGAAGGAGAGCGGCAAGAGGCTTCCCGGATTCGGGCATCGGATCCACACGCAGGACCCCAGGACGAAGAAGCTCCGCTCGCTCGCCGCGGAGGCAGGCCTCCACGGCCCGTGCCTCGAGATGAGCGCGTCGCTGGAGAAAGCGCTCAAGGACTCGTCCGGGAAGGAACTTCCTTTGAACGTGGACGGCGCGATCGCGGCGGTGCTCTGCGAGATGGACTTTCCGTCTTCGATAGGGAACGCCTTCTTCGTCATCGGAAGAGTGCCGGGACTCGTCGCCCACATCCAGGAGGAGACGACGACCATGAAGCCAATGAGGACAGTCGTGCCCTCCGAGGCCGAATACCAGGGGAAATAGGAGGAGACATGAAAGATAAACTTGTTGCGCTTCTCCCCGAACTGAGAGAGATCACTGACCCCGCTCTTCGTGAGGCGACGATCCAGGCCTGGGTGATCGGCATGGAGAGAGGAGGGTGGAGGCCGGAGGACCTGGATTTCATACCGTTCACGCTTCTCATCCAAAAGTGTGACATCAGCCTGCTGGCGCACACCAGGTCGGTCACGAAGGCCGCCATCAAGATGGCGGACGTCCTGACGGAGTTCTTTCCTGAGTCGTTGAAGATAAATAGAGACGTGCTCGTCTCCGGCGCGCTGGTCCACGACATCGGAAAACTGCTGGAATACGAGAAGAAGCAGGGCTTCTTCGTGAGAAGCCCGTCCGGCGCGCTCATGAGGCACCCGTTTTCCGGCGTTTTCCTGGCCGACCGGGCAGGACTGCCGGCGGAAGTCGTGCACATCGTCGCGGTGCATTCGCACGAGGGCGACGGAGGCATGAGGACGGTGGAAGCCATAATCGTGAACCACTGCGACTTCACGGTGTTTGATTCTCTGAAGGCCGCGAGCAAGTAGAAAACTGATTCTTCAGTCTGGCTGCGCGTGTGCGCCCCGATGCGTAGTAATTTATCCGATTCAGTTAGGGCAGGAGCGGGCGCACGAGCAGAAATAGAAGCAGGAGCTTGAAGACGAGCTGCCAACGGGCAAAGAGAAAACCGGTGCAAGCTTATCAGACCGCAGCGTAGCCGCCTGAGCAGGAGGGTGGGGCCGATGACGATCATTGAGAAAATTCTCTCGAGGAGCTCCGGGCGAAAGGTGAGCCCGAACGACAGGGTGTGGTCGAAGATCGATATGGCGGTGATCCGGGACTTCGGCGGGCCCAACGTCGTCATCGAGTACGAGAAGAACTTCGGCTCCAGGCCCGTCTGGGACCCGTCAAAGATCGCGCTCACGTTCGACTACCAGGCGCCGGCCAAAGTCGCGGACGTGGCCAACAACCAGAGGATCTGCCGCCAGTTCGCAAAGAGGCAGGGCATCCACAGAGTATTCGACGTGAACTCGGGCATAGGCCAGCACGTGCTCCTGGAGCACGGCCTCATACATCCGGGCTCCGTGGTCGTCGGCACGGACAGCCACATGAACCTGCTCGGAGCGGTCGGTTGCTTTGCGACCGGCGTGGGCACGACCGACATGGTGGCGACCTGGCACTCCGGAAAGCTCTGGTTCAGGGTCCCGGAGACCATAAAGGTGACGTTCAAGGGAAGCTATTCGTTCCCCACGTGCTCTAAGGACCTCACGCTTCACTTCATCTCCCGCATCGGTCCGGACGCACCCAACTACAAGGCGCTCGAGTTCTACGGGCACGTGATGGGCGAGTTCCAGATCCACGACGCGCTGACCCTGGCGAGCCTCGTCACCGAGATAAACGGGAAGATCGGATTCGTGCCTCCGAACGAGCAGATAATGGCCTTCCTGAAAAGCCGCATCGGCCACCTCCCCGAGGTGCCGGTTGCTGACCAGGGTGCTGTTTATTCCGATTCCATGGAACTGGACATTCAGGGGCTTCCGCCGCAGGTGGCGTGTCCCCACACTCCCTTCAACGTGAAACCCGTGACCGACGTGAAGGGCACTCACATAGACTTCGCCTTCATCGGCTCGTGCACAAACGGCAGATTCGAGGACCTGGCCCTGGCTGCGGCGGTGCTCAAGTCCGCCGGGAAGGTGCATCCGGCCGTACAGCTCATAATAGTGCCGGCCACGATAGAGGTGGCCAGGAAGTGCCTCAAATCCGGCTACTACGAGATTTTCCTCGACGCCGGCGCCATCGTGACCAACCCGGGCTGCAGTCTCTGCACGATCGGTCACCACGGCGTGCTCGGCAAGGGCGACGTTCTGATCAGTTCTTCGAACAGGAACTTCCTCGGGAAGCTGGGCAAGGGCGCGGAGGTCTATCTGGCCAGCCCGGCCACAGTCGCGGCCTCGGCCGTGAAAGGTGAGATCACTGACCCGGGCGAGTTTCTGAGGTAGTCAATGGCGTTGAGGGCGGGCGCGCGGCGCCGGGCGTGAGCGCGCCTTCGACGCGAAGCAGTAGAAACAAGGAGCCGTGACATGAAATTCAAAGGCAAAGCGTGGGTCGCGGGAGACGACATAGACACCGACCAGATATATCACGGCCAGTACCTGCCGCTGACCGATCCGCACGAGATGGCTAAGCACGCCATGGAATACGTGCCGGGCATGGATAACTTCCCCCGCGAAGCGAAGAAGGGCGACATCGTCGTGGCAGGAAAAAACTTCGGGACCGGAAGCTCGCGTGAGCACGCGGTCCTGTGCCTGCAGTACCTGGGAGTCTCCTGCGTGGTGGCGCAGTCGTTCAGCAGGATATTCTTCAGAAACGCCGTCAATCTGGGGTACCCCGTCATAGAGTGCCCTGGCATCGCCGGAAGGGTGAAGACGGGGGACGTTATCGAGGTTGACGACGAGAGCGGTCTCGTCACCAGCGTGGCGACCGGCGCGTCCGTACAGGGGGTTCCGCCGAGCGGGCTCGAGAAGGAAATAGCGGGCTCGGGAGGGCTCCTGGAGTTTCTGAAGAAGAAGAGCCCGGAAGAACTGGCACAACTGTGAGGGGCCCGGCTGAGCGCGGGTGGGCGTCTGTTCTCGGGTAGAGTTCCCGGAGGGAACATGGGACTCACGTTTGCAGAAAAGCTGCTTGCCGCCAAGGCAGGCGAGGCACGGGTAAGGCCCGGTCAGATAATCGAAGCTTCTCCGGACGTCGCGATGAGCCACGACAACGCCGGACTTGTCATAACGCAGTTCAAGCGGATCGGCGTGGACAGAGTGTGGGACCCATCCAAGATCGTAATACCCCTGGACCACCGCGTGCCCGCTGAATCCACCAAGACCGCAAACGCCCACAAGATGATAAGGGAGTTCGTGAAGGCGCAGGGGATAACGGCGTTCTACGATGTGCGCGAAGGGGTCTGCCACCAGGTCATGGTGGAAAAGGCCCACGTGCTGCCCGGGGCGCTCGCCCTGGGAACGGATTCGCACACGACTTCGTACGGGTGCGTGGCCGCCTTCGGAACCGGCATAGGCGCCACGGAAATGGCGGCGGTCTGGGCCACCGGGAAACTCTGGCTGAGAGTGCCGGAATCAATAAGGGTGGACGCCGCGGGCGGCTTTCCCGACATGGTCTACCCCAAGGACCTCATCCTCTACCTGGTGGGGAGACTGGGCGTCGAGGGCGCAAACTACTGCTCCGTCGAATTCCACGGTCCGGCCGTTGCGGCCATGGGTATCCCGGGCCGGTTCACTCTCTGCAACCTCGCGATGGAGATGGGTGCGAAGAACGCGGTGGTGCCTTACGACCGCGTCACAGGAGATTTCCTGAATGGGATCGGCGCTGGCCACGGCACCGCCTTCCTACCCGACGGGGACGCGGAGTACGTGAGGAAAGAAATCTGTGACGTGTCGCGTCTCGCGCCCCAGGTGGCGTGCCCTCACAGCGTAGACAACGTCAGGCCCGTCGAAGAGGTGGCCGGCAAGAAAATAGACCAGGTCGTGCTCGGTTCCTGCACCAACGGGCGGATCGAGGACCTGGAAGTGGCGGCGGCCATCATCTCCGGCAAACGCATACACCCCGACGTGAGGATGCTGGTGGTCCCGGCTTCGCGGACGATACTGCTCGAGGCAATGAAGTGCGGCGCCATCCAGAAGCTGGTGGAAGCCGGGGCGGTGCTCGTTAACCCCGGCTGCGGCCCATGCCTCGGAGCGCACGAGGGAATCCTCGGCGACGGCGAGGTATGCCTGGCATCCACCAACAGGAATTTCAAGGGAAGGATGGGGAGCCGCACTTCGGAGGTCTACCTGGCGAGCCCGGCCACCGTGGCCGCGAGCGCTCTGACGGGGAAGATAACCGATCCGAGAAGAGTGGGCTGAAGCGCGGCGTGAGGCACTTGCGGAGCCTGGGCGAACGCCGCTCGGACAGTGCGAGAAGTACGAGACTAGACTTGGCGTGACCGGACACGTGCAGGACAGGGTTGGGACCGCGAAATGCGTGCCGCACATCCCCGCATCACCACTGGACCGTCAGCAGCGCGTCATTACCCCGGGAGGTAGGAGTTGGAATCGGTCAAAGGCAGAGTGTGGTTGCTCGGCGACAACATAGACACCGACGCGATCTATCCCGGCAAGTATCTTCCGATAATAGTGCCACAGGAAATGGCCCTGCACGCGCTGGAAGGAATCGATCCTGAGTTCCCGAAGAAGCTCCAGCCGGGCGACATAATCGTCGCCGGCTCGAATTTCGGCTGCGGGAGCTCTCGCGAGCAGGCGGCCACGTGCCTGAAGGCCTGCGGCATCGCCGCGATAGTGGCGGGTTCGTATTCCAGGATATTCTTCCGCAACGCCATCAATCAGGGGCTGCCCCTGGTGGAATCGAAAGAGGCGAGGAACAGCATAAAGGAAGGCGACGTAATCAATATCGACTTCGCGAGAGGCAGAATCGTCGTCCCGGGCGGGGAGCTCGCCTTTCACCCGCTTCCCTCGTTCCTGACGCAGATACTGGAGGACGGCGGGCTCATCGAATACACGAAGAAGAAGATAGCTAAGAAGATCTGAGGAATCGACAGCTCGCGGTTCTTCGGACGTTGTTGGGCGAGGTAGTGAGAACAAGAAGAACACTTCAATAGCGCATCGGAGGTTAACGGGAGGAATCATGGCCAAGTACAAGATTGTGTGGATGCCCGGTGATGGAATAGGCGTGGACGTGCTGGACGCGGCGAAGATAGTGCTGGACGCGGTGGCCATCGACGCAGAATACACTCCGGCCGAGATCGGGTGGACCTGCTGGGAAAAATACGGGAACGCGCTTCCCGATGCCACGGTGGAGATCCTCAAGAACTCCACGTGCGGCTTCTTCGGCGCCATAACCTCGAAGCCTCACGTGCCTGGCTACAGGAGCCCGATCGTGAGGATGCGCCAGCTCTTCGACCTCTACATAAACCAGCGTCCGTGCAAGGCATATCCTGGCAATCCGCTCAATCTGAAAGAGGGAATCGACATCGTCATCTTCCGCGAGAACACCGAGGGCCTTTACTTCGGAGCGGAGTACTTTCCCGTGCCTGCCGGCCTGGCTGAGCTGGAAGGCATCAAGGGAAGGATCGACCCGGCCGAGACTGCCATATCCCTTAGAGTAATCACCAGAAAAGGGTCGAACAGGATAGTGCGGGCCGCCTTCGATTTCGCAGTGAAACACAACAGGAAATGCGTGACCGTTGTGCACAAGGCAAACGTGGTGAGGAAGACCTGCGGCCTTTTCCTCGAAGAAGCCAAGAAAGTCTCGCAGGAGTATCCCGGCATCGAATACAGAGAGGAGAACGTCGACGCGGTGGCCATGTGGCTCATCAAGAACCCGACGAGCTACGACGTCATTGTGACGACCAATCTTTTCGGCGACATTATCTCGGACGAGGCCGCTCAGCTGGTCGGCGGCCTGGGCTTCGCGTCCTCGGGCAACATCGGCACAAACCTGGCGGTGTTCGAGCCCACCCACGGCTCGGCCCCGAAATACGCGGGCCAGTACAAGGTCAATCCCATGGCCACGCTCCTGGCCGCGAGACTCATGCTCGAGTGGCTCGGCGAGACGGCCAAGGCGAGCAGGCTGGAAGACGCAATAGCCACGGTGATACGCGAAGGAAAAAAGAGGACCTACGATATGGGAGGCGCCTCCACTACGCTGGAGGTGGCGGAGGAAGTCGCCCGCAAGCTCTAGCGCCGCGACCGAAGGGAGACGTTGATGTTTCTGCAACAGTACATCTACTTCTTTGGAGAAGACACGGACAGACTCGGAGACGACGCCAGAGACGTGCTCGGCGGGAAGGGCACCGGCCTGGCCGAGATGACCAAAGGCGGTTTCCCCGTGCCCCCGGGCTTCACGATAAGCACGCGCGTGTGCCGGCTCTACAACGAGAACGAGCACCGGCTTCCGGCGGAGTACCAGGAGGAACAGAAGAAGTACGTCGAGCGGCTGGAGAACGCCATGGGAAAGAAGCTGGGCGACGTGAACGATCCTCTCCTGGTGTCGGTGCGATCGGGCGCGAAGTTCTCCATGCCCGGCATGATGGACACAATCCTCAACCTGGGCTTGAGCGACACCAGTGTGGAAGGCCTGGCGAAGAAGACAGGCAACGAGCGGTTCTCGTACGACGCTTACAGGCGCTTCATCCAGATGTTCGGCAGCGTCGTGCTCGGTTTGAACAAGTCCATGTTCGAGGACGAGATACACAACATGAAGGCGGAGAAGGGCGTCGGGGAAGACACCGCGCTCGACGCCGGCGACCTCAAAGAGCTGTGCAGGCGATTCAGGGAGCTCGTGCGTCGCGAGAAGGGCATGGACTTTCCTCAGGATCCGCGCGAACAGCTCGACATGGCCAGAGACGCCGTGTTCCGCTCGTGGAAAAACGAGAGGGCCATTTTCTACCGCAGACAGCACGGCATTCCGGAGGACCTGGGCACCGCCGTGAACGTGCAGGCCATGGTGTTCGGCAACATGGGACCGTCCTCGGGCACCGGTGTCGGCTTCACACGAAATCCCTCCACGGGTGAAAAGAAGTTCTACGGCGAGTACCTGATGAACGCCCAGGGAGAGGACGTGGTGGCTGGCGTGCGCACGCCCAAGCAGATCTCCCAGCTGGCGGACGAGATGCCCGAAGCGTACAGGGAGCTGGAAGAAGTCGTACAGAAACTCGAGCGGAACTACCGTGACATGCAGGACTTCGAGTTCACGATCCAGGATGGCAAGCTCTACATGCTGCAGACCCGGACCGGCAAGCGCACCGGGACGGCCGCCGTGAAGATGGCGGTGGACATGGTGGCCGAGGGCCTGATCACAAAGGCGGAAGCCTTGCTCCGGGTGCCGCCGGACGCCCTGAACCAGCTTCTGCACCGGCAGATCGACAGGAGCGTAGAGTTTCAGGTCATAGCCCGCGGCCTAGCGGCGTCTCCGGGCGCGGCGACCGGCGGAGCCGTCTTCACCGCGGATGACGCGGTGGAGTGGATGAAGAACAAGAAGAAGGCCATACTCGTACGAAACGAGACCAACCCCGATGACATCCACGGCATGCACGCAGCCGAGGGCATTCTCACCTCGACCGGCGGGATGACGTCCCACGCGGCGGTGGTGGCGCGGGGAATGGGAAAATGCTGCGTAGCGGGGTGCGGCGCGGTGAAGGTCGATGAGCGAGGCAAGTTCTTCACCGTCGGGGACATCACGGTCAAAGAGGGTGACCGGATCACTATTGACGGCTCGACCGGCGAGGTGATTTTGGGTGAGGTTCCCACTGTCGAGCCGCGGCTCACCGGCGAGTTTGGGGAATTTATGTCCTGGGCGGACAGGGTGAGAAGACTCCGCGTGAGGGCCAACGCCGACACGCCGGCCGACGCGAGACAGGCTCGCGCGTTCGGCGCCGAAGGCATCGGTCTCTGCCGCACCGAGCACATGTTTTTCGCTGAAGAGCGCCTCCCGGTGGTCCAGAGGATGATCATGTTTGCCGCCGAGGCCAAGGCAGGGGAGAAGAAACTGACCGACCTGGAGAATCAGCTTGCGAAGGCGCCCTCGAGAGACAGGGAGACGCTGGCGAAGAACCTCGCGGAGTTCAGGCGCAAAGTCGAGGAACCCATCAACGCTTACAGGAGCGCCCTCGACGAGCTTCTCCCGTTCCAGAAGGCGGACTTTCTCGGACTCTTCCGCGAGATGGAGGGACTGCCGGTCACGATCCGCACGCTCGACCCGCCTCTTCACGAGTTCCTGCCGAGACGAGAGCAGCTCATGGTGGAGATCTCCGTGCTCGAGCACAGAGAAGCGCCCTTCGAGGAAATCGAGATGAGACGCGCGATTCTGCGCCGGGTGAACGACCTGTACGAGTTCAATCCCATGCTTGGACACAGGGGATGCAGGTTAGGCATCACCTTCCCCGAGATAACGGAAATGCAGATCCGAGCCATCTTCGAGGCGGCCTGTGAGCTCGCCAAAGAGGGCAAGAAAGTGATTCCGGAGGTGATGATCCCCCTCGTCGGGCACGTGCGTGAGCTGAAGAGGCAGAAGGAGATCGTGGTGAGAGTGGCCGAGGAGACCATGGCGAGATACAAGGTCAAGCTGGAGTATCTTGTCGGCACCATGATCGAGCTGCCCCGCGCGGCCGTGACGGCCGACGAAATCGCCGCGGAGGCGCAGTTTTTCTCGTTCGGCACCAACGACCTCACGCAGATGACCTTCGGGTTCTCGAGGGACGACGCCGGCAAGTTCCTGCCGTTCTACCTGGATGAAGGCATCCTGGACACCGACCCGTTCGTCACCATAGACAAGCGCGGCGTCGGGGAGCTGATGAGAATAGGCGCCGACAAGGGCAGGAAGGCCAGGCGGGACCTTAAAGTGGGCATCTGCGGCGAGCACGGCGGAGAACCTTCCACGATAGAGCTCTGCCATCAGTTCAACTTTAACTATGTGAGCTGCTCGCCGTTCCGCATACCGATTGCCAGGCTCGCCGCGGCTCAGGCGCAGCTCAAGGAAGAAGGCGTCAGAGAGAGTCTCACAGTGTGAACGTGGAGGCAGATGGCTGCGCCGCAAGCGTTGCCCGCACTATGTCGGCGCAGCCTGCTCCTGCTTCATACAGCCCCATGCGGGCCCAGTCGCCCTCCTCCCGCTCCTTGCACCACATAGCCCCCTGCTCCCCTCCCACCCCTTGCACCGTCCGGCCCCGCTCCCCCAAACTCTTCGCTGCTCCCAGCTCGCCTCAACCTGCCTAACTTCTTGTATTCATGTGGGATAGCAGGTCGTCACCCGTGCCTTCGTGACACGCCGGGCCAGCCGCGGCCACCGTCACCCTGAGCCTATCGGATGCCCAAGCGGCGTTCCCCTCGTGGCATGCTTGTTGCAACCTTGGTCAGAACGCCGCAACTCCTTTAGTTTGAAGCCAGAACAGGGAATTTGCGGCAAGAGATTTGTCTATGCGTAAAACCTTCTACCACAAGGAGGGACGGAAGGATTCCGTCTCTATGCGGCTGACGCACAAGAATGCGGGGGGCCGGTTCCCGGTTCACGCACTTTGTCGTCCCTCTCGGCCATCAGCCCAATCCGCCGGCAGCGTGCCGGGTTGCAGAGCGTTTGGGTCTGCCCACCGCTCGCTCCGGATCTCTCTAGTCATTAGCGCCCTGCTGTGCCTGGGCACCGCCCTGGCGGCGAGTGTATGCCTGGCGGTCCCCGGAAGCGGGACTGCCGAAATCTGGCCAAAGACTTGGGCCGTGGCAGGTACCTTCAGCCGCTGGACGATCAGGTACACCGCCACAGAGGACTTCGACAAAGACGGTGGAGTCGTATCGGTTCAAATACCTTCGGGCTGGAGCGCGCCGCAGGCCTCCGACTCGACTGTAGTGGGCTTCCTCAGGGTCACGATCGCCGACCCGGACGACCTGGATTCCGTTCGCGTATCAGGGCAGACAGTGCGCGTTTACCTGGCGGGCAGGCCAGGCAGGTTCTTCGATGCAGGCGAGCACTTCGATCTAATCTATGGAGCGTCTTCAAGCTTCGCCCGCACGCAGACGCCGGCGCCGGACACGGTCGAGTTCACGGTGAGCAGCGAGCCCGACGGCGGCTCGCCGGTGCCGCTCACATCGGGTTCTCCATCGGTGAGAGTTGTACCTGGTGCGGCCGTCAGGATAGCCATCTTCTTCGGCGGGAGTGAGGCAGGGGCCCTCAATCTGACTGCGGACGACAATTCAAGTCTTTTCAGCGCCCGCGGAATCGACCCTTACGGCAACGTCACCGGAGGGATCGCGTGCACGTGGGGTCTGACCGCGCCGATCGGCGTGCTTTCCGGAGGAAAGGACTCCACGAACACGCTTGACACGAGGAAAACCGGAACGGGCTACGTCACGGCGTACGACGATTTCTCCCACACTGACTCGACAGGCCTCATCACGGTCACCCACGGCGCTTACCGCAGGCTCGACGTGGCACAGCCTGACAGCGCCGTAGCCGGCAGCAGTTTCCTGGTATCGGTCGCCGCGCTGGACGCAGACGGTAACACCGTCACTTCCGGCACCGGCAGCAACTCCACTCTTCAGCTCAGCGCGTGGCTGGACTCCCTGGCTGCAGTTCGGGGGAGCGGGACGTTCTCAGTTGGGACGCTCAATCTCGCCGCAGGCGTGGGGTCCACAGCCGAAACCTATCTTGTATCGGAGTCTATATTCGCGAGGGCGGTGGACAGCGCTGACACCACAAAATCGGACTCTGGTCCTCGGCCCACATTCGTCAAGCCGGCTCCCCCTGTCCAGGTCGAGCTCGAGCCCGACACACTTCACGTGAGCGCGGGCGCCCAGGCCGCGTTCACTCTCACGTCCAGAGACGCTCACGGAAACGTCTCGTCTGTCTCATCGATACAGATGTTCTACCTCTGGAAGAACTCGCCGGGCGGCGAATTCAGGCAGCAAGGCGGGAGTCAGCAGATATTCGAAATCGAGCTTCCAGCGGACAGCACGCGTGTCTCTTTCGATTACTACAATACGAAGTCCCAGACTTGCCAGATTGCGGCGATGGACGTGGATGCCAATTCACCGGCGTTCCCTCCGGCCACTGCTGCGGTCACCGTGACGCACGGACCCGCTGACACGCTTCTGGTTTCGGGCGTCTCCGACCCATTCACCGCGGGTGCGCAGAGCGACGTTGCTGTGGAGGTGAGGGACGGCTTCGGGAATCGGGTCACTGACTATTCGGGCGGAATAAACTTCACGAGCAGCGACGTCAATCCAGGAACCGCGCTTCCTGCCGACTACTCATTCGTTCCGGCTGACAGCGGCCGTCACGTGTTCCCGCTCTCTGTGACGCTCACGGATGCGGGCGAGCAGTGGGTGACCGCGACCGACCTGGCCGTGCCGTCCGTGGACGGAACCCAGGCCGGGATAACCGTGCTCGCAGCAGGCTGCGACACCCTGCTTCTAAGGGCTTCAGAGAATCCAGTGTCCGCGGACACGTGGCTGGACCTCGAGGTGGAGGCGCTGGATGAGTATGGCAACCGCGCCGCAAGTTACGCGGGCGTGCTCAGATTCTCCTCGTCCGACAAGGGGGACAGCACAGTCCTGCCAAGCGATTATCAGTTCATTCCTGCTGACAACGGACTTCACGTCTTTGCAGGAAGGGTGAGACTGACGCAGGCCGGCACGCAGTCCATTTCAGCGAGAGACACATCTCAGGCCGGCATAGACGGCAAGGCAGTAGGAGTCTCGGTATTCGCGGGAGCGGCCGGCAGCGTCGTCCTCTTTCCTCCGGGCTCATTCCAGGTGAACGCCGGCGGCACGCAAGTACTCAAGGCCACGGTGAACGACGCCTTCGGCAACCCGCGCTCCGGCGAGCCAACCAGCGTTGTGATGAAAGACGCATCGGACGGTTCTCTCGAGGACGACCCTGGAAACCCCAACAACACTTCCGGCGGCGTGACCATGCAGACCGGGAGCACTGACGCGGCCGGAGAAATCACGGTGCTCTACCGCGCGCCTGCTCTGGCCGGACTGAAAGACACCATGGATGCTTACTGCACTACAGTGTGGCACGGCTCTGTGGCAGACGTCTTCATCCTTTCGACTCCGGCAGGCGCCACGGCGCTCAGGATACTCCCTGTCGAGCCGCTGGCCGACACGGCCGCAGCGGCTCTGTCGGCAAGGGTCGAGGCGATGGACAGCTTCGGAAACGTCGACACCTCTGAGACGAGTCTTGTGAGGGTGAGCGTTTCCTCTCCGACTGCCCGCATCTCTGTTGACGGCGGCGCGTCGTGGTCGGCAGGCAACAGCGATTCCCTGGCACTTGTGGCCGGCACGACGCAGACCAGGTTGAAAGTCTCCGACACCAAGTCAGGAAACCTGGCTCTGCTGGCCGAAGACGCCGGCAACGTGCTGATAAGCGCGCTCAAGAACAACGTTACCATCCGGCATGCTCTGCCGGCCGGAGCGATTGCTTTGTCCGCTGACAGAGACACTCTGATCGCGGACGGCGGCTCCTCGGCGGCCGTGGCAGCCGGGCCCATCTACGACTCATACGGCAACAACGTGCGTGCAGGCGAACTCGTGACTGTGTCTGTCCTGCTCTGTGACGTCGTGGCCTCAGACATGGATACTTCCGTGGCCGGAGTGCAGCTCGTCACGGGGCAGGACGGGAGAATCTCCTTCGTCGTGAAGGCGGGGACTCTCGCCGGCAGGGACACCATCAGTGTGGAGTCGCTTTCCGGAACTGCCCGCGGCTCTGCCGTGCTCACGCTTCTCGAGGCGCCGGATGTTGACTACGTGAGCGGCACACTCACGCCGGGCAGCGTCAGCCCCGGCCAGACAATCGCATTTTCGCTCGAGCTCGAGAACAGCGGGGGCGCCAGGGTGTATCTCTTGCCTGCCTCTTCGTTCTCGTTCAGCGACGGCAACGACGGGACCTTCCTGGCCACCCTCACGGACACCGTGATCATTCCTACGGGACAGCGGGTCACTGCCGGCTTCGTGCCCGTGCTCGTGCCGCCCGAGCTTGATGCGGGTGCCTACTCCCCGCTTCTCAGTCTCTCGGGCTTCGATCAGACCGGCCGCGCCTTCTCGCAGACCCTGTCGCCGGGCCCAAACACCGTGCACGTCGTCTCGATGAGCATCATCTCGATCCTGGCGCCTTTGGCTGTGAGCAGGGGAGCACAGGACGTGGATGTACAGATGGCACTGAGAAACGCCGGCGACCTCGCTTTGGAAGTGACAACGCTCGGCCTCGTGTTCTCGAACCCGGGCCATACCTATTCCCTCGCGTCAACGACCCTACCGGACACTCTCGCCGGCGGCGAGACACGGATCTTCGGTTTCCATGTGGACGTGGACGAATCTACGCCTCTGGGGGATTGCACGATTGACGGCTTCGGCGGTGGCACCACAGGCGGCATAAGCGTGAGCGATTCGCACGCCGACTCTCCGGCAGTCTGGGTCGTGCAGAGCCGCGCCTCTCTCTCTTACGTCGCGGGCAGTCTCTCCAGAAAGTCCGTCTCGCTGGGCCAGACTCACTCGTTCTCTGTGAGGCTCGAGAATGTGGGCACGGCTGCTGTTCAACTGGACACAGCCGGGACTTCGCTGAAATTCGGCGTCCCTGGGAATGAATACGCAGCGTCGCTGCCGGCGCCCATGCTTCTCCCGGGCGGAACGTCAACCGTCGTGATGTTCAGAGCAGCACAGGTCAGTGCGACAATCCCCTCCGGGACGTATTCTGTCGAGATCGACGTGGCCGGCGTAGAAAGTGGCGCGCCTTTCGCAGATACGCTCTCCTCCGAGCCCGACAGCGTCAGGGTGGAGCTGCCGGCAGTGCTGGAATGCCTGTCCGTGTCTCCCGACACTCTCAGCACGGGCTACACCTCCGCGCTCAGGGTGTCTCTCAGGAACTCCGGCGAGGCCACCGCGAAAGTACTGGCCCAGACCAGAGTCCGCTTCGGAACTCCGCCCGTCTTGTACGAGGCCTTTGCGGAAGACTCGGTTTTGATAGAGCGTGATTCGACGAGGATAGTGGATTTCAGCCCCGTACCGGTGGACACGTCGTTCGCGACGGGAGAATACGGACTCTCCCTGGACGTCAGGTCAGAAGAGAACGGCATTCAGGAAGACACTCTCCTCACGTCAGGCAGCGACAGCGTGCTCGTTCAGAGAAGGGCTTGTCTTGGTTGGGTGGCGGCGAGTCTCGCGCCTTCGAGGGTGACCCGGGGACAGACAGTGGCTTTCGTTCTCGAGGTCGCCAACAGTGGAAACGCGACGGCGGTCATCGAGCCGGCGCTCTGTGAGTTCAGTTTCAGCGACGGAGAAAACGAATTCCTGGCCAGTGGGCAGGGGGCCACGCTTGTCGTACCGGCACGCGGAGTCGCAAGCATGAGTTTTGCCGCTGACACCGTACCGGCCAACATGGCCGCGCACACATACAGTACCGGGCTCGTGCTCCTGGGAGTGGAAAACGGTTCTCCGCTCTCGGCCGAGGTTTTCTCGCCGCAGGGAGAGCTCGTGGTCCAGTCGCCTCCGTCTCTGAGGTATGTGGCGGGCTCGCTCACACCCAGGGTGGTGGCCCAGGAGCAGACAGCCGGTTTCTCGCTCGAGATTGAGAACCTGGGTGACGCGACGATCTTCGTAGCGGACACGACGCTGCTCTCGCTTGGTTCTCTTACCGACACCATAGACTGCGCCTCGGGCTGTCAGATTCAGGGACACTCCACAGGCGTTGTCACCTTCAAGAACACAAAGATAGACAGTCTGATAGTGGCGAAGGGCGACTATCCGGTTCTGGTGAGTGTCATCGGGAGTGATTGGAACGGGCTCAGCTTCACAGGCGCCATCTCGAGCGCGCCTGACAGCGTCAGCGTCACCGGCCCAGGAGACCTAAGAGTCAACTCAACGGTGACAGTCTCGCCGCATGCTCCGTTTGTAGACACTTTGCAGGTCTTCAGCATCGAAGTCGAAGTCGAAAACGTGGGGGACGAAAAAGCGCTGGGCGTCGTCGTGTCGCTTTCCTCGAACGGGGGCTCTCTCATAACGAGCCCCGTGAGTTTCGGCGACGTCGACGGAGGCGCGAGGAAGAAGCTCGCGTTCAACGTGCGCGCTGGCAGCGCAACTAGTCTCGAGGCCTTCACGTCACGCATAGAATCTGCGACAGGCGCAGTCAGCGGCCTCCCCCTCAGCGTGGGCAGCGCCCTCGACGACACTGTCGCAGTCACGATACAGATGCCGGCGCTTCTCACCGTCTCCGTCTCGGTTTCGGAGCCGTCCGGCGCCATTGACGGAACAGTCTCCACGGACCAGACCTTCAAGCTGAGGGCAACGGCCGAAAACCTGGGCCAGGGCGCTCTCGGAGCAGGAGGTACTCTCAGGGCAGAGATTCCGGCCGGCTTCGTGCTGCTTTCGCCGGCAGTTCAGGGATTCGTCCCGGGCGTGGCGGTGGAGTGGAGCGTCCAGGCACCCTCCGGCGCGCAGCCCGCCGCGCCGATACTGACATGGGTTTCTTCGATACCCATAGCGCTCAACACCGGCGCAGCAGCAGACACGGCAGAAGCCAGCAAGACCATCCGGGTGACGGCCGTGAGAGAAGTGGAGCTGTCGCTGGATGCGAGCATAGTGGCGCCGGTTGATGCCACTGACGGAAGTCTCCGCCTGGACACGCAGTTCACGGTCCAGGCCGTGGCCTCGAATCTGGGGACCGCGGCTGCTGCCGGGACCGGCAGGCTGACGCTGTCTCTTCCGCCCGGTTATTCGCTTGCAGGCGGGCAGGTGAACGAGCAGGAATTCGCGGTCGGCTCCGCGGTCACATGGGACGTCGTGTCACCGTCCGCGAGCTCGCCGATACAGTACCTAAGCGTGAGGATCTCCCAGCCCCAGCTGGACGAGAACACGAACTCCCCGGCCAGCGTGCTAGTGGGGACCAGAGACATAGCCGTATACGCGGAGTCGAAACAGATGGTGGCGGAGGCACTGCCTCTCGTGGAAGCGCCTGACCAGGTCGCGGCCGGAGACAATTCAGTGAGGATGATGGCGATCCGCATTGCCAACCCCGAGGAACTGGGTGAGGGCAGCACCACCGGGCTCAGGGCACTCACGCTCTACGTGCGGGGAGACGACAACGCGCGTCTCTCCAACCCTTCGGCCGTGGTCTCGGGCGTGGGTGTGTGGAGATATGTTTCGGGGTCTCTAGGTGCGGTCCTGGGCGCGACGAGCGCCGTCAGCGCCAATCCGGTGCGCGTGGAGCTCTCCCCGGAGGCAGACACTCTGGGGCCCGGTGAGGCCGACACTCTGCTCATTGTCGTAGACGTGTCGCAGAGCCCGCAGGCCGGAGGCATCGCGCTGGAGCTCGACGGCGGCTCGGCGTTCGAGGCGTTCGAGCGGAGCTCGGGAGAATTGATAGCAGTAGTCTCGCCCGACGGCTCGGAATTTCCAGCAGTGGTCTCGGCGCCGTCGCGGCTCTTTGCCGGCGTGCACAATCACCCGAATCCTTTCCAGGCCGGGCTGGAAACCACGACGATCTCCTATTACCTGGCAAACGACTCCAGGGTCAGTCTGCGCATATTCACGCTCGATGGAAAGCCGGTCTTTTCGAGGACCTTCTCCGCGGAGGAGCCACAGGGAAGGCATGGACTCAGGGACATAGAGTGGGACGGCAGAAACGGCGACGGCAGAGTCGTCCTCAACGGCGTCTACATCTGCCGGCTGGAAGCAGCCGGAGTTGACGCGACCTTTAAGATTGCGGTGGCAAAATGATGGGAATCGTGAAGCGCATAATTAAGGGTGGGCAGTGCATCGTGGTGCAGCGTGGGTTTGTCGCACCTTTGTTAATCGGCGCACGGCTGCATGAGCACGAGTCGCCCCGCGGGCCCGTTTCGAAGTGTGGAATTGCGCTGCTGCGCAGCTTCCGGGCGCGACATGGGTTCACGGCCCCGCGCGCACATCTGAAAGACGTGGGCGCTCTCCTGTCTCATTTCATTATCGTTTGCATCCCTATCGTTCTGTTGCTCCTGGCATCGGGCGCTGTCTTCGCGGCAAACGCCTCGTCCGGCGGCACCGAGAGTGTCTTCGCGCTTGGCGCCGGCTCCAGAGCTCTGGGCATGGGAGGCGCCTTCACGGCAGTCTCAGACGATGCCACTGCCCTATACTGGAATCCCGCGGGTCTCTCTGACGTTACGCAGACCGGCCTCACCGGATTCCACTCCACGCTGTTTGAGGGGAGTTCCTACGACTTTTTCTCCGTCTGCCAGCCCACAGTCAGGTTCGGAGGATTCGGCTTTGCTTTCTTGAGAGTGGGCACGGACGGGATCCAGGCATACGACGACAGAAGCGCGAGCCTGGGAGACATAAGTTTCTCGCAGACCCAGATGCTCTTCTCTTACGGCCGCTGTCTCCCATTCAAGTCGCCCTTCGACGTTAGACTTGGCACCTCCATCAAGGTGGTGAGCCAGCGAATGGGTGATTCCGGCACAGACGGCGTAGGCCTCGACTTCGGATTGCTCTACCCTGTGCCGTATTTGAAGGGCCTGGCCCTCGGGGCATCGTTCCGCGACATGCCCGGCGCGCAGCTCAAGCTGGTCGACAAGGTGGAGAGAACGCCGGGCTCAATGAGGTTCGGAGCGTCGTACAGAACGAGTTTCCGGGAGGCACAGGATGCGGCTCTCTTCGGCCTGGACGTTTCGCTGCCGGAGAGATATCCAGCAGGCGTTTCCCTGGGAGGGGAGTACGTCGTCAGCCAGACAGTGGCCCTGCGCGCAGGCCTCAAGGAAGGAAAGCTCAGGGCCGGCGCGGGTGTGAGATGGAGGAACTACTCCTTTGACTACTCGCTCTCCAACGCCGAGCTCGGGAATCTACACCAGTTTTCGGTTTCTGCCAGTTTCGGGGACCCGGTTCACGTGAAAATGCAGCGCGAGAAGCTGGAACGTGAGGACGACGTGGCCAGAATGCTGGTCGAAGAGAAGACCAACAGGAAAGAAGTCCACATCCGGATGGCGAAGGAGGCGTTCAGCCAGGGCAACTACTCCTCTGCCGTCGAAGAATGGAAAATGGTGCTCGAGTACGATCCCGAGAACGCGGAGGCCAAGGCGGGCATCGCAGACTCCCGAGAGGCCCTGGCGAGGAAGACCGACGAAGAAGCCGCGATCGTGGAGCGACAGGCGAAGGCGCGTTGGCTGATGGAACTTGCCGCGGAGCACGTGAAAAACGGTGAGCTCGGTGCCGCTGCGCTGAGACTGAGGCAGGCGGCCCAGTTGGATTCAGCGAACGTGGACGTTCTGGCCGGCTTGAGGCAGGTCGATTCTTTGACGACAGTCGAGGTCGACTCGCGGGCGGCCCAGGCCAGGCACCTCGCCACTTCTGGCAAACACCTGGAGGCCTCGCTCGCGTGGAACAAAGTGCTCCTGCTGGACCCCGACAACGCCGATGCCAGGCGCGGGCTCGAGGCCGCGTCGTCCGCTCTGGAGGGAGTCGGACAGAGTCTCTCTGAAGCAAATCTCAGAATAGAGGCGCTGACGCACTACTCAAGGGCCGTGAAAGCATACGAAAGAGAGGACTACAGGGAGGCGAAGGCGAGGATTCAGGACATGCTGAAGATCCTGCCTTCCGACCAGGACGGCCGCCGGCTCGCCGAGATGATCGACGAGCGGCTCTCTCCACGGGTCAGGAAGGTCGAAGAGAACATAAGGAAACTCTACGTGGAAGGCATGAATCACTTCAATTCCGGTGACTACGAGAAGGCGATCGAATCCTGGAAGAAGATTCTGGCGCTGGACCCGCAGAACGAGATCGTGGCGAAGAACATCGAGAAGGCCAAGGCCAGACTCTCCTCTGGAGAAGGGAGAGCTGACTAGCATGACTCTGATCAGAAAAGCCCTGAGCGAGCGAATCCTGGGTGAGCGGAGCGGCAAGAGGTTCCACCTGGAGGTGCCCGGCGAAGAGAGGTATCTCGGCCAGGTCCGGGACTTCGTGGACAAGGTGTGCACCGAGCTGAACGTCGCGCCGAAGACCACGACCTCCATGAAGCTGGCCATCGACGAGGCCTGCTCCAACATCGTGAGGCACGCCTACCGGGAGAAGAAGGGGTCAATAAAGGTCACGATCTCCGCGCAGGGCGCAAACAACATCACCATCTCCCTCACGGACGTGGGCGAGAGCTTCGACCTGAATAAGGTGCACGTGCCTGACTTGAGGCGCTACGTGGCCACGGGCAGAAAGGGCGGTCTCGGGCTCTTCCTCATGAACAGGCTCATGGACGAGGTCACGTACGACGTCAATCCCTCCGGGAACGTCCTCACGATGAGGAAAAATCTATTAGGCAAGCGCAAGCGCCTTCCACTGGCGTGGAAGAAGCCCATCTGGCACAGAAGCCTCAGATTCAAGTTCAGTTTGTA